>Ga0123338_10001835_pt1 | contig 20141 bp, 18 predicted proteins | sample grotaG_FD_89793 | JGI IMG/M metagenome (GOLD analysis project Ga0123338, IMG submission 89793) | Glacier valley bacterial and archeal communities from Borup Fiord, Nunavut, Canada, to study Microbial Dark Matter (Phase II) -... | ecosystem: Environmental > Aquatic > Freshwater > Ice > Glacier ...
CACTGTTTCATCCTCTGGCCAAATCATTTCTTATTTCCGAAGCGGTTCGCGGTGAAGGCGCAGTTCTGCGCCGACGTGACGGCACGGCGTTTATGGAAAAATACCACAAGCTGAAGGACCTGGCGCCCCGTGACATCGTTGCTCGCGCCATTGACCACGAGATGAAAACCAGCGGTGATGACTGCGCTTTCCTTGACATCACCCACGAACCGGCCGACGTCGTCCGGAACCGCTTTCCCAACATATACCAGACCTGTATGGATTTCGGCCTGGATATGACCAAAGAGTGGCTTCCGGTCGTGCCGGCCGCCCACTACCTGTGTGGAGGGGTGGCGGTCAATCCTGACGCAGAAACAGACATCCCCGGTCTATACGCTATCGGTGAAACCGCATTCACCGGTCTGCACGGCGCCAACCGCCTGGCCAGCAACTCGTTGCTGGAAGCCGCGGTTTATGCGGGACGCGCCTACCGTCACTCCAGCGAAGCCATCACGTCGCTTTCGAGTGACCCTCGCGAAATACCTGCCTGGGATTCCGGTACCGCTACCAATAGTGACGAGATGGTTGTCGTCTCCCAAAACTGGGATGAAATCCGGCGCACCATGTGGAACTATGTCGGAATCGTGCGATCTGATAAACGATTGGCACGTGCCATGAGCCGGATCAAACTGATTCAGGGAGAAATAGATGAATATTACTGGAATTTTAACGTAACCTCTGACTTGATCGAACTGCGCAATATTGCCACCGTGGCAGAACTGATTATAACCTGTGCTCAAAAGCGCAAGGAGTCGCGCGGGCTTCACTATAACCTTGATTACCCTTTCCTTGATGATGTCAACGGTAAAAAAGACAGCTTTGTCAAGAAACAGTTTTAAAGGAGCTGTAACCGTGGATATCAATGAAACCCGCAAACGGATTGATCTTCTGGATGATGTGCTGTTGCGTATATTTAACGAGCGCGCCAGACTGGCTCTTGAAATCGGCCACGCCAAGAAGGAACTTAATCTGCCGGTATTTGATCCGGCCCGTGAAAAACGTATTTTTAACCGTATGAAAGAGGATAATCCGGGTCCGCTGGACGATGATGCAATTGTCCGGATGTTTGAGCGCGTCGTCGATGAGTCCCGGCGTTTGGAACGAATCATGTCGCATAAAGAAGAGGTATAAGGGAGTGCATATAAGATGTTGATCATAATGAAGAAACATGCCGAGGAAACAGCGCTGGATTCAATCAAGGAGTATCTGATAACCCGTGATTTCGACATCCATCAGTCAACCGGAGCCAACCGCACAATCATCGGCGTGATTGGTGACACCGACACTCTGGATGATCATGTAATCGAAACCATGTCGGGTGTCAGCCAGGTGGTGCGTATCAGGAAAGATGACTAGAGTCGGGGTGCATCGTCATATATCTCCTGAAGCACAATTTACTTGACACCGTTTGATGGATAGTGCTAAACAACTAGCTTAAATTTAAGTTACTTACTCAGAGAAAATTTTTGGAGGTGCAGTTTGGCTCATCATAAGTCAGCAATCAAGAGGATCAAGCAGAGTGCAAAGAAAACCGCCCGTAATCGTCATGTATCATCGACGCTGAAAACATATATCAAACGGGTTCGTGAAGCGGTAGAAGCAAAGGACAAGGAAGCTGCTGTTGCCGCACTTAAGATAGCCATCCCTGTCATCGATGCCACTGCTACCAAAGGTGTTATTCACAATTCAACAGCTTCCCGCAACGTGTCACGCCTTACGAAACTGGTCAATACTCTCGGCTAGAACATATCTATAACGTAAAAAGGGGGGTGTGCTACTGCACGCCCCCTTTTTACGTTGTGGTGACATGTAACTTAATGTTATTCCGGTTCCAGATCACGGATGAAATCAGGGGGGCGAGGATTGAGACGACGAAAGCGACGAAGATAGCGCCGCAATCTGGAACCGGAATCACCAACTGCCGGTACAGATCCCCATGGTCAGCCCGTGAAGGAGAGAATACGGCTGGCCACCACTCTTTGAAGCAACATCGCACCGGTAAAACTCATCAAAAATCCGCTGCAATTCTACTCTCGAAAAATTGCGGGCCTGCGTAACAATATCCCCCAGAAAAAAAGAATTTATAGAGAGTTCCCTGCCGATATCTGCTTGCGGCATTTTTTTGTCCAGCAACTCCCTGACGCGCCATAATTGCCGGAAGTGACGGGTCAGTGCACCGATCAACATCGGTGCCCCCTCGCCGTTCAGAAACAGCGCATCCAGGCTTCTGATCGAGTTGGGCAGATCACGCAGACCGACAAATTTAGCCAGCTCAAAGGCGGTAAAAGCCTTACTGCTGCTGGCCATAACCCGGACATCATCAACAGTTATACGCGGCTTTGTACCGGCGTAAACCACCAGTTTTTCAATCTGCGAGCTTAATTCCTGCAAGTTGTTGCCGATCAGTGCGGATAACAGTTCTGCAGCAGCTGTTTCGATCGACTTCCCTTGCGCAACCGATTCCGCCTGAATGAATCCGGAGAGCTTATTGTCGTAGAAGCGCTTGTATTCGACCAGGACGCCATGCTTTTTAAATTCCTGGAAAAACTTCTTGCGCTGGTCAATCTTGATGCCGGTCAGCAGCAGACAGGTCCCGGGCGATGGATTCTTGATATACGGGAGCATGACTTCAAGAGCATCGGCTTTGAGTTGTTCGGCCCGCTTGACCAGAACCGCGCGACGTTCCGAAAACATCGGCAGGGTCTGGGCGGCATCGACAATATCGACCCCTTTGGATTCATTGCCGAAGAAGACATTGAAATTAAAATCCTTAAGAGTCGGGTCAGTCGCCCGATCAAGCAGCAGATGGACCGCTCGCTCAACCAGAAACTGCTCTTCACCGTAAAGAAAGCAGACGGTCGGTACGATCCCCTTCTTCAGGGATGTTTCAAACTCCTGAGGTGTCATGGTTAATAGGACTCTTCTAAAGCGGAAATGAATTTATGAGCAATAATTCGGGCTGCAGCATCAAGAGCCTGTTCTTCGGCATTGCGCTGCAGGGCGAGATTCGTATTCGCAGGATACTGTTTTGCCCCTTGAATCTGTCCTTTCCAGAGAGGCAACGTTTGTCCTTTTTTAGTAATTTCAAGTTCTACATTCAGTGACAAACTGAATTCACGAGCCTGATCGATGGCACTATACGAAACCGCCTTGCTGGAATAGGAAACAATCCGCGCCTTCATGGCAAGATCAGCACCATCTGCGCTGCCAGCAGGATTCAACCCGCGCAGAGCGTGGAATTCTTCATAAAACGCCCGGCGCAGAACAGTTTGCGCCGTTGGACTGATACTCTCGTTGCTGAAGAAAGGTACCCATATTTTATGAGCAGTTCCAAGCCGCCCGGATTGGGAGTTATTCAAGTGGTAGCCGCACCCTGCAACAGTGCTCAGAAGCAGTGCAAGCATCAATCCCCGTCCCCATATTGAAGCTGACATACCTTACCCCACCACAATATTTACGAGCTTGCCCTGTACACAAATAACCTTGCGTATGGTCAGCCCCTCGATAAACTGTGCGACCTTCTCATCTGCCAATGCAAGCGTTTTAAGTTCATCTTCACCGGTACCGGCAGCAACGGTTATCTTGGAACGTAATTTGCCATTGACCTGAACAACGATCAGAAGCTCATCATCAATCACTGCGCTCCGGTCATATTCGGGCCAGGAGGTTTGAGTTAATTGCGATCTGTTCCCCAGACGTTGCCAAAGCTCCTCTGTGATATGAGGGACAAAAGGGGCCATCAGCTGAATTACACTCTGGAGAGCTTCCTTCATAACCGCAGGGAATTGCGGCGTTGTAAGTGCCGCAGGCTGCAGAATATTAAGCAGCTCCATTACGGAAGCTATCGCCGTATTGAAATGGAAACGTTCCTCGATATCTTCTGATACCTTACGGATCGTTTTATGTACTGCCCGGCGCAGGTTTTTCTCTTCGGCAGATAATGAGCCGGGATCGAGCGGTCCGGCGTTCCTTATCAGATCGAGGCGGTCATGAACCAGTTTCCAGATGCGACTTAAGAAGCGGAAAGAGCCTTCCACTCCCTGGTCGTTCCAGTCCAGGTCTTTTTCAGGCGGCGCGGCGAACAGTGAAAACAGACGGGCAGTGTCGGCCCCGTATTTTGAGATCAAGGCGTCCGGATCTACAACATTCCCTTTCGACTTGCTCATCTTGGCACCATCTTTAATGACCATCCCCTGTGTCAGGAGATTGACAAATGGTTCATCGGCAGAAATGTGCCCCAGATCACGCATCACTTTTGTAAAAAAGCGCGCATACAGCAGGTGCAGCACAGCATGCTCGATGCCGCCGATGTACTGGTCAACCGACATCCAATGGTCAACAGCGACCCGATCGAGGATGCCGTCCTTGAAGTCAGGGGAGCAGTAGCGGAGGAAATACCAGGAGGACTGAACGAAGGTGTCCATCGTATCGGTTTCACGACGGGCAGCTTTTCCACATACGGGGCAGGAACAGTGTACAAAGGAGTCCATCCGGGCCAACGGGCTCCCCCCCTCTCCGCTGAACTCGACATCTTTCGGAAGCACAACCGGCAGATCTTTTTCCGGCACCGGTACGACGCCGCAGCTGTCGCAGTAGACAACCGGTATCGGATTGCCCCAGTAGCGCTGGCGGGAAATACCCCAGTCACGGAGACGGAAATTGACAGTTTTGGTGCCGTGCCCCTGATTTTGCAGGAATTCAGCTATCGCCTCTTTTGCGTCACCGCTGGGCAGGCCGTCAAACTGGCCTGAATTGGTCATAATTCCGGGTTCGGTGTATGCTTCAGACATACTGGCCGGATCGAGCGAAACACCGGACGGCTGGATAACAACTTTCAGCGGCAGGTCGTATTTTTTAGCAAACTCAAAATCGCGCTGATCGTGTGTCGGCACCGCCATGACGGCTCCCGTGCCGTAATCCATCAGGACGAAGTTGGCCAGGAAGATCGGCATCCTCGCCCCGGTCAGAGGATTGCTGCAGTATGAACCGGTAAAAACCCCCTCTTTTTCAAAATCATCTGCGGTCCGTTTGACGCGGTCAGTTTTCCTGATCTTATCGATAAAAGCTTCGACCGTTTCTACCCGATCCGGGGTGGCCAGTTCAAGGGCACGGGGGTGTTCGGGCGCCAGCGACATGAAGGTCGCACCGAATACGGTGTCCTGACGGGTGGTGAAGACACGGATCGATTCACCGCTGTTTTCAACAGGAAAATCAATCTCACAGCCATAACTCTTGCCGATCCAGTTGCGCTGCATGACAAGCACGCGCTCAGGCCAACCGGGAAGTCTATATGTGTTTTCAAGTAGCTCCTCGGCATAATCGGTTATGCGGAAAAACCACTGATCAAGCTCTTTCTGATTAACGTCACTGTCACAACGCCAGCAGCAGCCGTCTTCAACCTGCTCATTGGCGAGTACGGTTTCGCACTTCGGACACCAGTTGACAAAGGAGGTCTTTTTGTAGGCAAGCCCTTTGGCAAACATCTCCAGAAACAGCTTCTGTTCCCAGCGGTAATAGTCGACGTCGCAGGTTGCCAGCTCACGGTCCCAGTCGTAGGAGAAACCCAACTTCTTAATCTGGTTCCGCATGTATGCGATGTTTTCGTGTGTCCAGGTCGCGGGATGACTCTTGTTCTGAATGGCGGCGTTTTCAGCCGGCATACCAAAAGCGTCCCACCCCATCGGATGCATGACATTGAATCCGCGCATTCTTTTGAACCTGCCGATAACATCGCCGATAGAATAGTTACGGACGTGCCCCATATGGATACGGCCGGATGGATACGGGAACATCTCCAGGAGATAGTATTTCTGTTTGCTGCTGTCTTCTGTCGCCTTGAATGTTTTTTCGCTTTCCCAGATAGACTGCCATTTCTGCTCTACGTCTTTAGGTATGTACTTCTGTTCCACGGTAATTTCCTTTCGTGCCTTGAATATTCTGATTGTCTGTTTAGTTTACTGTAGCGGATGAGGTTGCCGTTGGGATCAAATCAGGAAAACCCACCCTTCAGAATAATTTCCGATACAACTCTACCCAACGGGACGCAACGGTCAACAACACCGGTTGCTACCGCTTCACGCGGCATGCCGTACACGACGGCGGTTTCTTCTGATTCAGCAATAACCCAACCACCCTGTTCCTTTATAGTCCGCACCCCTTTGCTGCCGTCGTTCCCCATGCCGGTCAGGATCACGGCCGCCACCCGCTTGCGGTAAATACCGGCGCACGACTGGAGCATGACATCAACCGAAGGGATATACCGATCAGATTCCGAAGGTGCAACGATGCGCGCAGTTACCTGTCCTCCGCATACTTCGAAGGTCATGTTCCTGCCACCCGGAGCGATCAGAATTCTGCCGGGAAGGACGAGGTCGCCATCCTCGGCCTCCTTTACGTCGAAAAGGGAGGTGCGATTGAGCCGTTCTGCAAAGGCTTTGGTAAAACCGGCCGGCATATGCTGGGATACGACGACTGCAAAAGGATATTTCTGCTCAAAAGCAGAGAATATCTGCTGCAGGGCAGGCGGCCCTCCGGTAGAAGAACCGATCGCCACAAGATCTATGGCGTGCTGTATTCCAATCCCCGCTCTCCCCGCCGGTACCGCTTCGGATACGCTCCGCTCCGGGATGTTAATCCCGGAGCTTGGGCGGACATGACTCCACGGCTTGCATGCAAGAACTTGCAGAACCTTTTTCTGAAGATCTTCTTTTATTGAGAGCAGGTCGACCGAAGCACTGCTGGATGGTTTTGCCACAAAGTCAAGCGCCCCGAGTTCAAGCGCTTTAAAAACCTTGTCTGCACCGCTGAGGGCGCTGATAACAATCACCGGCAGTGAAAAGCGGGTCGTAAGGATACGCAGCAGCGTAAACCCGTCCATCTTGGGCATTTCAAGATCTAATGTTACCAGATCCGGTTTGAGTGCAATAACCTTTTGAATCCCCTCTTCACCGTTTATCGCGTATCCCACGACCTCAACATGATCGAGCCCTTCCAGCATACGGGTTATGCTGCGGCGGCTGAACGCTGAATCATCAACAACAACAATCCTGATCTTTTTCACAGGGAGCCTCCAGCCGAAAAACGATCAGGCTTCTGATAGATCATGTCGTTTTTGAAGTGACGGAGTGTGAACTGTGTCGTGATATTAATGAGAGATTCGGAGTGCCCCAGCAGGAGAAAGCCGCCATCATACAGTGCTGAGTGAAATGACTCAATTACACGCTTTTTGGCTGCCTGATCAAAGTAGATAATCACATTACGACAAAAAACAAGGTCGACCTTGCCGAGCATGGTCAGGCGATGTGTGTCAAAAAGGTTGAGATGACTGATGGTTACCAACTCACGGATAGAATCGTTTACTTTATAGCCGTCATCTTGTTGATGAAAAAACCGTCGCAGATCACTCTCTTCAGTCGCCCGAAAAGAAGATTTGCGATATACGGCACGACGTGCCTGCTGCAGTACTTTCTGGCTGATATCGGTACCGATAATTTCTATTGTCCATCCCGAAAGTTCAGGAATGGTACTCAGCAGCATCGCTATGGTATACGGTTCTTCTCCTGTCGAGCACCCCGCGCTCCATATCCGCAGGGAACGACACCCGCGCGCAGCTTTGCTTTTGATCAGTTCGGGTATTATCTCATCGGAAAAAGCTTTCAGCTGGAACGACTCGCGGAAAAAATAGGTTTCGTTTGTAGTTAGAACATCCATGATGTCCATGAGTTCCTGCTCTTTGTTACGATTATACTTCAAGTAATGATAGTAGTCGTAAAAAGTGAGGAGCTTCAGCTCTGTCAAACGGTGGGAAAGACGCTTTTCAAGAATGTATTTTGAATTCTGATCAAAATATATTCCGCAATGCCCGTAGATGCAATCCCGCAGTAGATGGAATTCATCGTCAGACATACTATGATCGTGTGTAAAAGAGAACGTCATGAACAACCTAGATTGATTTAGTAACGATAACGCGCTCTAGAGACCTGACCGCCTGCCGGGCGATGTCCAGGTCACTGCTTTGAAGGGCATGCCGGATGATTTCCTCAGCTTCAGGGTCGCCGGTTTCTTCCAGAACCTGTAAAATTGTAATCATCAACAGCCCTTCAGCCCTGGTATGAATGTTTTTAATAATCAACCATGCCCGGACAGGTTCGATCCTGGCCATTGCCTTCAAAACAGCAGCCTGCACCCAGGCGTCCTCATCATTCAGAGCATGTTCAAGAGCATCAAGTGTCGTCGTATCACGCAAGTTCCCAAGGGCATCGGCGACGGCAATACGGACATCAGGATCCTCATCAGCGAGTGCCAACAGAAGCATCGAAGCGGACGTCTCAACACGGTTATCACCGATTGCCGAAACAGCAGCTTTACGAACCTGCGGATCTTCATCTTTTATGAGCAACAGCAAACGATCCCGTTCACCCAGCGATACCAGCAAAAGCGCGGCAGCTTTTCGATGATGCAGAACTCTTGATGAGCAGAAATGACTGACTTCTGCCAGGAGCGCAGGACGATCGGACGTGACAAGTGACTGTAAAGCTGAAACTGCCGCCGCATATACGTGTGCGTCACCATCGTCAATCAGTGAAATCAGATCGGGAATCAACGTGATCAGGCCGAGCTTTCCGGCAGCCATTGCAGCTGTTTTACGAACCTGCGCAGATGGATCATGCAACGCTTCCTGAATAACATCATCAAAACCGGAATACCCACACTCGGCGATCAGAATACAGAGGCCGGTTCGGCCACTCTCATCAAGGGTAGAATATCGTGAAATAATTTCATGCAACGCTTCACGGCCGAAGCTTTTCAGCGCTTTAAGAGAGGCGTTGGCGGTACGCTCGTCAGCATGCGCTTCAATAAGGAGCGGAATGAAACGAGCATTCCTGGTCATAACACTGATCCAAAGCAGCGCTTCCGTTAACGCTCCATCCCGGCTGTCAAACAGTTCCAGCAAACCGGTAATAATGTCGTTTTCCTTAAGTAAATGGAGCGCTTCACGGATCTTTGTCTGTGACGCAACCGAGGTTCGCCCGTAGATTTTATACAGCGCTTTGACAGCGGCGGCACGACTGTTCTTCTGACGGCAGGAAAGGCCGTTCAGCAGCAGCTTGAAGGAACTTTCATCAGAAATTGTTCCCAAACATTCATAAACAGCCTTTCTGAATATATCCTGGTCTGCCAGTTTTACCAGCGCTTCCGGTACCGGAACCGGTTTTGCGAGAAGTCCCAAAGCCCCAAGCGCGCTGAAGCGGAACAGCATCTCATCTCTCGCCAGAATCGCCTGCATGAGGTGCTCCGCTGCTTCCGTATCGCCCAGTGCACCCAGTTGTTCTGCGGCGGCTGAGGCAACATTTACCTCGGGGTCATCCAGTGCCTGCAATAGTGCTGAAACAAAAATCGGATCACCAATACCCCCCATGACATCAATTATAAATTTGCGTACATCGGTATCCTGATCCTGCACCATTTTCATCAGAAGCGGAGCAGATGCAGAGCCGAGACGAATAACGGCTTCAGCAGCTGAGTTTCTCAAGCCGGCATTATCTTCATTGCGGAGAAGGTTCAACAACTGCTCAACAGAATTGAGATCAGGTTTCGAGGAAACATACCGCTCAACGGCCTCTTTTCTAACCCGCCAGCTTTCGTCCCCCATTGCGGCGAATATGATAACTTGCGCGTCAGGAGCCGGAATATCACTCAGCGAATAGAGGGCTGATCTGCGAATTTCTTCATCAGCTGATTGAATGGCGCAGCGTATATCTTGAAGATTCATTACCCGAATACTCCTGATTTTCTTTGAGCATCTGAAGATTAGCTTTATGCAGGTACTGTGGCTTGAGTACTGTTAACGGTACAAAGGAGTGAATCAATATCCAAAATCATAAAGACGCGGTTATTTGACAGGCAGACACCTAAAAGAAATTCCATCCCCACCCCTGATGCAATCTGGATCGGAGGTTTTATGTCGGCGACCGGCACAGAAATAACCTCCATGACGTCATCTACAACAAGAGCCAGCAATTGCCTGGCAAGCGCTACAATCAACAGTTTGCCGGCAGGAGCGCCGTCCGTAACCGGCATCCCGAATCGCTTGCGCATGTTCATGACCGGAATAACCGACCCGCGAAGATTAATAACGCCCTCAAGTAGCTCTGAAGCGCACGGCAGCGGCGAGAGTTTCTGAGGGACAAGAATCTCACGTATTCTCATGATATCGACAGAAAAAAGCCTGTCGCCGAGAGTGAAACAAGCCAGCTGGATATGAGTTATCGCACCTTCCATACTAATTACCGGCCCTTTTTAGTACAGGTTGATGTCAGCAATGTTTTCAAGATTCAAAATTATTATCAATCGTCCGTCGGAACGACCAAGCCCGCTGATAAAGTCACGGTCAACCCCATCCAGGACAGTAGGAGCCGCTTCGACAGCATCCAGCTCTACCTGCACAACCTGAATCACTTCGTCAACCAGCAGGCCGCTTAATGAATTATTGTTTCTGATGACTATAATCCGCTCTTTGCCGGTGGGCTCTTTCCGGGCCAGACCGAGCCGGACACGCATATCAATAATCGGAATTATTGTGCCGCGCAATGAAAGAACTCCTGAAATAAAGAGCGGTGCACGAGGGACCTCGGTCACCTCTCTCGGCTTGATGATTTCCTTTAGATCCATGATATTTATGCCATAGGTCTCATCAGAAACCCGAAAGCAGAGAAATTCCAGAGAGGATTCGGCACCGACCTGACCGGAGGCATCATCGGCTAGGATCGACTCGTTGTCACACCCTGCAGCGGTTCTGCCGGCAAGAATCGCTTCCAGTGGTGAATGCGTTGCGGCAACAGATTCCGGGAGTATGGCGGCGACAGGTGGCGCTGCAGCCGTTATGGAGTCAACAGGGATGGAGCATGACTCTTTTTTTAAAAAACCGGGATCAGTCAGAACCGGATCAGCCGGGACTGTTTCGACCATGTTCTCTAACAGCTCAGGCGAAGAGAACGGAGCGGTAAAAGGCGCATCATCGGGCTCTTTGAGCGTCTGTAACGATTTTTTTCTTATTTTTGCGAGATCCATATCTGTACCGCCTACATCATCAATTCATCTTTAATTTCGTTTATTATTCCCGAGTCAATCAAGGCGGCGTCGCATCCGTATGCGACCAGCAGAGCATTGGTTGCCATGGAATTTATTTTGCGCGGCACGCCGCCGCTCAGTTCATAAATCCGCTGTACGGCATCCGGTGTGAACAAGCCGGGAGTACCCCCAGCAACCTCGAGCCGAAAATCGAGGTATTCCATGATTTCATCAACCAATAACGGTTTCAGGTGGTAATGAAGCGAAATCCGTTGCCGCAGAGGTTCGAAACGACTGGATGCCATCATCGGACGCAATTCCGGCTGTCCCATAATGACAACGCCAAGCAGATTGCGGTCGTCCAGCTGAAAGTTGGTCAGCAGCCTGATCTCATCAAATACTTCAGCATCAGTGATCATCTGGGCTTCGTCAATCACCAGAACCGGACAAATATCACGTTGATTCAGTGAGTATACGGCGGTATGGATCTGATTAATCAGGTTGTCCTTGGCATCGGCCGGCTGTTCTACTTCAAGTATCCTCGCAATAGTTCGCAGGAATTCAATCGCATTCAAGCGCGGATTGATGATGTAGCAAAAGCGGAAACGGGAGCCGAGACGATCCATCAAAGCCCTCGATAGCGTGGTTTTTCCGCAGCCTATTTCTCCAGTCAAAACAGCAAGCTCACGTTCTTCAACGACAAATTCAAGTCGGGCAAGCGCCTCTTCATGACCGCGACTCAAAAACAAGAAACGGGGATCGGGGGTTTTGCTGAACGGTTTTTCCTTAAAGCCAAAATAGCTTTTATACATGCATGTCAGCTCCCGGAACGCATCGTTTCATTGATTATTCCGCCGATGTCCAAAACGAGAATGGTACGCTGGTCACCAAGGTCTGCCGCGCCGGAAATGCCACGGAACCGTTTAAATGACTCGCCCAACGGTTTTATTACAATATCCTGCTGGGAGATCAAATCGTCAACCGCAATTCCGAGGCGTTTTTCTGCAACGCCGACAACGACGACATAAAATTCTTTTGGAGGTTCGTCACTGCGACGGATGTCAAAATACTGCTCAAGTCTCAGCAAAGGCAAGGTCGATTCACGGAGTTGAACGATCTCTTTGCGCTCTACCGTCATAATATCCTTGTCGGTCATGATCAGCGATTCAAGAACTGATGTGATCGGCAGAGCATAGGTCCTGCCGCTGCAGCGTACCATCAGGGCCTTTATAATAGCCAGCGTGATCGGGAGGGTGATTATGAAGCGGCTCCCCTTCCCTTTCCGCGTCTCAATATCCACCATTCCGAAAATAGCCGAGATGTTGTTTTTGACAACATCCATACCGACACCCCGTCCGGAAACTTCACTGACTGTATCGTTGGTTGAAAAACCGGGCAGAAAAATAAAGTCGATCGCATCACGATCGGAAACTGTACTGACGTCGCTCACCAGCCCTTTTTGCAACGCCTTGCTTTTTACCTTTTCGACATCAATGCCACCACCATCGTCTTCAATTTCAATAACGACATGATTTCCTTTTTGATACGATGAAATCTTGATGGTCCCCTTTTCATTCTTCCCCTGTGCCGTACGCACTTCCCTGGACTCGATACCGTGGTCAATAGCATTGCGGATAATGTGCATCATCGGATCAGAGATATCTTCAACGATCAATTTATCCAGCTCCGTATCGGCGCCGAAAAACTTGAGATCTACCAGTTTGCCCTGTTCACGGGAGATTTTCCGGACAATTCGTGACATCTTCTCGTACAATTGACCGATAGGGATCATGCGTATCTCCATGACCCCTATCTGGAGATCAGAAAGCTTGCGCTCAAGCCCTTTTGCAGCCTTTCCGAGCTCAATGGCCATGCGCGAATATCCTTCATTGCGCATCCTGGCGCTAACACCGGCAATGGTCGAGTTGGCGAGGACAAGTTCACCGACAATATTCATTAAATCATCAAGTTTACCGATATCAACGCGAACAGTCCGGCTCATACTTTTGGCACTGAGAGCAGCGTCATCGGACGAGAGTGCCTTGGTGGGTGGCGGGGAGCCGGCTGACGTTAGCGGTGTGCCGGTTGATGGGACAGCCGGCAGTCCCGCCTCATCAGTGGCGATGACGGTGTCAGTGGGTAAATATCCCGTAGTAACCACCGGTTCTCCCGCTGCCACGCTGGAACCGAGCTGGGAAACAGCGACGCTATCCCGCTCAACGGCGGCTTTTAACTCTTCTAAAGAGCGCTTGGAACCAAAAAGAATTTCAAAATCGATATTGGTCTCAATATTTTCGCCAATACTCGGCAGGGTACTGATAACTTCTCCGCACCCTTTCAATATCTCCGTGACTGCCGACAATTCAGTATCAAATGTGGCCAGGTCAAAGGATGTGTGGATATTGAAGATTGTCCTCCCTTTCGCCAGGTTGTCTTTCAGGCGGTGCTCTTCGTATTCCGTCAGAGCGCCACTCACATGGGGGGGCAGATTCAGGGCTTCCAGAGGTGATACTCCGCTCTGTTTTTCCGGTGGAGCAAGACAGGCATTTATTTTGGTCACACACGCCGCAATTTCCTGCGCCATGTTTGTATCTTCGCCTGATGCGAGGGTTCGAATAAGGGTACTGAGCAGATCATGGGCATCAAATAAAACAGCCATAAGTTTCTGCGTAATATCCAGTTTCCCGAGCCTCAGCCAGTCGAGCAGATTTTCCATGTTATGTGCAAGCTCAGCGACACCGCTAAAGCTGAACATCCCGGCCAACCCTTTAAGGGAATGAGCTCCACGAAAAATGGAGTTCAGAACATCGGGATTCAGTTCACCGCTCTCTGCCATATCGGAGAGATCCGCCAATTCCGAGCCGAGCTGTTCGACAATCTCCTCCGCTTCAGCAAGAAATTCCTGAACGGCTTTCGTATGTGTGGCGTTCTGTTCGCTCATTGCTAATGTACCTCAACCTTAACGTACTAAACAGTTGTCAGAGCGCTTTGTTCAAATATCGATTGAGCAACTGCTGGAGAGTTGCGGGAGAAAAGGGCTTGACAACATATTCATCAGCCCCGAGCTGTTTGCCTTTTTCAATATCCTTTGCACTCCCTTCCGTTGAAATGATAAAAACCGGAATATCTTTATAATTCGGGTTGGTACGAAGATAACTGATCAGCTCAAGTCCGTTGATATCGGGCATATTTATATCGGTCAGAATCAGGTCAACATGATCACGGGGAAGAAGTCGCAACGCCTCGAAACCGCTGGAGGCTTCAACTATATGATAGTCGCCGACCGCTTCAACGACAGCAACCAACATGGCACGCATGGTCGCCGAGTCATCGGCAATCAAAATGGTCTTGGTACTCACGGGGAAACCCTCTCATTCAGCTGACGTTCTAGTAAAGACTTTTCCATTGAGATTCCCGCCTGCGCCAGGAAAATAGCCAGCGGTTCGACATCACCAATCTGTTTATCGCCAGGGAGGTTGTCGCCATAGAGAAACCCGATGACTCGGGACCGGCTGATCAAGGGGCCGATAAAAACCTCGGCAGGGGTACCACCACCCAACTGTTCGAAGAGATGAGAATCGACCGGAGTAGGGATTGGTGAGAAGATGCGTGGTTGGCCGGATAGAAGCGGTTCGTCGAACATTGAACCTGATTCCTGGGGAAAATGTATTGCACGTATCCGTTCATCACCGCTGATTGCGCCGCCGGTGATCCCGAATTGCCCGAAACCGGAAATAACCTGGTCATTAATGGTAAAAACAATGGCCCTGTTTACGAATTCGGAAGCAAAACGAAGTACCAGCAACAGCACCCCCCCTTGCAGATCAGGATTGTTCAGCTCTTCGAGCATGCCGCGCAGCAGGGAAAGACCGCCACTCTGTTGAGGGGATTCAACGGCACACGGCATGTCATCATCTTCTCCCATTTCAATGCGAAGCTCATCCCCCAGATTGAATCGTTCCTGCCACTCTCCGGCAGTTTTAGCGTCTGAGGAGTCACGGATGACGTCTGTAATGCGGGTAAGAAAGCTGTCCATGATCGCAGGGGTGTTGATTTCGACCCGGCGGGGTTTAATAATAAAAAGATACCCGAGTTCACGAATCTTTTTATCAGCCTCCGCGTGATGATAGTCGGTCATTACGATCAGCTGCAGATCTTTAAAGTTGTTATGCAGGAGTTCAATGAGTTCAACTCCCCCAAGTACGCCTGATCCGTCCATTTTCGGCATAATCAGGTCAACCAGAACTGTAGGGCGCTCACCACTTCTGTACAGCGAATCAACCTTGACAAGTGTATCTTCGCTGCGTGTCATCGCATGAACTACAAAACCGTTTTCCGCAAGCCCGTCAGCTATGACCCGCAGTGTCGGACCGTCATCATCTACAATAATGATCGGTTGCTGAACCACGTCAAGATGTGCTGCCGGAGCATTTGACCCATCTACCAGATCAAAGGCTAAATCTGCAGCCTCGTCAGACGGGTCACCACCGGCAGGTTCCGTTTCAGCCGCCTGACGTTTTTCATCTTGGATCCGGAGGCCTTCCATGGCAAGAAATTGCGGATTCAGCCCCTGATCCAGCATGAACTGCAGCGGATCCATCTTTGTGCCGTCAACTGTTTCAATCGAACTCTGAACTTCAAACTTGAATGTACCCTCTCCCCAGTCAAACAGCGAGAAGACAACATTTTCGATCTGTTCCCGTACTACTTCTTCAATTATATCCGGTGAAATGCCGAACTTTTTTACAAGAATTAAACCAAGACGCTCACTAAATCCGTTCTCCTGTTGCAAAGCAAGGGACTTGCGCAGCAGAGCCAGATCAATGACCCCTTTTCGAATCAGCACCTCTCCCAAGCTCTGCTGATAACTGCTTGAAGCGGCTCTTACAACCTGCCCTTGACGAAAAAAAACCGAGCCATCCCTTCCCTTACTGCGAAGGGAAAGGACTCCGGTTTTTCTACTGAGACTGACAATCTGTAAAATCTCGCCAAGTCCGAGCTCTTCGAGGTTACCTACCAGGCTCATTACTCACAATCCATCTGCATAAAATGGGGGATAAAAACGTGCAAAATATATCGTAACAGTGTGCTCAAGTAAAGCCTTTAAAGGTATTTCAGCCAATTAAACGGGAATGAGTATTCTTTAAAATGAGGGGTCTTATTGCTGGATCATCAGCGCTACTGGTCGATAGATCCAGTATTTGCCACTGGTAACATTTGCGAGGTTTATGTCACCCTTTATCACACTTCTATTGCCTCTAACGTTCTGGTGCGCCAGGGTATAACGCTTGTTGCCAAGGACTTTATATATTACGGCTGTGTGATCAGGCGCGCCCAAGGCTTCGAACCTCATGATCCCACCGGGTAGCTGCCCGGTTATTTTGAGATTGCGGAACTGTATGATATCACCCGCCTTGATCTCGTCGGTTTCGGGGTTAAGGGGGAGGCCGAAGCTTGTCGGGCGAACCCAATCTGCGAGGTTTTGATCGAGCACTTGTTGAGCAAGATCCCAACATTCACCGCGACCAACCGTAGTGCCCATTACCTTGTTGACAAAATCTATTATCTTACCGTTTAATCCCAGGCTGAGTAAGTCGGACGGAAGCTTTTTATTGACCGTATGAGTAAAGAAGCCCAGCCCCTGATAGCTGCGAGAGTTGCTTTGCTGGCTGCCGGACAGCGCTATGGTATAGTTGCCGACGCCACCTTTAATGAGATAGCGGACGTTGAACGATCCATCTGCTGCGAGGGGGATAGCGTTACTGCGGGTGGATCCGTTGTTTTTTGCAACTGTTACTATCAATGTTTTTTGAGTGGTGCTGCCGGCCAACACGACACTTGGTGAATTATCGATAGGGACAGGGTCTAGGCTTAGTTTGGCGTCACCTCCGGTATACCAGTTTATTGCGGCGCTGTTAGTCTGTGCGGGCACTGATACCGCGAGGGCCAGAACAACCAAAAATGCTGAAACCATATAAAACAGGAGACTATTTTGAGGCATGATCCGCCCCGCCTTTGCTGCGGGAAGTGTCGGTTTTATCCCTCCCCCGGAACATCAGCCGCAACGGAACACCGTCGAAACCGAACGCTTCGCGGAATTTATTGATCAGGTAACGCTCATATGAATAATGAATATTTTCAGGTTGATTGGTAAAGATTACAAAGGCCGGAGGCCGGGTTGCAACCTGGGTGGCAAAGTAGAATTTCACCCTGCGACCGTGCGACAGTGGAGCATGATGGGATTCAATGGCATCGGTAAAGACATGCACAAGCTCCGATGTGGTGACGCGTCGGCAGTACTGTTCCATAACTTCATCAACAGTAGCGATGATCTTGCCGGAACGCTGACCGGTCTTGGCGGAAACGCAGACGATCGGGGCGTACGCCAGATATTTGAAACCGTCCCTGATCTTCGCTATATATATTCCTAGTGTGGCGTTATCCTTTTCGAGCAGATCCCACTTGTTGATGACAAACACGCACCCTTTACCGGCTTCATGAATATATCCGGCAATGCGCTCATCCTGTTCGGTCACCCCTTCTTCGGCATCAATCACCATCAGCACCACATCGGCACGTTCGATACTGCGCAGTGCATCACAGACACTGTACTTTTCGAGTTTTTCGGTAGTTTTCCCCTTGCGGCGAATACCGGCTGTATCGATCAGGACATACGGTTTTTTGTTGCAGGTAAAGGGAGTATCAACCGAATCGCGGGTCGTGCCGGCGGTCGGATTTGCGACAACCCTCTCAAAGCCGAGCAGACGGTTGACCAGTGAGGACTTGCCGACATTAGGACGCCCCACAACAGCGATACGAGTGGTATTCTCTTCAGGATCGGCAACATCAGTCGGCGGAAAAACATCCATGATATTCTCAACCAGGTCGATAACCCCTCGATTGTGTTCCGCCGAAATGGTGTACAGCTCTCCGATTCCGAGTGAATAGAATTCTGCCGAGTCATTTTCCAGTTTTTCACCATCAACCTTATTGACGACATAAAATACCGGTTTTTTCACGCGACGCAGCATTTCTGCCACCTCCGTGTCCGCAGGAGTCAGGCCGCTTCTGGCATCCATCATGAAAATGATGACATCCGCCTCTTCGATGGCCAGTCGTGACTGCTCGCGCATCTGTTGCAGCAGACGGTTTTCGGTTACCGGTTCGAATCCGCCGGTATCGATGAGGATGAACGGTTTTTCGAAGCGGGTAATATTGGCGTAGTTACGGTCACGCGTAACTCCCGGGGTGTCATCGACAATTGCGCGGCGATGCCCCAGCAGACGGTTAAAAAGGGTGGATTTGCCCACATTTGGACGGCCGACGATGGCTACTAAAGGTTTCATTCGTATCCCAGTTCTCTCAATTTAGACGGTCGTTCGCTCCAGTTTTCAACAACTTTAACGAACAGCTCCAGATATACTTTGGTATCAAGCAAGCGCTCGATATCCTGACGGGCCTGACTTCCTATTTTTTTCAGCATCTCACCTTTCGAGCCGATGATGATCCCCTTCTGGGTATCACGTTCAATCATGATGGCTGCCATAATAGCGATTACACCGTTCTCCCGCTCAATAAAGCTTTCCACGACAACCGCCGTCGAATACGGCACCTCGTCACGGGTCAGCCGGAAAACCTTTTCGCGAATCATCTCCGCAACAATAAATTTTTCCGGCATATCGGTCAGGATATCATCCGGAAACATCGCCGGCCCTTCCGGGAGGTAGCCGCTGACGACCGAAACCAGATGATCAACTCCGTCATTGCGACCGGCTGATACAGGAACAATTTCCCTGAACGGATATAGTGCGGCCCAGTCGGAGATTTTCTTCAGCACTTGGTTCTTATCGGAGAGAAGATCGATCTTGTTGATAACCAGTACAACCGGAATCTTCACCTTGCCAAGGACATCCTGAATAAAGGCGGGATCGGCAGCAACCGTCGCTTCAACAACCAGCATCAGAAGATCGACCCCGCTGATAGCCGAACGTGCCACATCCACCATACTTTTATTCAGCCGTGAGCGCCCGGTGTGGATGCCGGGGGTATCGATGAAAACGATCTGACCGCCGGGGATATTATGAATTCCCTGGATCCGGTTGCGGGTAGTCTGAGGCTTGTCCGAGGTAATGACGATCTTCTCGCCGATAATGCTGTTCAGCAGCGTCGATTTGCCAACATTCGGGCGGCCGATGATAGAGACGAAGCCGGATGTAAATTTCTTGTTGTTCATATAGTTATGCACCATTCCTTCATATTTTACTTCTTTGCCCAAACATCCCGCAATGTCACTATCCGGTTGAATACAAGCTTACCGGGGAGTGAATCTTTCGGATCTTGGCGGAAATAGCCCATGCGCTCAAATTGATAGCGGGTTTCAACCTCCGCTCCGGCCAGTGTTGCTTCAAGCTTGCAATCCGACAGCGCTTCAACTGAACCGGGGTTCAGAAACTTCTTATAGTCAGCGGTTCCGCGGTCAGGATTGGGATCGCTGAAGAGCCGGTCAAACAGCCGCACTTCTGCGGTCCCGGCGTGAGCGGCGGAAACCCAGTGAATAACACCTTTGACCTTTCGGCCGTCAGCGGTGTGGATTCCCTCGCGCGACGCGGGGTCATACTCGCCATGCAGCTCCAGAACAGTTCCCTGTTCGTCCCTGATGACGCTCGTACATTTGACAATATAGCCAAAGCGGAGCTTGACCTCACCGCCGACAGTCAGGCGATGGAAACCTTTGCTCGGCACCTCCATGAAATCATCGGCATCAATCCATATTTCACGGGTGAAATAAATGGTACGCCCCCCCAACTCAGGTTTTTGAGGGTGATTGGCAGCCTGCAACTCTTCGGTCAGATCGGCCGGATAATTGTCGATTACCAGCTTGATGGGACGGAGAACAGCCATGGCCCGCGGCGCCGATTCATTCAGGTCTGTACGCACGCACTCTTCCAGAATGGATACATCAATCCATGAATCGCTGCGGCCGACGCCGATCTGCTCGCAAAAGGTACGTACCGCTGCCGCCGTATAACCGC
>Ga0123338_10001836_pt1 | contig 20112 bp, 15 predicted proteins | sample grotaG_FD_89793 | JGI IMG/M metagenome (GOLD analysis project Ga0123338, IMG submission 89793) | Glacier valley bacterial and archeal communities from Borup Fiord, Nunavut, Canada, to study Microbial Dark Matter (Phase II) -... | ecosystem: Environmental > Aquatic > Freshwater > Ice > Glacier ...
CACGAGCACGATGGTGTCGGCCCGCGTCGGTGCGTCGAGCGTTGGCCATACCCGGCCGACGGCGTCCGAAGCGGCCTGGCTGTCGACGAAGACGTGTAAGATCTGTTTGACCCATTTGTCGGCGGGCAAGACGCGCGCGCTCGAGTGGTTGATGCCGTCGAGCTTCTTGGCGATGAGGTCACGGACTTCCTGATCGCTCATGCCGCCGGGCTTGTAGGCCCGCGTCACACTTACACCGACCTTGTCCGCGCCGAAGCCGACCAGGATGTCGGTGATGATGTTGCCGCCCGCGTCGACATCGGGAGGCGCGTAAGCGATCTCCGTCTCGCTTTTGAGGAAATGGGCACCGTCGCAGTAGTGCAAGATCTCTTCGCTCATGAGCTCGGATTCGGTGGAGCTGCCGCCGGCGTTGGGCGTGTCGAAGAGCGTCTGGCCGCCGGTGGAGAACGAGCTGCGCACATAGGCTTCGCCCGCGACGTAGACCAGCGCGTTGTCGATGAGCGACGGCGACGGCACATGGAGCTGGGCGGCCACGCTGCCGCAGGCACCGACGAAGGTGCCCAAGATCGCGTTGGGATCTCCGCTCAGATCGGCCACGGCCAGATCGCGCGAAGTTGCTAGATCCGCTACCGCTAGATCCAGAGCTAGGCCCTGGCTGTCATCTCCGCAGCCAAGTGCGAAGAAGAGGCTGAGCACGATGTAGGTCTTCATCTTTGCCGAGGGTAACTGCCCCCGTCGACCAAAGGCAATCAGCTCTTTCAAGTTCTATGGAGCGCGGCCGATCTACTATCCTGAGGTGACTGTGAACGACCGAAGCAACATCACCATCCTCGTGATCGAGGACACTGGCACGCTACGCACGCTGCTCAAGTCTACCGTCGAGCAACTCGGTTACAGTTGCGTGGCTGCGTCGAGCGGATCAGAGGGCTTACGGCTCTTACACGAGACGTCCCCGTCGCTGGTTCTGCTCGACGTCATCATGCCGGACCTCGACGGCTACACCGTCGCCAAGGCCATCCGGGCGCGCGCCAAGTTTTTGCCGATCATTCTCCTGACTTCGCTGACCGACGTCGAGGCCAAGCGACGCGGCCAGGCCGCCGGCGCGGACGACTTTCTCACCAAGCCCGTCCAGCCGATGGATCTCGAGATCCGCATCGCGGCGATGTTGCGCATCAAGTTTCTGACCGACACGCTGGCCAGCGAAAAGTCCAAGCTGTCGAAGCTGGTCGAGACCATCCCCGACGGGGTGTGCGTCAGTGTCGATGCCGATCTGGTCTTCGCCAACGGCGCGATGACGCTGCTGTTGCAACAAGAGACGCTCATCGGACGGCCGCTCTTGACGCTCATCGCCGACGCTGATCGGCAAAAGATGCGCGAACGGCTACAGCGTTTTGCATCGACGGGCGCGCCTGGGGCCGCCGAGGAATTTCGCTTTGTCCGTCCCGACGGCGCGCACATGGTTCTCGAGTGCACCGGCGTCGCCACCGAGTACGACGGCAAGCCTGCTCTCCTCGAGATCGTCCGCGACATGACCGACACCAAGCGCATGCGCGAGCAGCTCTTGCTCCGTGATCGCATGTCCTCCGTCGGCACGTTGGCCGCTGGCGTCGGCCACGAGATCAACAACCCGCTCGCCTTCATCCTCGGCAACCTCGAGTTCTCGCTGCTCAAGCTCGGCGACCTCATCGATCGCGGCAACCAGCCCGAAGAGCTGGCCGAGATTGCCCAGGCACTCGAAGAGGCCAGCGTCGGTGGTGACCGCATCCGACGCATCGTGCGCGATCTCAATATTTTCTGTCGCAGCGACAACGAGAGCTCGGCGACGGTGGATCTGCACTCGGTGCTCGACTGGACCGCGCAGATGGCCGGCAACGAGATCCGTCATCGCGCCCGCCTCGTCAAGGACTACGGCGATGTGCCGCTGGTACAAGGCTCCGAGGTGCGGCTGTCGCAGGTGTTCCTCAATTTGTTGATGAACGCGGCGCAGGCCATCCCCGCCGGCAACGCGCCGATGCACGAGATTTCGATCGTGACCCGTCGCGAAGGCGCCAAGGTCTCGGTGGAGATCCGCGACACCGGTCGCGGCATCCTGCCCGACGTGCGCCAACGCCTCTTCGAACCGTTCTTCACCACCAAGCCCGTCGGCGAAGGTCTCGGCCTCGGCCTGTCGGTGTCCTACGGCATCGTGCGCCATCTCGGCGGCGATATCAGCGTCGAGAGCGAGCCCGGCAAAGGCAGCTCGTTCAAGGTCACGCTCCTGGCCAGCACCCAGCCGGGCATGTCCACCGGGGCGCGCAGCTCCAATACACCGTCGCTGCGTCGCGGTCGGGTCCTGGTCATCGATGACGAGCCGCTCGTCGGTAGGGCCATGCGGCGCATGTTGCCGGAGCACGACGTCACCATCGAGACCCAGGGGCGTGAGGCACTCAAGCGCATCGAGGCCGGCGAGCACTTCGACCTCATCCTGTGCGATCTCATGATGCCGGAGATGTCGGGAATCGGTCTGTTCGACTGGATGTCGACCATCTCGCCAGGCATGGCCGGGCGCACCATCTTCATCACCGGCGGCGCGTTCACGCCCGAAGCCGAAGAGTTCTTGCGGCACGCCAATCGCCCGGTCCTGGAAAAGCCCATGGATCAAAGCAAGCTACGGCGCCTCTTGCAGCAAGAGCTCGGCAACAGCGACCGCTGATCGAGGCGATGGCTTCGGCTCGTGGGGCTTCCTTTCACAGGGAGCGGAAGCGTGAGTCGGGAGATCGGAGGGAGGACAGATCGGAATATTTTTTATTGATCTGATCGACCCGAACGCGGTTCCACCGTCGCAACGATGACGCCCAAAACCATTCCGATCTGTCTCCCTCTGATCTCCCGCCTCCCGCTTCCGCCTCCCTGTGAAAGGAAGCGTCACGCAGCCCCACCACCGCACGCTAGGGCCAGGTGAGCTGGACGTTGTCGAGCTCTACGTCCATCGATTTGGCGCTGGCGGTGAGGTTGTCGATCTCGAAGACCAGGCCGTAGATGGCGCCTGGATCTAGGCCGGTCAGCGTCGAGAAATCGACTTTGCAGGTCGACCAGCCCGGCGTGATGGTGCACGAGGTCGCGTAGCCGCCGAGCGGATGGGTGACGTCGGTGATGAGTGCCTTGACGATGGTGGTCGTGCTCGATTTGGCGCGGTACGAGAAACCGACGTGTGCCGAGGCGTCGAAGAGCTGGGGCTGACCTCCATTGCGTGGGCGGATCTCCAGCGTGGCCGTGGCGTTGCCGCTCGGGGCCAGCGACGGGGCGTCGAGCTTGGCCCATTGCTGGATATCGGTGACATACACGCCGCCGTCGACAGAGGCGTCGGCGACGCTGTTGGTGGTCGATTCCAAGATCAGCGTGGTCGACGACGTCCAGGTGCCAGGACCTTCGGCAGGCGTGAAGAGCTGCTGGATGGGCACGGTATCGCCGTCCTGGAAATCGTCGAGCGTGCTGCGCAAGGTGACGCGGAAATCGTCGAGCGAGATCTTGTAGTTGTCGGCGCCGCCACAGGTGTTTGCCGTCGGTGCGCCGCCCTGGATCTGGAAGCCGGCCAGGTTCTGCAAGGTCTCGGCCAGGGTGACCGGCGGGCGGCTGTACTGATCGGCGATGAGATCGCGGAAGTAGAAGGTGAATTCGGTCCAGGTGGTGGGGACGGCGAACTCGGCGGTCTTGTAGTCTTTGATGCTGCCGCCGCCAGTGCGATAGAGCGCCTGCAAGTTGTGGGTGGTGGCGCCAGCGACGTCCTGCGCCCAGAATTTGATCGCGTCATACTGGGTGATGTCGGCGACGCCATAGAGCTGGATCTGTGGACCGAACGAACAGGTCTGGCCCTGACAGACGAGGAAGTTGCCGCCACCGGGGTGGTTGTTGGCGCTGTTGGTGTCGATGGCGCAGGTGATGGTGCTCGACATGGGCCCGGCGCCTGACCAGCTGGAGCCGCCCAGGACCGGGTTCGTCGACGGGACGGTGGCGGCGGCGTGCTCCATGTCGTCGAGGATGACACTGGAGACGAGGGGGACGAACTCGTAGGCGTTGGCCAGCGTGCCACTGGTGCTGTCGGGGTTGGTGACGACCACGGCCACCTTGCCGGCGGCATGGTGACGGGTGATGCCGGTCAGCGACGTCGCCGATTGCACCACCACGGTGTCGAGCGCGACGCCGCCGAACGTGACGCTGGCGCCGGGCAGAAAGCCATCGCCGGTGACGGTGACGCTGCTGCCGCCGGGTGCGGCGCGGCCTGACGGCGGGTTGACGCTGGTGACGTGGACCGGGCCGGCCATGTCGATGGCCACGCCGGAGAGATCGGGGAAGCCGAGGTCGGCATTGCAGCCGCCGGTCTGCTGCGGATCGGCCACGCCGGGGCAATCATCGACGACGTCGGGGATGCCGTCGGCGTCACCGTCGGCAAGTCGACCCGCGGTCAGCTCGACGGGCACGACCAAGATCTTGCTGGGTACCGGGACGACCTTGATCGCGGCCTCGGCGACGACGGCATTGTTGGCGTCGAGCCCGTCGAGAAAGACGCGAAAATCGGTCACGGTGCTGGGGATGTTGCTGATGAGAATTTCGCCCGGAAAATGGACGCTCGAGAGGTCGAGTGAGGTGTGCTTGACGCCGCCAATCAGGATGGCCACGTCGACTTTTTTGAGGACGGGCACATCGGACGCCTCCGTGACCACCAGCTTGACCGAGGTGGTTTGGCTACAGCCGATTGGCAGAGACAAGATCAGGCACGACAACAGAAGGAAAGATCGGCTCATCATAGGTGGGGGTCCTATTTGTCGAACGGATCGACGAAGTCACCTTTGACGACGTCGGCTTTCTTGGTCTTGGGCGCCTCGGAGGGCTTGGCTGGAGCGGCGACGGGTGTGGCCGCGACGGGCTTGGGCGGGATCGGGGCGACAGCGACGGCAGGCGCCTTCGGTAGCGGTCGCACTGGCGCCTTGGGATCGTGGTGTACGGACTTCAGTGCCGTCGCTGGTGTGGGGGTCGTGGGGGCCGACGGTGTGGGTGGGGTCGGCGCCGCGGGACTCAGCGCATGCAGCGACAAGATGATGCGCGCGCCTGCCTGCCCGGTGCCGAGCTCGCGCTCTACCGTCGCGAAACCGGCCTGGCGCACCGAGATGTGATGCGCCGCCGACAGGTCGACCTCGTAGGGGGTGGTGCCCGCTGCGATCTTGCCATTGTCGACGAAGATCTCGGCGCCCGAGGGCTCGCTGTCGACAAAGACGCTCTTTTTGACCGACGTATTGACCGCCATCGGCGCCGCGCGCATCCACAGCCCCGCGCCCACACCAGCGCCCAAGAGCGCCACGCCTGCCACCGCCCACAGGATGCGGCGACGACGGCGACGGCGACGCGGCGTCGACGCCGAACGCGGCTGATGCGAGGTGTTGGACGGCGCCGAGCCCACCGTGCTCATCGCCGGACGCGCCGAACCCTCGGGAAACAACGAGCGCATGAGGGTGGCCATCTTTTCCGGCCCCCACCCGAGCTTGAGCACTTGCTGCTCGAGCGCTGCCGCCAGCTCTTCGCCGTCACGGAAGCGGTCGCCGGGCTCCTTGGCCAGCGCTTTGAGACACACCTCGTCGAGCTCTTTGGGGATCTCCGGGTTCAACACCGACGGTGCCTCGACTTTAGCGTCGCGTACCATCTCCAGCGTCTGCATGTCGTGCACGCCCTTGAAGAGCCGGCGTGCGGTGAGACATTCGTAGAGCAACACACCGGCCGAGAACAGATCGGCGCGATGATCGATCTCCTTGCCGAGCACTTGCTCCGGGGCCAGATAGCCGAACTTGCCCTTCAGTGTGCCGGTGGCGGTGCGGATGTCGTTGGTGTTGGACAGCGCCTTGGCGATCCCGAAGTCGAGGAGCTTGACCGCGCCGTCGAAGGACACCATGACGTTGGACGGCGAGACATCGCGATGGATGATCTGTAGCGGCTTGCCGGCGTCGTCGGTGAGCGCGTGTGCGTAGCCGAGCGCGCGCGCGACCTCGCGCATCAGATACGCCGCAAAGCCGACCGGCAACGGGCCACGCAACGAGTGGGTGCGGATGATGCTCATGAGGTCGCGCCCGCGCACGTACTCCATGGCGATGTAGTACTCGTCCTCGAACTTGCCGAGCTCGTAGACCGGAACGATGTTGGCGTGGTTCAGCCGCGCCGACAGCAAGGCTTCGGACAAGAACATGTCGACGAAGTCCGGATCCTCGACGAGGTGGGGCAAGATGCGCTTGATGACCATGGTGCGCTCGAAGCCTTGCAGGCCGACGAGCTTGGTCCTCCACACTTCGGCCATGCCGCCGCAACCGAGACGTTCTTCGAGGATGTATTTCCCGAAACGGATGGGCGCGTTGGAAGACGGTGCAGCAGCTGCCACTCTCAGTTTCCCCCGGCGTTTACGCAGCCGATCGACGCTGAGCAGCTCGGGCGAAGCGCGAAATAAAGGCCGACGGACAAGCCTGCCGCGCCAATGATGGCCACGGGAATAGCCCAGTAGGGCCGGCGTTTTTTGACCACGATGGTCGCCTCGGGCGCCACCAGCACCACGGGGCCGGCGTCGACGACAGGCGGCGGACGGCTGACCACCCGCGAGGCCAACTGCTTGTCGAGATCGACGATGAGCTGGCTGACCTCGGCGCGCGACGGATCATCGGGCGGCGTGTCTTGCAGATATTTCACGTACATTTCCTTGGCCTTCAACGGATCGTCGAGACGCCGGTAGCACTGGCCGATGTTGAGCAAGAACTGCGGCTTTGGTATCAGCGAATATCCGACCAGAAGCTCGCGAAGCGCGTCGTTGTAGTTGCCGAGATTGTAAAGCACCTTGCCGGCGGCGTAATGCATACGCGCTTGCGATTCGCTCTCGTCCGCGATTGCCATTTGGGACGCGCCGCAAAGCACGGCCAGCACCAACAACACCTTGCCCACACGAAGAAGCATCGGCCCACACTATATCTCCCGGCAGGCTTCTCGTCGACCGTGTCGGTGGGTGGTTGCGCGACATACATGTGGCTAATGGGCGCGCGGTGGCATTGCGTTTATCGTTCGTGAAGCGTGAAGTATGATGTTGGGACACCTTGACCAAACACCTACGACTCTTAATCGCGGTTTATTTGTATATGACGGGTTGTGGCGGCGATCCGTATGTCTACCTGTCCGATCTTTCTGTCGGTGTGGGCAAAGACCTTGCGGCAGCGGCTGATCTGTCCGTCGACGATGCTGGCCCTCCCGATCTGGCCGATCTGGCGCCACTCACCTTCGACGTGACCGCCACCATCACCACCACTGGCCGGCATCAGACGCTGGCCGGCTTCGGTGCCGCGATTGTCTACTACACCGGCTATGTGTCCAGCCGCACCGTGGTCAACGACGACATCTACAACGTTCTTTTCAAAGATCTGGGCCTCGATATTCTCAGAATCGGAAACTGGTATCAGAATCAGTCGGCCAGCGGCACCACCAGCAGCTCGCCGTTCACCGACGACAATATCGTCACGGTGGTGCAAAAGGCGACCACTGCGCTCGGTCACGCGCCCAAGGTCCTCATGTCGTCCTGGTCGCCGCCCGGCTATCTCAAGAGCAGCGGGCTCACCAAAGGTCCCACCGCCAGCACGCTCAAATCGGTATCCGGCGCATATCAATACGCCGAGTTTGGAAATTGGTGGGTTTCGGCGTTGGCCGCCTATGCCGCAAAGGGCATCAAGCCCGATTACATCAGCCTGCAAAACGAGCCCGACTATTTCAACTCGGGCTGGGAAACCTGCCTTTTCGACGCCACCGAAAACGTGAGCCACGCCGGATATCCGGGCGCGCTCGATGCCGTCTACAGCGCCATCGGCGCCTCGTCGCTGACCACCAAGCCGAAGATCATCGGCGCGGAGCCGACCGGTATCGGTACCAACAACGTGCAGAACTATCTGGCGGCGATGAACGTGGCCCACATCGACGGCATCGCGCACCACCTCTACAACGGCGGCAACGGCGGCGACGATCCCTTGCCGGACAGTTTTTCCGGCGCCATGACCGGCGTGGCCACTGCGGCGACCACCGCCGGCAAGCCCACCTTCATGACCGAATTTTCGCCCAACGCGCCGACCATGCTCAACACCGCCTGGCTCATCCACAACGCCCTCACCGTCGAGGGCGTGTCGGCTTATATCTACTGGTCGCTCATCTGGGCGCCGCCGACCACCGGGACCGGCGCGGCCTTGGTGGACGTAGAAAATCCCGGCACGACCTACACCTTGCCGAAAGGTTATCGTATCAATGACGTGTATTACGCGCTGAAGCACTTTGCCAAATGGACCGATCCGGGTTGGACCCGCATCGACGTGGCCTCGACGTCGACGGCGGTCAAGGTCTCCGCCTTCGAGTCGCCGACCAACCTCAGTGTCACCGTGATCGCGCTCAACGTCGACACCGTCGACCATGTCCTCAAGGTCGCGCCGGGCGGCTTCGCCTACGGCACCATCAGCGCCTACCGCACCTCGGGCGCCAGCGAGCGCGCAGCGACGGTGGCGATGGCGCCGGGCAATGTGGTGGCCTTGCCGGCGCAGTCCATCGTCACCATCACCCTGACACCGTAGACGTAGCATGTCCTTCTGTCTTCCTGGCGCCGGACCCTTTCGCACCAAGGGCAACCTCTATCGCGGCGGCATCGAGATGCTGCAGCAACAGGGCGTTTGGGATCGGGTGTTGGCCGCGCTTCCCGACGACCAGCATCGCACGTTTTTCTCGGCGCCTTTTCTCGCCGGTAGCTGGTACGACCTGTTTCCCGTGCTCATTCTCGACGAGACGGCGGCGGTGGTCCGTGGCGTTGCCTTGCGCACCCATGTCCTCGATACCACCAAGTTTCAGTTTGGCCGCGACGTCAATGGGCTCTACCGGCTGTTGCTGCGGTTTACCAATGCGCGCGCGATGGTCGAGCGGGTCACGCGGCTGAGCGGGCAGTACTTCGACTTTGGTCAGGCCACCGTCGGTGCACTCGAGCAGCACGCGGGCATCATCACCCGGCGCGGTGTGCCGACCATGCTGGCCGCCTGGTTCGCCGACGCTTCGATCTCGTACGTCAAGATTGCCATGCTCGCCGCCGGGGCCAAGGAAGTGCGCAGCTCGTTCACGCTCAGCGACGAGGGCGTCCAGCGACTCACCGCGGTATCGACGATTCACTGCCAGCTAAACTGGACTTGAAAGCGACACGGTAAGGCTCACTTGAGCGCCGTGTAGGCCTTGGTGATCTTGTGAATGGTCTGGCCGTTGGGATCGGCTTTGTGGCGGTCGGCGAGCAAGAGCAGAGTGTGGCCGTTGGAGAGGGCCACACCAGTGGTGGCCTCGGCCACCCAGCCTTCGCCGGCTTTCTTGCCGAGGGCCACCGCTTCGGTGCTGCCGTATTCGCAGACCACGGCGTCGAGGCCGCCAAGGGCACCGGCCTCGCAGTTTTGCGCCGAGAAGCGCGAGGCGTCGGCTTTCTTGAAGTCGTCGAGCTTGAATCCTGCCGATCCGAGGCCGTCGTGGAGCTGCCGGAGGCGTAGGCCTTCCGGACCCGCGTCTTTGTGACACGCGATGGCGGCCGTCGCTGCAAAGACGATCGCGGCGAGGCGCATCAACGCCCCCGCCCGTGTTTGCCCCAGCCATTGTGCTTGCCGTTGTCATGATGGCCGCCGTGCCCACCGACGACCACGCCCGGTCCATTCACCTCGACACCTGGGCCACCGACATAAACGCCGGGGCCACCGACATAGACGCCGGGGCCGCCGACATAGACGCCGGGCCCGCTGACACGCACGCTCGGCGCCGGCACCACCACATTGACCCGCGGCGGTGGCGCAAAGTGCGGCGCGCCGACGACCACGCCGGGTCCTTGCACGACCACCCCTGGCGCTTGCACCGTGACCCCCGGGCCCTGGACCGCAATGGCCGGCGGCGCGACCCACACCTCGCCGTGCCACTCCGGCGGTGGCGCGACCTCCACCGTGGGCCGAAACGCCACGAACGGCCGATATTCGGCATTCACCACTTTGACCCGGTGCGGTTTGAGCCGGTTATATCCCGCATCGAAAGGCCCGATATAAAACGCCACATTGCCTTTTACTTTGTATTCGGGCGACGCCGGCGCCTCGAACGGATGAACATGCGGCCCGTCGATAAAACAATAGATCGGCTCCCCATTCACCGACGCGACGGGATGATGTCCGTAAAACTGATGCTTTTCGCCTTCATATCCAAACGGGCTCGGATCGCCGGTAAAGACATATTCGTCATTTACTTGTTGGTAGAGCGCCGCATGGTCAGGCGCATAGATGTGCATATGCGGCGCTTCGATATAGCAATAACCGCCTCCCTGTTTGGCGGCGATCGGATGCGCGCCCACGAAACGCACCGGCCGAGCCTCGGCGCGGCCGACGACGGCCATCTCCAGCGCAAGCACGATAGCGACGACACATAAGTTTCGCATGCCCCATCGTAGCGCAGGTTTGGGCTTCCAGGCATACTGTCGGCGTGCGGTGGAATGCGAGATGTTTGTGGGGGGCGCTTCTCGTGTCTGCCGGTTGCATGGCAGGCTGCGCCCAGGCCGGCCTCATGCCCAATGGCGGCAAAGACGCCGCAGTGGAAGCCCAGGTCGACCTGGCTGGGCTCGACTTATACGGCTTCGATCTGACGGGCTGGAACGCCGATCTCTCCGCCCGGGATTTGTTGCCGCCCCCACCGGATCTTTCCAAGCCGCGCACCGGCATCGCACCGACGGGAACCTGGACGGCCATCGCCACGCCGGCCGACGGCCTGCCCGGCACGCGCAACAGCACCTGGCCGGATCTGGCGCTCTATCAGGGCCGCCCGGCGCTGGCCTGGGTCGAGGCCAATCAGGTGCGCGTGGGTACTTGGAGTGGCAGTAGCTGGACCGTGCTCGGCAACGGGCTCGGCAGCGCGTCGGCGCCGGCCTACGGCACGCAGCTCGACGGCACCAACGATCAGCTCCACGTCGGGTTTTTCCAGCTGCCCACCGGCGCCCCGCACTACGCCATGTATGTCCATCACTGGAACGGCATCAGCTACGACGCCGTCGGTGCGGCCGTCGATCAGGGCCTCACCTACCTGCCCGATCTGTCGATGGCCGTCGACTCCGGTGGCAAGCCCATCATCTCCTTTACGTCGCAGATTGGTGGCTCGGGCGGCCACAGCGAGATCGTCGCCCAGCATTTCGACGGCGCGGCGTGGCAGCCCTACGGCATCGGCCTTCACGCCGAGAGCGGCACCTCCTCGGCCATCTCGGCGCACATCGCCATCGACTCCGGCGATCACGTCTTCTCCGCCTGGCAGGAAAACTTCGTGCACGTCTACAAGAGCAGCCTCGGCACCTTTGCGCCCGTCGGCACCTCGAGCGGCAAGATTGCCCACAGCACCACCACGACCTCGTCCTATGAAACGCGCCTCTGCGTCGACAGCCAGGGTCGCCCGGTCGTCGGCTGGATGGAATACGACGGCACCTCGGCCGGCATCTGGGTCAATCGCTGGAGCGGGATCGATTGGGTCAGCCTGGTCTCGCCGGCGCTGAGCGCCCAGCCGGGCTCGACCAATTCGCAGATCGCCACCATCACCACCGACGGTGTCGACGCGCCAGTGGTGGTCTGGCAAGAGCCTGACTCCAGCTCGGTGACGCGGCTCTATGTGGCGCGGATCTCGGGCGGCGCCGGCACGCTATTGGGACAGCCATTGGCGTTACCAGCGGGTTATCAATATCTCAGCTATCCGACCATCGTCGTCGACAACAACGACGTTCCCATGCTGGTCTTCTCGGCGCAGAAGATCTCCGATTCCACGTATCATTTGTTCGCGTATCGATATCTTTAGTAGCCGGCGGCTTTGCGGAGGGCTGCGGCGCGGGCGTGATCGCCGTGCCGGTCGGCGTAGGTCGCAGCGACGGTGAGCGCCTCTGCGCTGAGCGGGCGGGCATCGAGCTCGGCCTCGGCCAGCTTGTAGTCGGCGTCGTCACCGGCAGCGACGGCGAGCGCGGCGCGTGCCAGGAGCGTGCGCTCGGCGTGCGGCGCCCGTCGATGCTGGCGCTCGAGCTCCTCACGCGCGGCGGCGAGTGCGTCTCCGGTCAGTGAATCCAAGCGCTTGAAGGCGAATGGATCGAGATAGCGAAAGACCCGCACCGACGGATTGTCCGCGCGCCGCACATAGATCAGCGCCTGGTCGTCGAAATAGCTGAGCCCCCACTGCGGCGGATCCAGTGCCAGCGCGGTGGCCAAGGGATCATATTTCACGAATGCCCAGCCGAGATGATATTGCGCGGTCAATGCGTCGAGCTGGCTCGGCTGGCCAGCATCGAGATAGCGACGGTAAAACCATTCTGGGAACAGCGACCAGGCGCGTTGGTCGATGAAGACCGGCGCTTTCTGGCAAAAGAGCAGATAGCTGCCGAAATCGTAGTTATTGAGGAGCTGACCCTTTGGTTGGGCGTCGCGGACAAAGTCACAGGCGGCGACCGGATAAGACGGTCTGTCGAGCCCGAGGCCCAGCTCCGAGAAGAGCTTGCGCTCGCCGACCAAGACCCACAGCGCCGTCGCTGCGGTGACCGCCATCGCCACCTGACCGAGTCGGCGCAGGCGTTCTTGCTGGCCGAGCTCGACGAGCTGCCGGGCCATGAGCGGCACCAGCGCCACCAGCGCGAAGGTGACGAAGCGCTGATGTCGCAGCGTCAACCCCACCAGCACCAACGCCGCACCCAGGCGATAGATCGAAATGCGCCGCCAGCCCAGCGCCACCGTCGACAACGCAGCCGCAAACGCCACCAGCACCAGCGGCGGCATCCGCGCCCAGGACAGCGGCGCCCACTCCGCGGTGTGCGACAGATAGCTCGGGTTCATGATGCGGCCGGCAAACAGAGCCAGGTGGCCGTTGGGATTGGCCAGGGTCGCCAGCACCGCCAGGGGGACCCAGGCCGCCGCCCAGGCCGCCGTTTTCCACGCTCGCTCCCGCAGCGCCGCCCACGCCCGATCCGCCGCGAAGCACGACATCAGCATCACGCCAATGACCACTGAGCCATGCAGGTTGGCCCAGGCGGCCAAGACCGTCATCCAGGACAGCACCCACAGTGGCCCACGCGAAGGGCGTCCCAAAACAAAATACAGCGCCGCAAACGCCAGATAGGCAAAGATTTCCGGACGCAGATAAAACACCAGACAGGACTGCGCCATCAGCACCAAGAGCAAGACTGCCGTCGCTGTAGGGCCAAGACCCTGCCCCTTTGCCTCCCTTGTCAGACAGAGCAGCATCAACAACAAACACACCGCGCGCAGTACATAATCACCCACATATCCGCCAGCGCGAAAGCCGAGCGCGAGCACGACATCGCCGAGCCAGGCAGAGGGCAACATCGTCTGTCCGGCGAACGTATGCGACAGATCGTCGACCCGATAGATCGCGCCGCTGGTCAGGGTCTTTTCGCCCATGACCAGGTGGTAGTGGAAATCGCCGGAGTATTCGCGCACGAAGCCGGCCGATGCCCCGACCAGGAGCACCACCAGCAACGCCGCCGTACCGAGCTTGGTCAGGGTGTCAGAACGGCGGAGAGATCGTCGACGAAGATGTCGGGATGGACGGTGCCGCTCGTCTGCTCGACGTAGACGGCGGCGCTGGTGCAATTGGCTGGCAGGGTCAGCGTGCCGGTGAGCTTGGTCCAGGTACTGTCGGGCACCGAGGCGCCGAACTGGATCGACGGGAAGCCGTCGACGCCGCCGCAGGTTGTCTTGCCGGCGAGGTTCATGCTGAGCGCTGCGCCAGTGGCTTGATAGGCGTAGGCGGTGACGGTGTATTTGGCGACGGCGGCGGGCATGGCGTAGAGCGGGCCATCGTAGTTGTTGGCGCGACCGGTGAGCGAAAGGCTCTTGGCGCCGGCGTGGAATTGCGACGTCACCGACGTCAGGGTGCCGCCGGCGTTGAGGGCCCAGCCGGGTGTGCCTTGCTCGGTGTAGCCGTTGCCGACCACGTCGGTGCCGTAGGGGACGCCGATGAAGAGGTCGTCCATGTACAGGTCCGGCGCGCCCGAGGCGACGGTGGGCGTCTCGAGATACAGAGTGGCCGCGGTGCAGCCAGCGGGCAGGGTGATGGTGCCGGAGATCTGGGTCCAGGTGTCGGTGGGGACAGACACCGTCTTGACGTTGGTGTAGTGGTCGGTGCCGGTCACGGTGTTCTTGACGGTGATGCTCACGTTTTGTGCCAAGCCGGTGCCGGTTTGATAGGTCCACGCCGACACCGTGTAGGTCGCAGCACCGCGCGGGAACGGGAAAGCCGGTCCGTTGCAGCCGCCGGTGGTGCGGGCTGTCACGCCGGCCGATTGGGTACCGGTGTGGAAGATGGTCGTCGAGACCTTGGGGGTTGCGCAGAAGCTGGCCCAGCCAGTGGGTGTCGCGCCGGACGCGCCGACCTCAGCGCCCGCGTTGTGCGCCAGGTTGATCGACGGAATCGCCATATCGGCCGGCTCCGAAAAGTCGAGCGGCGTGCTGAAGTCGAGCGGGATGGTCATATCAGCGACGACGGTCATGTCGCTCGGCGGGGTGATGTCGACCACCGTCACGTCGTCGATATAGAGGTTGGGGAAGACCGAGCCGGAGGCCTGCTCGAGATAGAGCGTGGCCGAGGTGCAGCCCGCCGGCAGCGTGAGGTTGCCCATCAGATCGATCCAGGTGATCGTCGGTGCGTTGCCGGAGGCAACGGTGGAGTAAGAGGTGACGCCGCTGCAAACGGCTTTGACCGAGATGCGCACCGGCAGCGTGGTGCCTCCGTCCTGCAACGCCCAGGCGGAGATGGCGTACACGCCGGGACCCGTCGGCAGCGCGTACGAAATGGCGCCACACGTTTGCGTTCGGTTGGAGGCGACGCCACTCGAGGTCCCGCTGTGCGCGAAGGCCGTCGACACGCCGGCGGTGGCCGAGCAGAAACCGGTCCAGCCGGTGATGCCGCTCTCGAAGCTGCCGTTGGTGACGAGGTTGTTGGCCACGCTGAAGTCCGGTGGTGGCGTCAGATCCGGCGCCATGGCGGCGTCGACGAGCATGGCGGAGAGGTCGGCGGGCACGGCCAGATCGGCGACCGGACCGGCCTTGGCGAGGTCGTGCGTGGTGGCCAGATCGCTCACCTCGGTGAGGTCGGGCGGAAAGACCGTGTTGTTTTGATCTTCACACCCGAAGGCCACGAGGCTCAGGCACATCGCCGCACACCGCCATCCACGCATGATTCCTCCTCGGCTAGGCTACGGTTGCTTGATCGCGCTACAGTCGCTTGAAAAGCTCGTGCGCATCGAGAAGCTCGGTGCGCACCTTACCGAAATGCAGGCTATCGCCGATCAGCACCGGCGACGGCTGGTTGGGTTTGAGCAATTGTCCGTTGATATAGGTGCCGTTCGACGATTCGAGGTCGACCAACAACATGCCCTGCGATTCGACCCGAAAATGAGCGTGCAGCTTGGAGACCGAACGATCGCGCAGCACGATGTCGCAGTTGCGCGCGCGACCGAGCGCGATGCGCTCTGGATACGGGTTGCCGACGGCCTTGATGATCGGCAGCACCTCGTCGATCGAGGCCTGCTTGGCTGGACGGACCGAGATCACCTCGGTCTTGAAGCTGACCGGGAGCTCCTTGTCGTGTCCCGCTACCACCAAGAACAAATGCGGAAAACGGGTGGTAAACGTGATGCGGTCGCTGCCGTGCGCAAAGTCTATGAGCTCGCGGATATCCACTTGGCAAGGTGCGACCATACCCTATCCGCCCGACTTTGTCAGCAGTCGGAGACGGTGAATGATGACGCGACGTGACATGTACGGACTTTCTTAAAGGTCAAAATATGGAAAGAATATGGTCAATATATATATATCGAGCGAAGAAAGGAGCACGTCCTAGCGCTGTAGCGCCGTCGTCATCCGCCGCACCGACTCGCGTAGCTCCTGGTCCGTCGACGAAGCAAATCCCAGCCGGATGAGCCAATCCGGCGACACCGACGCCGGAGTTTCTCGTTGCGCCCGCGGGTATCAGGCTGTGCTGCGCCCTCGAGGACACCCACGCAACCGAGGCGGCGGTCCTGTTGCGCGACGCCTACTGGCAAACCGGCGTCAGCGAGGAACGGATCGCGGCGGCGCAGCGCGGTGCCGCGGCCTGGGTCGGCGCTGTCGATACCGACGGCCGCCTCGTGGCCAGTGCACGCGCGATCAGCGACGGCGCCAAATGGGCGGGCATCTTCGACGTGGTCGCGGCACCCGCCTGGCGCGGTCGTGGCGTGGGCCAGGCGGTCATGCGCCTGCTGCTCGGTCACCCTCGGGTGCGCCATGTGAGCCGCGTGTGGCTCGCCACCCGAGACGCACAGTCGCTGTACACGCGCTTCGGCTTCGTCCCCGGCGCGATGATCCCGCCGAGGTCTTACCCGACGACGGAGATGGTCCTGACTCGCTAGAGGCCGCTATTGGGGTGGTTGGTATGGCAGGTGGTGCTGCACTGGGCGAACGACGCTGCCGGATCGAAGTAGTCGCCGATGTACATGCTGGTGATCGGGCCGTACTGCGCGACGTGCGAGTCGGGGTAGCTCTTGTGACACGACAAACACGCCGACTTGCTGGTGCGCTGGATGCCCGCCTTGGTGGTGTGGCACATGGCGCAATGATCGAGCGGCGCGTCGACGCGGTTGGAGCGCGAGTGCAAGAAGTGCGTGCGCACGTAGATGGGTCCCTCGAGCTCGATGGCCAACGGCGCATGGCAGCCAGCGCAGGTCGAGCGATCGGCGTCGGCGTGCAGGATGTTGGTGAACGCGCCGCCGCCTTTGTGGCAGGCGTTGCAGCCACCAGTGTTGAGCGTCGCACTGGTATGTGTGTTCGAGCCGACCTGAATTTCGATTGTGGTGGTGTGCGGAATGTCTTCACCGAGGTACGTGCGTCGCGCCTTGATGCTGACCTGATACGTACCAGCCTCGGCGTCGGGCGGCACATGAAAAGTCCAGGTATCGCTAGCAGGCTCGAACCAAGTCGCGTGACTGGGGTCGAACGCTCCTTGGAAGAGCTTACTCTGCGGGAAGATCACCGCCTCGCCATAGATGCCGTCGACGGCACGCGTGGCCACCACCTGGGTCGGGGCAAAGAACTGCGGGACCTCGAGCACACTACGCATCGGCTGATTCTTTTGCATCGGCCCGATCAGAGTCGCGGTGAAGTTACGCTCGCGATGCTTACGCCGGTAGTAGGTGGCACTGGGATCGAAAAACGCCCGATAATAATTGATGCCCGCCGGGTTGATTCCGAGAACCGCTGCTTCGAAATAGCTCGGCAGAGTGCCCGGTGCATGTAGTGCCGTGCCCGCACCGTCTTTGAGGGTGAGCTGGAAGTCGATGCTGGTTCCTGGTGCATAGGTGCCGTCGCTCTGTGCGGCGGTCAGTGGCTTGACCTCGATATCGAAGCCGTATGCATAGGTGGGGTTGGCCACCTGGGTGACTGGAATGGAGTACGGATGGTGCGGATCGAGCGTCCAGATCACGCGCAGGCTGGTCGTCGTGGCATCTATGTCGAAGGTGCGCTCTGGATGTTGGGCATCGCGCAGCTCGACGAGCGCTTCTTCCTGAAAGCTTTTCGCCCCAGTGCAATCGTTCGGCGCTGGGCAATCGTTCGTCCATTGAATGGCGCGGAGTCGACGAACGAAGAAGTCGTCGCTGCGGCGGCGGTCTCGATCCGTGCCAGCGCTGACGATGACCGGCCAGCCACGCCGACGGCCGTTGGCGTCCAGTTGCTCGACGAGAAACAGCGACGGAGCGTCCATCCAGGTTGCCTTGCGAAAGAAGCGCCGGCGGGTGAAAGTGTTGTCAGGATTGGGCAACAGCACCGGCTCTTCGTCGACTTGCGCAGTTTGACGACCCCAGGGCAATGATGCCGCTGCACCAGTGGTCTTGAGACCCGCAACGCCCTCGTCGGTGGCCGTGTCGATGAAGGCGCGAAGATCGATTTGGTTGATATAGAAGCTTTGTCCGGCCTTGACCGATAGTGGCATGCCGACGCCATTCTCGATCTCCAACGCCAAGCCCACGGCGGGAGCGCGATTGCAAATCGCCTCTTGAGATACCGCGGGAACCACGCCGGGGTCATTGACCCCACCGCAGCCCGAGGTCCCCAGTAGTCCGATGAACGAAACCGTAACGGCAACGCGCATCACACTCATTCTGACGCTCCTCCGCTGATAGTTAAATATCTCAGCATTATAATAAATAGCTATCAGTCGGTGAAATAGCCAGGAAATAAAACAATCAAAAGCCAATATGATTCGGACTTTGGGACACATTGTGCGATTGGGTATCGCGTGTAGGCCGCACGCGCACGTGTGTCAAAACGATGAATTGCGAGAGCACATACAAAAGGTTTTGGTACAGAGATGTCCCAATCACCGACCCACATGATATGGGAGATTTACGAAGTGCGCGTAATTTGCGACATCGCGCCGACCACGTCGTCGCATTCGCGTTCGGACATGCACGGAAACGGACCCACTCGCACGCCCGCCCCCGGACGCGTGTCGATATCCATGCCTTGTGCCGCCAGCTCGCGCACCACACGCGCCGGCTCGGCGACGTCGAGGCACACCATCCCACCGCGCTCGTGATCCTGCCTTGGGGTGAGCACGCCGATGCCCGCGCGGTCGGCGGCAGCAATGAGCCGCGAGGTCAGAAGGAGGCTGCGTGCCCGCAATGCGGGTATCCCGACCTCGAGGAGAAATCGAATTCCGGCGCGGGCGGTATAGATGGGTTCCATCGCCGGTGTGCCCTGTTGAAAGCGAACCGCGCCAGCGGCCGAGCGATAGGTGGGCTCATATCCGGCGAGCTCTGCATGGCCCACCCATCCAGGATAGACGGGCTCGGCCGTGAACGTGGGTCGCACGTACATGAAGCTCAATCCCATCCCACCACCGCAAAGCCACTTGTGAACGCCGCCCACCACCACGTCCGCATCGATGCTCTCCACGTCGAGCGGAACCACGCCCACCCCTTGATACGCATCGAGCACGCTGATTGCCCCCACCTGCCGTGCTGCGCGCGTCACCTCGGCGGCAGACAAAAGACCTCCCGAGCGTGGTGACACCCAGGGCATGGCCACTGCTGCCACGCGCTCGCCCAGGTCCGAGATGGATTGTATCAGCGCAGCAGCGAGACTCTGACCCGCTTCGGGCTTGACCTCGACGATGGTGAATCCGCGCTTGGCCTGCGCAGCCCACAGATAGCTCGACGAGGGAAAGTCGTACTCGGGCGCAATGAGGATGCGGTCGCGGTGCACGGAGGGCTGCAAGGTGGCGGCAATAGCCGCCTGGCAAGCGGTGACCGAATCACGGAGCGCTACGGTGCCGCGTGGCGCATGCAGTAGATCCTCGACGAGCTGAGCCAGCTCGCGCATTCGCATCACCCACGGCTCGATGGCTCGATTGCGCAAAAAGAGCGTGCGCTTGTATTCGTCCAGATCCGCCAACATCTCTTCCGGGAACGGACCCAAGCACGGCGTCGCGAAATAGCTGCGCTCGCGCAAGACAGGAAAACGCTTGCGCATCGACTCTAGGTCGATCGTCTCAGCCACCGAAAACGACTCGATACAGTCGGTTGTAGAACGTGTTCGCAGCCAACCAGACGTTCTCGGCACCACGCCACACCAGCTCGGTCGACTCGGCGGGCAACATACGCGCCATTTGCATTGCTTCCTCGGCGTGGCCAATTTCGAGGGTCTCGTGCAAATCCAGCCACGCCAGGCTCGCTTTGTCGACCAGACTCTGACGTCGGAACTGGTCGCCAACAAATGCGTCGATCTGTTTGCCGAACACCTCCGCGACGATGCTCGCGCCGATCCCCTGGTATGGATCGTCGACGAAGTACGCTGCGTCGAGCGCCTGGTTCGTGGCCACGCCAGGCGCCAGCGTCGCTTCGCTCACTTGCTGAGGACGCCAGCGCGAGAGACCTTCCATCATCTTGGCGAAGAGCTTGCTGTGCGCACGTTCGAAGTGACCCTCACCCAGCTCGTCATGGAGTTGGTGGGCGAGCAGAGACCGCAGGCGGTCGTCATTGGTACGCGCCGTGGCGTGCGC
>Ga0123338_10001840_pt1 | contig 20087 bp, 21 predicted proteins | sample grotaG_FD_89793 | JGI IMG/M metagenome (GOLD analysis project Ga0123338, IMG submission 89793) | Glacier valley bacterial and archeal communities from Borup Fiord, Nunavut, Canada, to study Microbial Dark Matter (Phase II) -... | ecosystem: Environmental > Aquatic > Freshwater > Ice > Glacier ...
ATGGCGGGGGTTGGCTGCACCCGCCCGCCCAACATGCGGGACACCTGGTCCAGCGCGCGGCGGTACTGCGCCTGGAACTCGTCCGGCCCAATGCGGTGGGTGCCGACCTAGGCCACGCTGTTGTCAACCGCCATGTCCTGCACGACGCCCGACACGCCCCACAACCCGAAGGAGGCGATCAGGACGACGAAGAAGGCGCGGGCGGCCCAGGTGCCCAGGAAGCGGCGGAAGAATGCAAGCATGGCGGTCAGGTCCCAATCGGCGCCCGCACCATAGGCATGGTGGCCACGGGATGCCAGCCGCGGCAGGCGCAATCCGCCAACCCGCACGCCCGCAACCGCCTCCCATTCGCATATACGCCGCCGCCGGTATAAGGACCGCCACCACATGCGGGACCCTGGAATGCGACCACTGATTGCCGGCAATTGGAAGATGAACGGCCTGCGCGCTGCCGCGGCGCAACTGGCTGCGGCCTTGCGCGGCGGCGCTCAAGGGTGCGACCTGCTGGTCTGCCCGCCCGCCACGGTGCTGGCGGAGGTCGCTGGGCTGCTCGCCGGTAGCCCGGTAATGGTGGGCGGGCAGGATTGCCACCCCGACACGTTGGGCGCGCACACGGGTGACCTGTCGGCTGCTATGCTGCTGGACGCCGGAGCGTCCTGGGTCATCCTGGGCCACTCCGAACGCCGGCAGGCCCATGGAGAAACGGACGCTCTCGTACGGCGCAAGGCCGCCGCCGCCGCCGCCGCCGGGCTAAAGCCTATCGTGTGCGTCGGCGAGACCGAGGCGCAGCGCGAGGCCGGGCAGGCCCGCACAGTCGTCGGCAACCAATTGGCTGGCAGCCTCCCCCCTGGCTTCAATGGCGTGATCGCGTATGAGCCGGTCTGGGCTATCGGCACCGGCCGGGTTCCAACCGAGGCCGACGTTGCGGCCATGCACGCCCACATCCGCCGGCAGCTCGTGGCCGATCTGGGGGAGGGCGGGGCCGGGCTTCGCATCCTCTATGGTGGCTCGGTCAAGCCCGGCAACGCCGCTGTCTTGCTCGGCATGGCGGAGGTCGGCGGGGCACTGGTCGGCGGGGCCAGCTTGCAGGCCGAGGACTTCATGGGGATCGCGCGGGCAGCGGCAGCTTAGCGCCTGGCGGCGGCGCGGCGGCACACTTTGCAAGCCAGCCGCAGCCGCGCTAGGAACGCGCGCCCCGAGGAACCCGTCCCATGACCACCGCCCTGCTGATCGTCCACCTGTTCGTGACCCTCGCCCTGATCGGCGTCGTGCTGATCCAGCGGAGCGAGGGCGGGGGATTGGGAATCGGCACGTCCCAGGGCATGGGCGGCTTCATGTCGGGACGGGGCACGACCAACTTGCTGACACGAACGACCGCCATCCTGGGCACGGCCTTCTTTGTGCTGTCCCTGACCCTGGCGCTGCTGAACCGCGGTGCGGTGGGCGCTGGGCGCCCGTCGCTGCTCGACAACCCGCCGGCTAGCGCCCCCGCTGCGCCGCCCGCGGAAGCGCCGCCTGCTGCGCCCCGGGGGCCTTCGGTTCCGACGAACTAGGGGTGTGCCGCCGCCGGGCTGCAATGCCGCGGCCGGGGTGTTGCCGCAGCCCGTATCCAGTGTATCAGGGCCGCCCATGACGCGGTTCGTATTCATCACCGGCGGCGTGGTCTCGTCCCTCGGCAAAGGCATCGCATCCGCGGCCTTGGGCGCGCTGTTGCAGGCGCGCGGCTACAGCGTGCGTCTCCGCAAGCTCGACCCCTACCTCAACGTGGACCCCGGGACTATGAGTCCGTATCAGCACGGGGAGGTATTCGTCACCGACGATGGTGCCGAGACCGATCTGGACCTGGGCCACTACGAGCGCTTCACCGGCGTCCACGCGACCCAGGCCGACAACGCGACGACCGGGCGCATCTACTCCGAAGTGATCGCGAAGGAGCGCCGGGGCGACTACCTTGGTGCCACCGTCCAGGTCATCCCGCACATCACCGACGCCATCAAGGAGGCGATCACCCGCGACACCGACGGGCTGGATTTCGCGCTGATCGAGATCGGCGGCACCGTGGGCGACATCGAGAGCTTGCCGTTCCTCGAAGCCATCCGCCAGCTCAGCAACGAGCTTGGCCCGGCAGGGACCATGTTCGCCCACCTCACGCTCGTACCCTACATCTCATCCGCCGGGGAACTGAAGACCAAGCCGACCCAGCACTCCGTCAAGGAGCTGCTGAACGTCGGCATCCAACCGCAGATGCTGCTGTGCCGCTGCGACCGGCAAATCCCGGATGCCGAGCGCCGCAAGATCGCCAGCTTCTGCAACGTGCGCCCGCAGGCCGTCATCGGCGCGCTGGACGTGGACACCATCTACGCCGTGCCGATCAGCTACCACCGGGAAGGCATGGACCGGGAGGTGCTGCGCCACTTCGGCCTGCCCTTCGATGCCGAACCGGACCTTAGCCCCTGGCAGCGCATCGTGGACTTGGTCCGCGCGCCCGAGGGCGAGGTGCGGATCGCGGTCGTCGGCAAGTATACCAACCTGCTCGACAGCTACAAAAGCCTGGCCGAGGCGCTGAACCACGGCGGGATCGCCAACCGGGTGCGCGTCCACTTGGAATGGGTGGACAGCCAAATCTTCGAGCAGCCGGACGCTGTCGCCCGGCTGGAAGGCGTACACGGCATCCTGGTGCCCGGCGGCTTCGGCGAGCGCGGGACGGAGGGCAAGATCGCCGCCGTGCGGTTCGCACGGGAGCGCCGCGTGCCGTTCTTCGGCATCTGCTTCGGCATGCAGATGGCCGTCATCGAGTGCGCGCGGAACCAGGCCGGCCTGCACGATGCTTCCAGCACCGAGTTCGGCCCCTGCGGGAATCCGGTCATCGGCCTGCTGACGGAATGGGCCAGGGGCAACGAAATGGAGCGGCGCCAGGCCGGCGGCAACCTAGGCGGCACAATGCGCCTCGGCGCCTACCCAGCGGAGCTTGCCCCGGACTCGCTGGCGGCGGCCGTCTATGGCACGACCCACATCCATGAACGCCACCGCCACCGCTGGGAGGTCAACGTGCACTACCGCGAAGGGATCGAGGCGCAGGGGCTGCGGTTCTCCGGCATGTCTCCGGACGGCATCCTGCCGGAGATCGTGGAGCGCCCGGACCACCCGTGGTTCATCGGCGTGCAATATCACCCGGAACTGAAGTCGAAGCCGCTGGCGCCGCACCCGCTGTTCACAGGCTTCGTGCGGGCCGCCGTGAAGCAGTCGCGGCTTGTCTGACACCCCCGCCGAAACGCGGACCGTCCGGGTCCGCGACGTGGAGATCGGCAACGACCGGCCCTTCGTGCTGATCGCCGGCCCCTGCCAGATCGAGTCGGAGGCGCATGCGTTCGAGATGGCGGACGCCTTGGCCGGCATTGCCCGGGTTGCCGGGGTGCCGTTGATCTATAAGTCCAGCTACGACAAGGCGAACCGCACCAGCGGCGGCGCGGCGCGCGGCGTCGGCATCATCCGCGGCCTGAGCATCCTGGCGGCCGTCCGCGAGCGCTTCCGCATCCCCGTGCTGACCGACGTCCACGCCCCCGACCAGTGCGACCCGGCGGCCGAGGCCGTGGACATCCTGCAAATCCCCGCCTTCCTGTGCCGCCAGACCGACCTGCTGCTGGCTGCCGGCGAGACCGGGCGGGCGATCAACATCAAGAAGGGTCAGTTCCTGGCGCCCTGGGACATGGCCAACGTCGCCGCCAAGATCGCCGACACCGGCAACGAGAGCATCTTGCTGACCGAGCGCGGCGTCAGCTTTGGCTACAACACATTGGTGACGGACTTTCGCGGGCTGCCGGTGATGGCGCGCACGGGCTACCCGGTCGTGTTCGACGCTACGCACGCCGTCCAGCAACCGGGCGGGCAGGGCGGCTCATCCGGCGGGCAGCGCGAGTTCGCGCCGGTCCTGGCCCGCGCCGCGCTGGCAGTCGGCGTTGCCGCGCTGTTCATCGAGACGCACCAGGACCCGGACGCCGCCCCCAGCGACGGCCCGAACATGATCCCGCTGCGGGAGATGCCGGCGCTGATCGCCGGGCTACGCGCCTTGGACGACTTCATGAAGCCGCGCCTGACCTCGACAACCACGGGAACCCCGCCCTGATGAGCGCCATCGCCGACCTGATCGCCCGTGAAGTGCTGGACAGCCGAGGCAACCCGACGGTGGAGGTGGAGGCCGTGCTGGACAGCGGCGCCACTGGCCACGCGATAGTGCCCAGCGGCGCCAGCACCGGCGCGCATGAGGCCGTGGAGCTGCGCGACGGCGACAAGGCGCGCTACGGCGGCAAGGGCGTCCGCAAGGCATGCGCCAACGTCGAGGGCGAAATCTTCGACGCACTGGGCGGCATGGACCCGCAGCAGCAGGTCAAGCTCGATGAGTTGATGATTGACCTGGACGGCACGCCCAATAAATCCCGGCTAGGGGCCAACGCCATCCTCGGCGTTTCGCTCGCGCTGGCCAAGGCGGCGGCGGCGGAGTTGGAGATGCCGCTCTACCGCTACGTCGGCGGCGTGTTCGCACGGACCTTGCCGGTGCCGATGATGAACATCGTGAACGGCGGCCAGCACGCGGACAACCCGATAGATATCCAGGAGTTCATGGTGCAGCCCGTGGGCGCGCCGACGTTCGCAGAAGCGGTCCGCATGGGGTCGGAAATCTTCCAGGCGCTCAAGCGGGCGCTGCACGACGCCGGGCACAACACGAACGTGGGAGACGAGGGCGGCTTCGCCCCCAACCTGTCCTCCGCCGACGAGGCGCTGGGCTTTATCTCCAAAGCGTGCGAAGCCGCGGGATACCGTCCAGGCGAGGACGTGACCTTTGCGCTGGACTGCGCCGCGACGGAGTTCTTCCGTGACGGCGTTTACGACATGGCGGGAGAGGGCAAGCATCTCGACTCCGCCGGGATGGTCGCCTACTTGGCCGACCTGGCTGGGCGCTACCCCATCATGTCCATCGAGGATGGCTGCGCCGAGGATGACTGGGACGGGTGGAAGCACCTGACGGACGTGCTGGGCGGCAAGGTGCAACTGGTCGGGGACGACCTGTTCGTGACCAATACCGAGCGGCTGCGGCGCGGCATCGGCGCAGGCACCGCCAACTCCATCCTGGTCAAGGTGAACCAGATCGGCACGCTGACGGAGACGCTGGATGCGATGGAAGTGGCGCAGCGTGCCGGCTACTCCGCCGTCATGAGCCACAGGTCCGGTGAAACCGAGGATTCGACTATCGCCGACCTCGCGGTGGCAACCAACTGCGGCCAGATCAAGACGGGCAGCCTGGCGCGGAGCGACCGGACGGCGAAGTACAACCGCCTAATGCGGATCGAGGCGGAGCTTGGACCGTCCGCGCGCTACGCCGGGCGGACAATTCTGCGCGTCTAGCGGTTTTCCACTGCGCACAGCCAACCGATGCGGTAACGTCGCCGTGAGCAGCATGGTGGTCGGCATGGGTTTCTGGGTGGGCGTGAAGCGGTGGCTGCGGGCGGCTGTGACACCGGCCATCTTCCTGGGCCTGGTCGGATACTTCTCTTGGAACGTGACCCAGGGGGAGCGTGGCCTGCAATCCTACGCCATGCGGCGGGAGCAATTGAAGTCTTTGCAGGCGGAATTGGTGCGGGTCACGGCGGAGCGAGACACCTGGGAACGCCGGGTGATGGGACTCCGCACGCAGCGGCTTGACCCTGATACCTTGGACGAGCGTGCGCGGGCGATGCTGAACGTTGCCGATCCCGCTGACATCGTTGTACCATACGGGGCCGGTAAACGCTTGTTCTAAGGCACGTTTGGCGCAAGTGGACCTGCGCTAGTGTTTGGTTTGGCAAGCATCTTTATCAGGGCGTGCACACGTTTGGTCCGGTGATGCTCTTGCGTTTCGCTGGAGGCTGCCGCGGCGCGGCGGCAGGGCTGCACCGCATTGCACAACAATGCGTTGCGCCGGACGGGGTTGTTGTTACCCGGTTGTGGGGCTAGGTGTCCTCCAAGGCATAATTGCAAGAAGGTGGCGCGCATGGCCCAAGCAGCGGAACAGGGTGTCGGCACTGCGGTGGGCGACGCGCACGATACCCATGCGGGCAACTATCCGATGGACCGGGACGGGTTGCTAAAAGCTTACTCCGACATGCTGCTGATCCGCCGCTTCGAGGAAAAGGCCGGGCAGCTCTACGGCATGGGCCTGATCGGCGGCTTCTGCCATCTATACATCGGTCAGGAAGCCGTCGTGGTCGGCGTCCAGGCGGCACTTGGAGAGGGCGACCAGGTCATCACCTCCTACCGCGATCACGGCCATATGCTGGCGACCGGCATGGAGCCGCGCGGCGTGATGGCGGAGCTGACGGGGCGCAGCGGCGGCTACTCGCGCGGCAAGGGCGGCTCCATGCACATGTTCAGCAAGGAGAAGCGGTTCTTCGGCGGGCACGGCATCGTCGGCGCACAGGTCAGCCTGGGCACCGGGCTGGCCTTTGCCAACTGGTATCGCGGCAGCGACCGGGTCAGCGCCACCTACTTTGGGGACGGCGCCAGCAACCAGGGCCAGGTGTATGAGAGCTTCAACCTCGCCGCGCTGATGAAGCTGCCCTGCCTGTACGTGATCGAGAACAATAAGTACGGCATGGGCACGAGCCTGGAGCGGTCCTCGGCGTCGCACGACCTGTCCAAGAACGGCGCACCCTGGGGCATCCCGGGCGTGCAGGTGGACGGCATGGACATAGGTGCCGTGAAGGCGGCGGCGGAGGTGGCGGTGGCGCACTGCCGCGCCGGACACGGGCCATATGTGATGGAGGTCCAGACCTACCGCTACCGCGGCCACTCCATGTCCGACCCGGCCAAGTACCGCACCCGCGAGGAGGTGCAGAAGATGCGGACCGAGCGCGACCCGATCGAGGGCGCGCGCCATGTGCTGGAGGCGATGGGCGTCGCGGACGACCAGTTCAAGACGATCGAGACCGGCATCAAGGCCCGCGTCCAGGACGCCGCCGACTTTGCCCAGAGCAGCCCGGAGCCGGACGAGCGCGAGCTTTGGACCGACATCCTCGTGGAGGCCTAAGCGTTGTCCACGCAAATCCTGATGCCCGCCCTATCGCCCACCATGACGGAGGGCAAGCTGGCCCGCTGGCTGAAGAAGGTGGGCGAGGATGTGCGCGCCGGGGACGTGATCGCCGAGATTGAGACCGACAAGGCGACCATGGAGGTCGAGGCCGTTGACGAGGGCAAGCTGTCCCACATCCTGGTCGAGGAGGGGACGGACGGCGTGGCCGTCAACACGCCCATCGCGGTGCTGAACGGGGATGGCGCGTCTGCCGCGCCGCCCCCCCCTGCTGCAAAAGCCCCCGCCGAAAAGCCAGCCCCAGCCATGGCGCCTACCCCGGCCGCAGCACCAGCGCCCGCCTTCAAGCCGGTCTCCGAAGCCGAAAACGTCGTGGCTGACAAGGCCACGGCCGCTAAGGTCCTGCCGACTGCCGCCCCTGCTGCGCCGGAAAAGGACTGGGGCCCGACCAAGCCGACCACCGTGCGCGAGGCCCTGCGCGACGCCATGGCGGCGGAGCTGCGCGCCGACGACCGCGTATTCCTGATCGGCGAGGAGGTCGCCCAGTACCAGGGTGCCTACAAGATCAGCCAGGGCCTGCTGGACGAGTTCGGCCCGCGCCGCATCATAGACATGCCCATCGCCGAGCACGGCTTCACCGGCATGGCTGTCGGTGCCGCAATGGACGGGCTGCGGCCCATCGTCGAGTTCATGACCTACAACTTCGCCATGCAGGCGATTGACCAGATCATCAACTCCGCCGCCAAGACGCTCTATATGTCCGGCGGCCAGATGGGCTGCCCCATCGTGTTCCGCGGACCGAACGGCGCGGCGTCCCGCGTGGGCGCGCAGCACAGCCAGGACTACGCATCTTGGTACGCCCACTGCCCCGGCTTGAAGGTCGTGGCACCGTGGTCCTCCGCCGACGCCAAGGGCCTGCTGCGCGCCGCCGTGCGCGACCCGAACCCGGTGATCGTGCTGGAAAACGAGATCCTCTACGGCCAGACCTTCGAGTGCCCGACCGACGAAGACTTCATCCTGCCGATCGGCAAGGCCAAGATCGAGCGCACGGGCCAGCACGTCACCATCGTCGCCTACAGCGTCATGGTCGGCGTCGCGCTGAAGGCGGCGGAGACGCTGGCCGGGCAGGGGATCGAGGCCGAGGTCATCAACCTGCGCAGCCTGCGCCCGATGGACACGCAGGCCATCGTGGACAGCGTAAAGAAGACGAGCCGGTTGGTGACGGTCGAGGAGGGTTGGCCTTACGCCGGCATCGGCGCCGAGATTGCGATGCAGATCATCGAGCACTGCTTCGACTGGCTGGACGCCCCGCCGGTGCGCGTGACCGGCCTCGACGTGCCGCTGCCCTACGCCGCCAACTTGGAGAAGCTGGCCCTGCCGCAGCCGGGCTGGGTTGTGGATGCCGTGAAGAAGATCGTCTAGAGCGTCATCGGACAGGACACGCATGCGGCCCGGTGACGCTCGCAAAATCAAACGTTAGCGCAGTGCCAGTGCGTCCATTCGCACTGGCACCGCACTAGCACTTGCCCGGCGCCGTGCGGGCGTTGGACAAGCTCGTCCACTGGTTTATTCGGGCCGCCGCCTGGTTCACGCGACGCCGCTGGACTCAGGCCGGCCATGGAGGCGAAGACATGCCGACCAACATCCTGATGCCGGCGCTGTCGCCGACCATGACAGAGGGCACGCTGGCCCGCTGGCTCAAGAAGGAAGGCGAGCACATCCGCGCCGGCGACGTGATCGCCGAGATCGAGACGGACAAGGCGACCATGGAGGTCGAGGCCGTTGATGAGGGCGTGCTGGGCAAGATCCTGGTGGCGGACGGCACGGCGGGGGTGAAGGTGAACGACACCATCGCCGTGCTGCTAGCGGACGGCGAGGAGGCCGGAGCCTCGGTTCCATCCCGTCCGCCCGCCGAGGCGCCGTCACCTGCCACACCCGCAGCCCCGGTGCCTGCGACCCCGGCCGCGGCACAGGCAGCACCGGCGCCCGCTCCCGCCACGCCCGCGCCGCAGGCCGCCGAGACCACGCCAGCACCCGCGCTGGCATCTGCGTTGAGCAACCCCACCGCGAACGGGCACGATCACGCCGCCGACACGGATGGCAACCGCGTCTTCGCCTCTCCCCTGGCCAGGCGCATGGCCAAGCAGGCCGGCATTGACTTGTCGGCACTGAAGGGCAGCGGCCCAAACGGCAGGATCATCCGCGCCGATATCGAGGCGTACCAGTCGCCGGCCCTGGCGGTTGCGGCACCGGCCAAGGGCGTGGAGGCCGAAGCGGGCGGGCGTGAGACGGACGCCGTCCAGGCCACCCCGGTCCAGCAGGTCAAGCCGGCAGCACCTGCCGCTCCCGCGCCACCCGGCATTGCTGCCCCTACCAAGCCCGCAGCCGTCACGGCGCCGCACCAGCTTGTCCCCAACAACACCATGCGGAAGGTGATCGCCCGTCGCCTATTGGACAGCCACCAGCAGGTGCCAAACTTCTTCGTCACCATGGATATCGAAATTGACGCGCTGCTCAAGCTGCGCGCCGACCTGAACGCCCGCGCGCCGAAGGAGGGCAAGGGCGCCTTCAAGCTGTCCGTCAACGACCTGGTCATCAAGGCCGCCGCCGCGACGCTGCGCCGGGTGCCGAAGCTGAACGCCAGCTTCACCGAGGACTCGATGATCCTCTACGACGACGTGGACATCAGCATCGCCGTCTCGATGCCGGACGGGCTGATCACTCCCATCGTCCGCAAGGCCGACCAGAAGGGCCTGGCGACCATCAGTAACGAGATGAAGGACCTGGGCGCCCGCGCCAAAGCCGGCAAGTTGAAGCCGGACGAGTTCCAGGGCGGCACCTTCTCGATCAGCAACCTCGGCATGTTCGGGGTCAAGCACTTCACCGCCATCATCAACCCGCCGCAGGCCGCAATCCTGGCGGTCGGGGCGGGCGAGCCGCGGCCCGTGGTCAAGGGCGGCGCGCTGGCCATCGCCACCGTGATGACCTGCACCCTGTCCGTGGACCACCGCGTCGCCGACGGCGCGCTGGGGGCGGAGTGGATGCAGGTGTTCAAGACCGTCATGGAAGACCCGCTCAGCCTAATGCTGTAGCGGGGCCGCTGGCCCATTGCTGGCGGTCGTCCCCACGCCGCCCCGCCAGCGGCCATGCCGCTGCCTGAATGCTGATCCGCGGGCCGGGGCGTGTTCACTGCCCCGGCCCGCACCAGATATGTCCCAACCCGATCCGGAGCAGGACCCATGGAAACCCAATTCGACCTGATCGTCCTCGGCGGCGGACCTGGCGGCTACGTCGCGGCCATCCGCGCCGCGCAGCTCGGTATGAAGGCCGCCGTAGTCGAGCGGGAGAACCTGGGCGGCATCTGCCTCAACTGGGGCTGCATCCCGACGAAGACGCTGCTGCGCTCGTCGGAGATCAACCACCTGCTCCACAATCTCGGCGAGTTCGGCTTCACGGTCGAGAATATCCAGTTCGACTTGGGCAAGGTCGTGAAGCGGTCACGGAATGTCGCCAAGCAGCTCTCATCCGGTGTCACGCACCTGATGAAGAAGAATAAGATCGCGGTGTTCGACGGGCAGGGGCGGCTGGCAGGCAAGCACACGCTCTCCGTCACCAAGGACGGCAAGGAAACCCGGCTTACGGCGCCCCACATCATCCTGGCGCCCGGTGCCCGCGCCCGGCAACTGCCGGGGCTGGAGGGCGACGGCAAGCTGATCTGGACCTACCGCGAGGCGATGGTGCCCGCCGCCATGCCGAAGTCGCTGCTGGTCATCGGCTCCGGCGCCATCGGCATCGAGTTCGCCAGCTTCTACCGCAATATGGGTGCCGAGGTGACGGTGGTGGAGTTGCTCGACCGCATCCTGCCGGCTGAGGACGAGGAGATCAGCGCTTTCGCCCGCAAGTCGTTCGAGAAGCAGGGCATCAAGATCCTGACGGAGGCCAAGGTGACGAAGGCGGCGAAGAACGCCGATAGCGTGACCGCCACCATCGAGGCTGGGGGCAAGACGACGGAGCTAACCGTGGACCGCGTGATCTCCGCCGTGGGGATCGTCGGCAACGTCGAGGACATCGGGCTTGAGGGCACCGGCGTGAAAGTCGAGCGCAGCCACATCGTCATAGACGAGTACTGCCGCACCGGCGAACCCGGGGTGTACGCCATCGGCGACGTCACCGGCGCGCCCTGGCTGGCGCACAAGGCCAGCCACGAGGGCGTCATATGCGTCGAGGCCATTGCCCGGCAGAACGACGTGCAGCCTCTGCACGTCGGCAACATCCCGGGCTGCACCTACAGCCGCCCGCAAATCGCGAGCGTCGGCATGACGGAGGCCAAGGCCAAGGCCGCCGGACACGAGGTCAAGGTCGGCCGCTTCCCGTTCATCGGCAACGGCAAGGCCATCGCGATGGGCGAGCCGGAGGGCATGGTCAAGACCGTGTTCGACGCCAAAACCGGCGAGCTGCTAGGCGCTCACATGATCGGCGCGGAGGTGACGGAGATGATCCAGGGCTACGCCATCGCCCGGACGCTGGAGACGACGGAGGTGGAGCTGATGCACACCGTCTTCCCACACCCGACGATCAGCGAGACGATGCACGAATCTGTCCTGGGCGCCTGGGGCCGGGCGATCCACTTCTGATCCATGTGGACCAGCCGGCTTCCTGCCCCTTGCTTGACGGACGCGCGCCGCCCCATCATTTCAGCGGTGCGGGCGTAGTCTCGGTCCGCAGGAGTCACCCATGACCACCCGCGTCCTGATTGACCACCGGATCGGCGTCCCGCGCCACCCGGAAAAGGCGAACCGCCCCGACAACCCGATCCAGCGCAAGCCGGACTGGATCAGGGTCCGTGCGCCCAACCACCCGACCTACCACGAGACCCGGGCCTTGATGCGCGAGAACCGGCTGGTGACGGTGTGCGAGGAGGCGGCGTGCCCCAACATCGGCGAGTGCTGGTCCCAGCGCCACGCCACCATGATGGTCATGGGCGACACCTGCACCCGGGCCTGCAGCTTCTGCAACATCCGCACCGGCCTGCCCGACGCGCTAGATGCGGACGAGCCGGCGCGGGTCGCGGATGCCGTTGCCAAGCTCGGCCTGCGCCATGTCGTCATCACGTCCGTGGACCGCGACGACCTGGCAGATGGTGGGGCCGCCCACTTCGCAGCCGTCATTCGGGGCACCCGCGCCGCGGCACCGGGCACGAGCATCGAGGTGCTGACCCCAGACTTCCTCCGCAAGCCCGGCGCACTGGAGGTCGTGGCTGCGGCCCGGCCCGACGTGTTCAATCACAACCTGGAAACCGTTCCGCGCCTGTATCCCACCATCCGCCCCGGTGCCCGCTACTACCAGTCGCTGCGCCTGCTGGACCGGGTCAAGCTGGTTGACCCGACGATCTTCACCAAGTCTGGCATGATGCTGGGCCTTGGTGAAACCCGGTCCGAGGTCCTGCAAGTTATGGACGACCTCCGCGTGGCTGACGTGGACTTCCTGACGCTTGGCCAATACCTGCAGCCCACGGTCAAGCACGCCGCGGTGGACCACTTCGTGCCGCCGGACGAGTTCGCGGAGTATGCCGCCATGGCCCGGGCCAAGGGATTCTTGATGGTGAGCGCAACGCCCTTGACCCGCAGTTCCTACCATGCCGACGCCGACTTCGCGCAGTTGCGTGACGCCCGCGCCCGGCAACTTGCCACCGTGGCGGCCTGACGCGATGCCCACCCATGCCGAGCGCAAGGTTCTGCCCTATTCACCGGAGCAGATGTTCGACCTGGTGGCCGATGTCGGCAAGTATCCGGAGTTCCTGCCGTGGTGCGCAGGTGCCAAGGTCATCAGCCGGACCGACGACCTGCTGGTGGCCGACCTGACCATCGGCTTTAAAATGTTTCGGGAGACCTTCACCAGCCGCGTAACCCTGGACCGGCCGCGCCAGGTGCAGGTGAAGTACGAGAACGGCCCGTTCCGCTACCTGAACAACCAATGGTCGTTCGAGCCGAACCCGAAGGGCTGCGAAGTGAAATTCTTCGTAGAATTCGAGTTCAAGAGCAGGCTGCTGCAAGCCGCCATCGGCATGGTCTTCAACGAGGCCGTGCGCCTGATGGTCAACGCCTTCCTAAAGCGCGCGCGCGACGTGTATGGCCATCCCAGCGCGACCATCGCCGTCAGCCCGGCCCGAGTGCCTGTGAAGGGATAGCCCGGTGTTCGCGCCGCCCCGCTTCGACCCGTCCATCCCGGTCCGGATCAACCTGTATTCGGATACGCAAACCAAACCGTCCCGGGCGATGCGGGCTGCCATGATGGAGGCCGAGGTCGGCGACGAGCAAGGCGGCTCCGACCCCACTGTGAACCAGCTTTGCGACCGCATGGCCGCCTTGCTGGGCAAGGAAGCGGCGATGTTCCTGCCGTCGGGCACGATGTGCAACGAGGTCGCGATCCTGACCCAGTGCCGGCCTGGCGACGAAATCCTGGCCCATCCCACCGCTCATATCAGCGAGGCCGAGGGTGGTGCGCCCTGGGCGCTGGCCGGCGTCGCAGTCAGCCCGCTGGATGGGCCGGAGGGCATGTTCTCTGCCGACGCGGTCGCCGCGGCAATCCGACCGGTGTCCCGCTACTCACCCGCGCAACGCATGGTGGCCGTGGAGCAGACCGCCAACCTCGGCGGTGGGGCAGTGTGGGGGCTGGATGCCCTGAACGCCGTCGTCGCCGTCGCCCACGCGCACGGGATGGTGACGCACATGGACGGTGCCCGGCTGATGAACGCCGTCGTCGCCGCGGGCGTACCGGCGGCGGAGATGGCGGCCGGCTACGATACGGTGTGGCTGGATTTCACCAAGGGCCTGGGCGCGCCGCTCGGTGCGGTGCTGGCCGGCTCGGCGGACGTGATTGATGCCGCTTGGCGCTGGAAGCAGCGGATGGGCGGTTCACTGCGCCAGGCCGGCATCTGCGCGGCGGCCTGCCTGTATGCGCTGGACCACAACGTCGCCCGCCTGGCGGAGGACCACGACAACGCCCGCTTGCTCGCGCGTAACCTGGCGCAGATACCCGGCCTGCGCGTGACTGCCCCGGCGACGAACCTGGTCTATCTCGACACCTCGGACTCCGGGATTACGGCGTCCGAGCTGGCTGCCCGGGTGCGGCGGCATGGCATATTGATCTCGGTCATGGGCCAACATCGGGCACGCGCCTGTACGCATCTGGACGTAAGCCGGAATGACGTGGAAGATGCGGCAACTGTTATCCGGCAGGCCATGGCGGCCTAAGCCGCCGGTCTCGATCCATTCCAGGAGCCTTCTCCATGCGCATCCTTTCGCTTGCCGCCGCTCTGATCCTTGCCGCCGGACCAGCTTGGGCACAGGTGCCGGGCACCCGGACGCCCGCACCATCGTCGCCCGGCACCGGCGGTTCCATGGCGGCAACGCCCGCGCCTGCCAGCCCGGCAACGCCGCGTCAGCCATCGGGTGCCGCGCAACCGGCTACGCCGGCCCCCGCTGCCGCAACAAGCAACCCCGGCCGCCGACGCACGTTGCAAGAGCGATTTGACCTTGCGAACACTACCCACGATGGCCGTCTGACGCTGGACCAGGCGCGGGCAGGGCGCATGCCGGCCGTCGTGCGGGACTTTACCGCCATGGACACAGCCAGGCACGGCTACGTCACCCTCGATGAGATCAAGAATTACCGGAAGACCCGGCGCTTGGCGAACCGTGCCGCCCGCCAGGCGCAGACGCCCCCAGCACCACGCTGAACAGTCGCCGCCGCGGATCGGAGACCGGTCGAGGTATGGCCAGCCGGCGTGGCTACGTGCAGGCCTCCTCCAGCAGCCGGAACGCGTGCAGCACCGTCGCGTGCCGGACCGCTGCCCGGTCGCCCGGAAACACCTCGCGGCCTGTCCGGATTACTCCTGCCTGGGTTGCAAGGCCGAACCATACCGTGCCAACCGGCTTGTCCGCACTTCCGCCGCCTGGTCCGGCAACCCCTGTCACCGCAACGCACATCCCGGCGCCGCTCCGCGCCAAGCCCCCTCTGGCCATCGCGAGGGCAACGGGTTGGCTAACCGCGCCGTTCGTTGCAATCACCCCGGCGTCCAACCCTAGCATTACCGACTTGGCCCGGTTGGAGTAGGTGACGAAGCCGCACTCCACCACGTCCGACGATCCGGGGATGGCGGTCAGCGCCGCCGCAATCAGGCCGCCTGTGCAGCTTTCGGCCGTCGCGACCGTCATCCCGGCCGCACGCAACCGGTCGAGGACGGCCCCCGCCGCCGCGAGCAACGCGGGTGTCATCCCGAAATCCACCGATCCAACGGGTGCGGCGGCGCCACGCCACTCTGGGCGCGGTAGATCACGACGTTCTCGATGACGCGCTGCACGTAATTCCGGGTTTCGTTGAAGGGAATCATCTCGATCCAGTCCACCATGTCCGCGCCGCCGGCCAGGGGATCGCCCTGGGCCGTCAGCCAGCTTTGCACCCGGTGTGGTCCGGCGTTGTAGCCGGCCAGCGCCAGCGGCAGCGCACCGCCGAACTGGTCCAGCAGGCCCTGCAAGTAGGCCGTGCCTAGCCGCATGTTGTAGGCGGGGTCGCTGGTCAGCGCCGGCACGCTCGCCGGCTCGTTCAGCCGGCGCGCGACGGACGCGGCGGTCGCCGGCATCAACTGCATCAGGCCGCGCGCACCTACCGGGCTGGCAGCACCGATGTCAAAGCTGCTTTCCTGCCGGATCAGCCCCAGGGCGACGGCTGGCTCCACGCCGCCCGCAGGCGGCTGCACCGGCCGGGGCCAGCCGGCCTCCGCCAGCACCAGCCCCTCCCGCCCGGCCCGGCGCGCGATGGCAACGGCCTGGTCCGGCACGCCGAGGTCCGCAGCAAAGCGCGCCGCCAGCGCCCGGGCGCTGGGAGTGGCCGCCAGCTCGTCCAGCCGCAGCAGGAATGGCTTGGCCCGGCGCGGCTCCCCCCATGCCACCAGCAGCGCCGCGGCGCGCACCATCTCCTGGCCCGCAAAGGAGGCGGTATCATCCTGGGTAAAGGTGGGATCGCGCAACGCGGTAATGCGCGCGGCCAGCACCGATGGGTCCTCATGCAGCGCGACCGAGGCAAGCTGCCCATAATAGGTCGTGGCCCACGCAGAGGCGTCGGCCCATGCGGCACGTGCCCCCGCGGCGTCGCCCGCCGCGGCACGTGTCCGACCAAGCCAGTATCCCGCCCGGCCCTGGGTGATGGCGGAGCGGGACAGCGTGGCCAGCATCGAGAAGTGCCGGGCCGCGGCGTCCAGTTGATCCAGGCGGCGCAACGCGATCCAGCCGGCAAGGAACTCGGCATCCAGTCGCGCCTCGCCGTCTTGGGCCGCGCCGGTCACGACGGCGTAGGCCCCCGCGGCGTCCGAGAACCGCAGCAGCCGCCGTGCCAGCTCGTTGCGCTCCGCCCAAAAAGCGCCGCGGCGGACCGGAGTGCTGACGGCCTCGGCCGCCGCGCCCTGGGCCGTCCAGACCTGCACGGCGTCGCGGTCCAGCCCGGCGCGGCGATACCAGCGTGCCAAGTCCAAGACCATCCCCGACTCCGCCCGCACTGCCGGGGGCAGGGCGGCCACCAACGCCGGCGCCGTTGGGTCGTCGCGCCGCAACGCCAGGCGAGCCTGGGCGGCGGCCTGGGCCGAAGCCTCAAGCCGCATCGCCTGCCGTGCCGCTGGGCCGCCGGGTGCGCCGGTGTCGGTCCAGATCAGGCGGTCGAAGCGGCTTGCCTGATCCTCGGTGGTCAGGACGCGGCCCCACTGGCGCAGGAAGGTAGCTTCGGCTGCATCATCCACGCCGCGGACCCAGGCCGCACGGGCTTCGATAGCTGAGTCGGCGGGGCAACGCAGCCCAGGCGGGGCAGGCTGGCGGCGGCAAAAGGCACGGTCGCCTGGGTTGGCCACAATGGCATCCTGCAGCCGGCGCTGCAGCAGCGCGGCTTGGGGCCAGGCCGGATTCTCGTCCAGGAACGCGGCAATCTCTGCCGGGGCAGCGGCACTGGGCGCCAGCAAGCGGAAGTAGCGCACCAGCTTTGCGGCCAAAGGGTCCGGCAATGCGGCTGCAGCCGCCGCGGCGTCGGCCCAGCGGTCCGCTCGCACGGCAGCCATCACCGGGCCGGCCGAGTCCTGCGCACGGGCAGGCTCGGTCCCAAGCAGGAGCAGGATCAGCACGGCCCGGCGCATATCCCGCACAGTATCCGCCACGGACTTGCAGCGCACCCCCTATCTGCCTAGCTTCATCGTCCCCCACCGCCCACAAGGACTGCCATGCTCAAGGGATCATTCGTCGCCCTGGTCACGCCGATGCACCGGGATGGGGCGCTGGACCTCGACGCCTTCGCCAAGTTCGTGGACTGGCAGATCAGCCAGGGCACGCAGGGCATCGTCCCCGTCGGCACCACGGGGGAAAGCCCCACCCTGACCCACGACGAGCACCGGCAGGTGGTGGAAACCGCCGTCAAGACCGCTGCCGGCCGCGTCAAGGTGGTGGCAGGCGCCGGGTCCAACAGCACGGCAGAAGCCATCGAGTTGACGCGCCACGCCCGGCAGGCCGGGGCGGATGCGGCGCTGGTCGTGATGCCCTATTACAACAAGCCGACGCAGGAGGGCATGGTGCTGCATTACAGCGCCATCGCCGACGCAGTGGACCTGCCCATTGTCATCTATAACATCCCGTCCCGCAGCGTCGTGGACATGACCCCGGCGACGATGGGCCGCCTGGCAAAGCACCGGAACATCATCGGCGTGAAGGACTCGACCGCCAACTTGGCCCGGCCGCTGCACACGAGGCGAGAGTGCGGCAAGAACTTCTTGCAGATGTCCGGCGAAGACCATACTGCACTCGCCTTCATGGCCGCTGGCGGGCACGGCTGCATCAGCGTGACGGCCAACGTCGCGCCGCGACTGTGCAGCGACATGCACCTAGCCTGGCAGGACGGCCTGACCGACCGCGCCATCGCCCTCCAGGACCGCCTGCTGGTGCTCCACGACGCGTTGTTCATCGAAAGCAACCCCGGCCCGGTTAAGTATGCCGCCAGCCTGCTCGGCCACGGCAGCGACCATTGCCGGCTGCCGATGGCCCCGGTGGGCGAGGCAACGCGCAGCCAGGTCCGCGCCGCCATGCAAGCCGCCGGGCTGCTGAACTAGGACCTGTGGCGTGGCCGACATCAAGACTAAGAAGAAATCCGGCCTGATCAGCCACGGCATCGCTGCGCAGAACCGCAAGGCGCGCTTCGACTACACGATCAAGCAGACGATGGAGGCCGGGCTGGTGCTGAAAGGGCCGGAGGTGAAGTCCCTCCGCCACGGCCGCGCCACCTTGACGGAGGCCTGGGCCGGGGAGCGGGAAGGGGAGCTGTTCCTGTTCAACTGCTACATACCCGAATACCAGGCCGGCGTGCTGTCCCGGTTCGAGCCGAGGGCGCCGCGCAAGCTGTTGCTGAAGAAGAAGCAGATGGGCGAGCTGATCGGCGCCGCGACCCGCGACGGGCTGACGCTGGTGCCGCTGCAAATCCATTTCAACGACCGTGGCGTGGCCAAGGTGCTGCTAGGCGTGGGCGAAGGGCGCAAGAAAGCCGACAAGCGCCAGGCCATCGCCGCGCGGGACTGGGCACGGGACAAGGCGCGGGTGATGCGGGACAAGGGGTAGGGCTGCTTCCCATGACGGCCAGCCCAATGCTGCTCGACGCCGCATAAGCCGGGCTTGGAGCCGGACAGTCAGGATGGGTTAAGGGCCCAACAGGCATCTACCGCATCGTCATCAATCATCACGGACACTTTCTCTGCCCAATGCGTGTTGGACCCTCGCTGCTTCACCCCTGACACCCAGAACTCCTCGCGGGTAGCCGCATCATAGAAGTTGCCACGTACACCGCGCCCGCGCGCGAGTGTGAGCATCCGGCCGCGGTAGTAAACCGATCGGCCAGTCTTGGAGAATGTCACCCAGCCGATCCGGGCATCCAGCCCATCCAGGGTTCCATCCTTGTTCTCCACATACACCAGCCGGTGCTGCAATCCGCGGGTGAGTTGGTTCTTCGGCATTTCGATGCACCTCCGCATGTTGCCGGTTTGGCGTCCAGCGTGACAGCTTCGGCCTCCGAGTTGCTTGTAGTGGTACGTTCGGGGACTGCATACCTTCCGCTGCTCGCCAGGCATACGCGCCTGGACACGACCGCCGTCACATCGCCTCAAAGGCCGTCCGCCTTGCTCATGCAATGCAACCACCCACATCCTGCTCGTCGTGCTGATGAAGGAATTGCCATGCCCGTCACCCGCCGCGCCGCCTTGCAGGGCACCGCTGCCCTGGCAACCCTTGCAGCAGCGCCCGCTCCTAGCCCGACCGCCTGGGATTTCGAATTCCCCTCCATAGACGAGGGCCTGCTCCGCCTGGCGGACTTCCGCGGCAAGGTGCTGCTCGTCGTCAACACGGCATCGTTCTGCGGCTTCACGCCGCAATTCAAGCAGCTTGAAGCGGCGCAGCGCGCCTTGTCGCCCCGCGGCTTCAGCCTAATCGGCGTGCCCAGCCAAGACTTCGGCCAGGAAAGCGGCACCAACGGCGAGGTAAAGGCCTTTTGCGAGGCGACGTTTGGCGTGGACTTTCCCATGGCCGGCATCAGCCACGTCACCGGCGCCCAGGCCGCACCATTCTACAAGTGGGTGCGGGCGCAGCGCCGGTGGGAGCCGGGCTGGAACTTCGCAAAGGTGCTGATCGCCCGCGACGGAAGCATCGCGAACACCTTCGCCTCTGGTGACTTGCCGGAGGCCGGCAGCGTAACGGCAGCCATCGAGAAGGAGCTATCCGCGCCGCCTAGCCGCACCGCCACCCCGGCGATGACGTCCTGGAACATTGCCGCAGTCAGCAGCCCCGTGTTCGTGTTGTAGCGGGACACATGGTAGCTATCCGCCAACAGCAGCCCCGTCGGCAGCGCCGTGACCGCGCCATGCTTGAACCTCATGCGCGCCAGCGGCACCCCGCACGCCCGCAGCACCGCGTTGTGCGCCAGCACGCCCAGCGCCAGGGCCACCCGCAGGTTC
>Ga0123338_10001841_pt1 | contig 20084 bp, 15 predicted proteins | sample grotaG_FD_89793 | JGI IMG/M metagenome (GOLD analysis project Ga0123338, IMG submission 89793) | Glacier valley bacterial and archeal communities from Borup Fiord, Nunavut, Canada, to study Microbial Dark Matter (Phase II) -... | ecosystem: Environmental > Aquatic > Freshwater > Ice > Glacier ...
GAAGGAGCGGGCCGCAGCATTCCGCGCCGATCCCGAGGTGCAGGAGGCGCTCGCGGCGTCTCGTGTCGCGCAAATCGCCGAGCCGACCCTGTCAGCCGGCGAGACCTACGACGACCTGCTCGCCGACCGGGCCTCCTACGAAGACTTCGACACCGACTCATACTTCGGCGGCAAGGGCTTCGGCTTCGTGCGCCTCAACCAGCTCGCCCTCGAACATCTGCTCGGCGCGCGCTGAGAAGATGCGACCCCGTCCCACTCGCAGAAATCCGGCACAATGACCCACACGGGTAGCTGATCGCCTCGCTGACGGGGAGCGGGACATCCGCCAGAAGAATTGCCGGAGTTGTGACCAGGAGAAGGAGAACCGATGACGCTCGTCGCCGGGGTCGATTCATCCACCCAGAGTTGCAAGGTCGTGATCTGTGACGTCGACACGGGCGCTGTCGTGCGCACCGGGCGCGCCTCGCACCCGGTTGGCACAGAGATCGAACCGGAGCAGTGGTGGGAGGCACTTCACCGCGCGATCGCCGACGCGGGTGGACTCGATGATGTGGCCGCGATCTCCATTGGCGGGCAGCAGCACGGAATGGTGGTGCTGGATGCCGCGGGCCGCGTCATCCGCCCGGCACTGCTCTGGAACGACACGCGTTCCGCCGCCGCCGCCACCGCGCTCGTTGCCGAGGTCGGTGCCGCCTCGTTCGCGGAGCGCACCGGATCCGTGCCGGTCGCCTCGTTCACGATCACGAAGCTGCGCTGGCTCACCGATGCCGAACCGCAGAACGCGACGCTGGTCGCCGCGGTCGCGCTCCCCCACGACTGGCTCACCTGGCGCTTGCGCGGATTCGGCCCCGACAAGCCGGTACTCACCGAGCTCATCACGGATCGTTCCGACGCGAGCGGTACGGGCTATTTCGATTCCCGATCGAACGAATACGACCGTGCCCTTCTGTCCCTGGCTCTTCGGCGGGATGCGAGCGGCATCGTTCTGCCGATGGTCCTCGCGCCAAACGAGTCGCGATCCGCTGGAGCGCTAGTGATCGGTGTCGGAGCCGGCGACAACGCTGCTGCCGGGCTCGGGCTTGGCGCTCACACCGGTGACGTCGTCGTGTCGATCGGCACGAGCGGCACCGTCTTCGCCGTCACCGAAACCGTGACCTCCGACGCCTCGGGCACGGTGGCTGGATTCGCGGATGCGAGCGGCGCCTTCCTCCCGCTCGTCGCGACCCTAAACGCCGCGCGCGTGCTCGACTCCGTCGCTCACCTGCTCGGTGTCGATCACGCGGAACTCGGCAGGCTCGCCCTCGACGCGCAACCCGGCGCGGACGGCGCGGTGCTGCAACCGTATTTCGAGGGGGAGCGAACCCCGAACCTGCCCGACGCGACGGCGACCCTTTTCGGCCTCACCCTCGCATCCGCCACCAGGGCGAACCTCGCAAGGGCCGCCATCGAGGGAATGCTGTGCGGGCTCGCCGACGGGCTCGATGCGATCCGCGCTCAGGGCGTCGAGGCAAAACGTATTCTGCTCATCGGTGGCGCGGCACAAAACGAGGCAGTCGCGACGATCGCCGGTCAGGTGTTCGACATCCCGGTGGAGGTGCCGTCCCCCGCCGAATACGTCGCTTTCGGTGCCGCGGTACAGGCCGCGTGGGCACTCAACAACACACGGCCGGATTGGCCGCTCGAATTCTCTGCCCGCCCGGCCCCCGACACCCGAGCGGTCATCCGCGAGCAGTACGCCGCACTCCGCTGACTGCGACGGCGTTATCCGCGCCACCCGGGTCTCGTCCGAGTCGCCGCCAACTGTAGATACCGGTGAGCGGTATCCATCGGCAGGCGCTCGGGACTCTCCGCGGTCGACTTTCCGAGGTAGACGCGCACCCTCACCACGTGCTCGGCGTTGCCCCAAACGGCACGGGCTCCGGGCGCGCGACGGTGCTGGTGAGTTCGACTACCCGGTGCTCGCTGCCTGCACGAAGCACCGCATCCATGATTTCAAGCACGTGGAACGCAAGTTCCCCCGACGCTCGGTGCGGGCGATCAGTCTCGATCGCGTGCGCCAGGTCCGCCAGTCCGATGCCGCGTCCGGCATCGGCGTAGCCTGCAGAGACGGGCACCTCTGTCCATGCCGGCTCGTCCACCGTCCAGACCTCCACCGGGTCGGAGAAACGGTTCGGATCGGGTACCGCGATCGTGCCCGTCGTTCCGTAGAGTTCGAACAGCGGCGCTCGTGAGGCCCACACTTCGAAGCTCACCGTAAGAGTGGATGTCACCCCGTTCGCGTGTTCGAGGATCGCACTGACATGCGTGTCGACGTCGACGGGTACGCGGTTGCCTGCCTGGTTTCCGGTGGCGATAAAGCGCTCCCTATCCGACCGGGTCGCGATGCCGGACACACGAATCACTGGCCCCAACAGCGTGACGAGGGTCGTGAGGTAATACGGAGCCATATCGAACAGCGGCCCACCACCGGGCTGGTAATAGAACTGGGCCGCTGGATGCCAGAGTTCGTGACCCGGCGAGCTCCACTGGACTGCAGCGGCAACGGGCTCGCCGATGGATCCGGAGTCCAACAGAGCGCGCGCGGTCTGCACCCCTGTGCCGAGCACGGTATCCGGCGCGCTGCCCACCCGCAGCCCTCGCTCGCGCGCAAGCTCAAGCATCGGCGCCGCTTCATCGGGGTCAAGCGCCAGCGGCTTCTCGCCGTAGACATGCTTGCCTGCGCGGAGCGCGCGCATTGCGATATCGACGTGCGCAGCGGGAATGGTGAGGTTCAGCACCGCGTCGATGCGCGGATCAGCGAGCAGAGCATCGACGGTGAGCATCTCGACGTCGTGCTCTGCTGCCACTTCGGCCGCGCGAGCCTCGTTTATATCCGCGACAGCCATGACGTGCAATCCCTCCAGCTTGGGAAACTCCGCGAAGTACTGAGCGCTGATAGTGCCTACCCCGATGATCCCGATATTCAACGCGCTGCCCATAGCAAGCCTCTCTCCACAATCGTGCGAACATTCGGGTCGTCGAGCACCTCGAGCCGGTGCCCGGGTGCCGACACAAAGATTCGGCCCTTGCCCCATTGCCTGGTCCAGATTGCCGGAGCCGTTACGGGGCGATTCCATGCGTCCCAGGGGCGAACGAGCTGTGTCGTCGTCGCCAGCACGTCGTTGTATTCGTCGCTCAGCACCCAGTACTGCTCGGTCACCAGATCGAAGTCTTCGAGCCCGCGCGTGATCGGATGCGAGCGACCCAGTTCGGTGATGTGCACCGTATAGGGAATGTAGTTGTCAGACTGTTCGCCGGTGCGACTGGCCGGATCCTTGCCCGCATGGTGGGCGAACTGGCCACCGATCATGTGAAGATAGTCGGCATTGTCGCGATACGAGTCCGCGATTCCTCCGTGCCAGCCGCCCATCCCAGTGCCGTTTAATACCGCGATCTGGAGGCCGGCAAATTCGTCCCGGGTGATGGACGCCATGGTGTTGATCTGCAGGATCAGGTCGACGGTCGCAAGGTAGTCGGCATCCGTGTAAACGGCCGGTGACTCCTCAATGCGCACCGTGAACCCGTTACTTTCCAGAAACGGAATCATCGAGTTGGTCGTCTCGACGGGCTGGTGCCCGTCCCACCCGCCCCGAACGATAAGCGCACTGCGCCGGTTTGGTGGTGCCGAAGTCATCGAGTTCTCCCCACTTGACGGCGATTGCCGCTCACTGTTGTTGCGTTTCAGAACTGTCGCTGCATTTCAGAACTGGTGTTGCATTTCAGAACTGTCGCTGGCGTGATCGTGCGCGTCGGCCCATGAAATGCCAGCCGAGGAACTGGTTGCGCCCGCGTCGAACACACGCTGCACCCGGCGCCGGCCGCCGAACGACGAGCGCGACTGCATCCGCCTGGCCAACCATCGTGCGTGTGTCGTCACGCTATCCCGGGCGAGGTGACTAGCGCAAGCTTTCTCTTTCGACACAGAAATATGTCGTGAAGGATCGAGGCAGATCAGGCCCTGGGTGATGCCGTGCTCGCCCGCACCACAAGACTCGTCGCGAGATCGATGCGAACGAGCTTGCGCAGAGGATCATGGCGAAGTGCGAGCACCAGGCGCGTTGCCTGCTCGGCCATCTCAATCAGCGGCTGGCGAACCGTCGTCAGCTTGGGGCCCATCCAACTGGCGCTGGGAACATCGTCGTACCCCACCACGGAAACGTCATCGGGCACGACGAGCCCGAGCAACCGTGCGGCTTCGTAGATCCCGAACGCCTGAAGATCGTTGCCCGCGAAAATCGCCGTCGGCCGATCCGCCCTCGCCAGGAGTCTTGCCCCTGCTGCGACGCCATCTTCATAGTGAAAGTCCCCGGCGTCGATGAGCGTCGGGTCGAAGGGGATACCGGCCTCCTCCAGCGCAGAGCGGTATCCAGACAGTCGAGCCCGCGAGCACAGCATCTCCTGTGGGCCGCTAACCATGGCGATTCTGCGATGCCCAAGCTCGATCAGGTGCCGGGTAGCGGCCAGGCCGCCTGACCAGTTACCGGAGCCCACCGAAGAGACATCCGGATCAGGGTCCCCGGCAGGATCAACCACGACGAACGGGATGTTGCGCGTTGCCAGTTGCCTCTTGTGATCGACAGACAGCTTCGAAAACATCAGGATCACACCAACAGGCTGTCGTCGCAGGATGCCATCGATCCAATCAGGCGCCGGGGAATAGTTGTCACCGCTCTCGGTGAGAATGACGCTGAGGCCGCATTCCCGGGCCACGCGGTCGACCCCGCGAATGATTTCCAGCGACCACTCACTGTCGATGTTTTCAAACACGAGCTCGATGAGCCGCCCCTGCGAATATGCGGCACCGCGGCGGCTGTACCCGGCCGAGTGAAGCAGGGCTTCGATACGCTCGCGCACGGAGTCAGACACCCCCGCTCTGCCGTTGAGCACCTTCGACACCGTCGACATCGACACGGATGCATCGCGGGCAATTTCCGCGAGTGTGGCGCGCGCCGAAGAAACCTTTTGCTCATCCATGCGCTCATATTACTGGCCTGCCGCGCAGTTCCTAGGGCCAGGGTGCGCGCTTTGTGCGGGAATGATCTGTTGACATCATCCGATAACCGATGGAGACTAATGCCGTCGCAGCACGAAACCTTTTCATCAGCACAGCGACACATGCATCCAACGACGAATCATGGCCGCTGCCAGTGGCGACGGCGGCTGGAAAGGAAACTGTCATGGCGTCACAATCCACAGGATCTTCCTTCTCGAGGCGCGGCTTCCTGGGAATCGCGGGAGGCGTCGCAACAGCGGTAGCGCTCACCGCCTGCTCCGGCGGATCCGGCGGCGGATCCACCCAGGCGATCAAGTTCTGGAACATGCCGTGGGGCGGAACTGAGTTCAATCCCCTCGACAAGAAAATCACCCTCGCCTACAAACCGAAAACTGGCAGCGGCGCCGCAACCTACCAGGCGATCCAATGGGCGAATTTCACCCAGACTTTTTCGTCGGCAGTGGCTTCCAATACCGGGCCAGCCGTCAGTTCGGGCGGGGGGACACAGGCCTTTCAATTCGCCAATCAAGGCAAAATCGCCTACGCCGACGACCTGCTCGACAGTTGGAAGAAAAACGGCATCTACGACGATTTCTTCGATGGGCTCGTCGACACCATGAAGACCGACAAAGGCTACGCGGCGGTACCGTACAACCTCGATGTGCGCATCTCCTGGTACAACAAGACCCTTCTCCAGCAAGCGGGCGTCGAGCCGCCGACGGACTGGGATTCCTACCGGAAGGTCTGCGCGGCGCTCAAGAAAATTGGGGTCTACGGCTTCGGCCTCGGTTCCGGCGCCGGCAACTTCACCGGTAGTCACATTCTCACGGCCTTCATGATCAACAACGGGGGCGGAATCTTCAACACGGACAAAAAGCCGGACTGCGTCACTCCCGAGAACATCGGGGCCATGGAGTACGTCCTGGATCTCGTGAAGAGCGGTTACAGCGACCCGGCAGCCGCCACGTACACCAGCGCGAACGTGCAGTCGCAGTGGAAGGCGAAGAAGTTCGGCTTCGGCTGGGACGGCGCCGGACTCGCCGCCGGAGCGGTCGGGGATGTCGCGGGCGATCTTGTGGTCGGCAGCCCACTCGTCAGCCCGAGTGGCAAGAAGGGCGGCCTGTACTTCCCGAACAACATCATGATGTACAAGAACACCCCGAGCCAGCAGAGCTCCGAGGCATTCCTCACCTACTACTTCCAGAACATGAAGGAATTGTGGGCGAAGAAGACGGGTATCGGCTTGCCGCCATTGAAATCGATCGCCGACACCGCTGAGTTCAAGGCCGACCCGAATAACGTGAAGATCATCACCGAGTGGCAGCCCATCTTCAAGACCTGGGCCGCACCCGGCGGAACCGGACTGTTCTACAACATTGCCAACACCGTCGACGGTACCGCTCCGATGATGACCTTCGCGCAGTCGATCCTCGGCGGCAAGACTGATGCGAAGAGTGCTCTGACCGCGCTGCAGAGTGCGATGGAAGGCCTCATGAAGTAGCGCCGATTCGGGTGGACCCAGCGCGAGTTGGGCCCACCATTTCAGCATCACGAGAATCTTCAAGGGAGAAGTACATGACGACTGAGTCCGTGATCGGAGCGCTCAAGAGAGCGCGAAGCGGCGTTGGCAACGGTGGATCAGGTAGACGGCTGGGCGGTCGCGAGCGTCGGCGCACCTTCTCTCACTCGCGAACCTTTCTCTTCTTTGTGCTTCCATCGCTGATTCTGCTCCTGCTCCTGAATGTGTACCCCGTGATCTACGCGGGCCTGCAGTCGCTCCGCAACGGCGACCTGCTCAGTGCGGGTAATTTCGTCGGCCTGAACAATTACATTGCGATGGTGCAAACTCCGGCCTTCTGGCACGCGACCGGCTTCACCGTCGTTTTCACACTGGTCGGCGTGTTCGGCAGCTGGTCTATCGGGCTCGCCCTAGCCCTGTTTCTGCGCACCCGCATTCCGGCGAACGGCCTGTTCAAGGTGCTGCTTCTTCTGCCGTGGGTGGTTCCGGTCGTCGTCTCGGCTACCTCCTGGAACTGGCTCGTCGCGACACCACAGTCGCCACTCCCCATGCTCGCCCAGGCACTCGGCCTCGGCAATGTGTTGTTTCTTGCGGATCCCGTGCTTGCGCAAGTGACGGTGTGTGTGTTCAAGGTGTGGATCAGCTTCCCCTTCATGTTAATGATGATGTCCTCGGCGCTCGCATCCGTCGATGTCAACGTGTACGAGGCATCAAAGGTCGACGGTGCCTCCAGCATGCAGGCCTTCGGGCGGATCACCCTGCCGATGATTTCGCGCTCGACGTACATCAGCTGGATCCTGATGACAATCTTCTGCGTCAACGACTTTCCGAGCATCTTCCTGCTGACGGGCGGCGGACCGGTCAACTCAACCCAGACGCTGGTGGTCCTGGCGTACTCGACCGTCTTCCAGAACTTCCAAACCGGACCGGGTGTTGCGATTGCCTTCATGATGACCATCGTGCTCGTGATCATCGCAACAGTGCTGTACCGCCAGATCCGAAAGGTGAACATCGAATGAGCGTCGAAACTTCACGTGCCGTTTTCACAGGCCAAGTAAGGACCGTCGTACGCCCGGCGAAACGCCGAACGCTCGGGCAGGCGCAGGAGAGAGGCAAGTGGTGGCGTTTCCTTGCCATCGTCATCATTTGCGCAATTGTGCTTGTGCCCATCGCGGCCGTCGTGCTGCTCTCCCTCCAACCATCGCTCGGCAGCACGGCATCCGGCGTCACGCTCGAGAACTTCAGCAAGATCTTCACCGAGACCTCGGTCGGGACCTGGCTCGCCAACAGCCTCGTCGTGACCGTCGTCACGGTCTTCATCGCAGTGATCGTTGCCGCGCCCGCCGGATACGTGCTCTCACGGGGTCGAAGCAAGCTCGTCTCCGGCTATTCGCTCATACTGTTCATCGTGCAGTCGCTGCCTGTCGTTACGGCGGTTATCCCCCTCTTCATTCTGTTCGCGCAACTCGGCCTGGTCGACAATCTGGTCGGCGTGACGATCATCTATGTGGGCTCGACCATGTCTGTCGCGATCTGGATGATGGCCGCCTACTTCGATTCGATTCCGATCACGCTCGAAGAGGCCGCGTGGATGGACGGCTGCTCGGTCTTTGGCAGCTTTACGCGGATCGTGCTGCGTAACTCATTGCCGGGCGTGCTCTCCACCGCGATCTTCGCATTCTTGCTTGCGTGGAACGATTACCTGGTCGCTGTCGTGTTCCTGCGGTCCGACGAGAACTACACCCTCCAAATCGGCCTGCAGACGTTCTTCCAACAGAACCAGACGAACTGGGGACTGGTGATGGCCGTCGCCGTGGTGATGATGCTGCCCCCTGTGCTGCTGTTCTCGCTGCTGAACAAGTACTTCAGCGTCGGAGGAATCGGTGGGTCGCTTGCCGGGCGCTAACCCCAGCGAACTGTTCACCGCGAATATCCGCGCTGCGATCGACCGGATCATTCCGGCGGATAGCTGGCCAGCCGGGTGGACCGGTGGCGTTTCAGATTATGTCGCCCTGGCGAACCGGGAACTTGACTGGGCCCGTCCCGCGCTCCGCTGGCTGGACACTGCTCTCGACGCTGCTGCCCACGCCACCGGCGCAAGCTCGTTTGCGGCCCTTACTGCAGAGCGGCAGGATGCGATCCTCACCTCCTTCGAGATCGAGGATGGTCCGCCCGGTGCCGCCACGCACTTTGCGGCGCTGCGTCGAATCTGCTGGGAAGGCTTCTACGCATCCTCTGCACACCGCAGTCCGATCGGAAGTCACACGCCGATCGGGCTGGAAATGGTCGGTTTCCGCGCTGTGCCACTTGGCACCACACCGGTCGAGCCCGATCCGATCGAGGGCATACGGCTCGATCAAGTGCGCGCGGGATACGACGCAATCGTGATCGGCAGCGGTCCCGGTGGCGGGGTGGCCGCCGAAACCCTCGCGTCGGCAGGCAAGACCGTATTGCTCATCGAACGCGCTCTCCCCCGGCCGAACGCCGCTCTCCGCGGTGACCATCTCCATGGAAAGCGCAACGCCGTCTACGCGCCGTCTGCCGGGCCAGGGGCCGGGCATCCGCGCCTCGTTCACTTGCACGACGACGAATATCGCGTGATCGACGGCACCGGTGACGCCTCCCTCTACGGCCTGAACGCCATGCTCTTCGGGGGCGGCACTCGACTTTGGCAGGGCATGTCGTGGCGATTCCTGCCGGACGATTTCGCGATGGCAACCGTCTTCGGCAACCCCGACGGCGCTAGTCTCGCGGATTGGCCGATCGACTACGACGAGATGGAGCCCTTTTACACCCGAGCAGAGTGGGAGCTTGGCGTCTCCGGAGCGGAAGGCAGCCTGACCGCTCGCACGCCCCGATCGGCCGGCTATCCCATGCCACCGATGACAACCGACCCCGCGCGCGAACTGCTCGGGGCGGCCGCGGATTCACTCGGCTGGGGTTGGGGTGCGATTCCACTGGCCATCAACAGCGTTCCGCGCGACGGCAGGCCAGCGTGCGTTCGGTGCCCGCAGTGCGTCGGACATGCGTGCCCGGTCAACGCCAAGAACGGTTCGAACAACACCTTCATCCCCCGTGCCATCGCTACGGGCAATTGCGATGTGCTCTTCGACGCCGAGGTCGTCAACGTCCGCGATGGGGCGCGCTCGGCCAGCGTGACGCTCATGGCATCCACATCGACGAGTCCAATCGAGCTCACTGTGACCGGTACGGTCATCGTGGTCTCTGCCGGTGCGGTCGAGACTCCCCGGTTGCTCCTGGCCAGCGGCATTGGCAATGATCAACTTGGCCGCTACCTGCACGATCATCGGTTCGTCACGATGCTCGGAACGATGGATGACGCCGTCACAGACTTCATCGGACCCGGCCACTCCGTCGCCACTCTTGACCACGTGCACGGTGAGACCATTCCGTGGGGAGGTGGGGTCATCGTCGATCTGATGAGCCTGCTGCCGCTGAGCTCCGCGTCCCACCCGGCGATGCCGGGCGTGCCGCGCTGGGGAGCGGGTCACAAGGAGTGGATGCGCAGCGGCCGCTCCCATGCGTTCGGCGTCTTCGGCATGGGACAGGAAATTCCCCTCGCCTCATCGCGAGTCACCCTCGCAGAAGGTCTTCGCGACCGGTGGGGAATGCCGGCTGCCGCATTGCGCAAAGACGTGCACTGGGCATCTGTCGAGGTGGAAGCCGGCATGGCCAGGGTCGGCGCACAGTGGCTGGAGGCGGCCGGGGCGCACGATATCCGCCGCCAGTATGGCGTGGCAACCGCATCCGCCGCGGGCGAGCACTCGAGCGGAACCGCGCGGATGGGGTTGGACCCGGCAACATCGGCCACCGACCGTTGGGGACGCGTGCACGGCGCGAAACGGGTGATCGTCTGCGACTCATCGTTGCATCCGACCAATGGGAGCGTAAACCCGGCATTGACAATCGTGGCCAACGCACTCCGGGTCGCGGAGCACCTCACCCAAAACTGGCCGACGGGCTCGTAGCAGAACCGCGGAGACCATCGGCCACCAGCCGACGCCCGACTCCCTCCGTGCGGTCATCCGTGCGCAGTATGCCGCGGCACTGGCCTGAGCAGCAGCCACGGCAGGAAACGAAGCAGGCGACTAAAGCCGGCAACTGAAGTAGACAGCTAGTTGGCGCGCGCCGCCGACTCCCGCACGATGAGGGGAGGAGCTGTCTTCACCGGCTCCGTGACCTCCCGGCCGTCGAGAACGGCGGAGACCGTGGCCATCATCCGGCGCCCGAGCTCGGGGAAGTACTGCCGCATGGTCGTGAGCGGCGGCGTGAAATGGGCCGCCTCCGGAATGTCGTCGAAGCCGACGATACTCACGTCCCGCGGTACCGAGAGTCCGTGGTCGGCGAGCGCATGCATCAGCCCGAGAGCCATCTGGTCATTCGCGACGAATAGCGCAGAGACGCCGCCGGCTTTCAACAACTGTGTGCCGATGGCTCGACCGCTGTCGGCGGTCCAGTCGCCGTGCAGCGGCTCACGGATCGGCAGTGCGCGCCGCACCAATTCCGTGCGCCAGGCGCGTTCGCGTTCCCGGGCGTCGAGCGAGCCCGCCGGTCCGGCGACGTGCAGGATGTCACGGTGACCGAGATCGGCGAGGTAGGATGTGGCGAGTGTCGCCCCCTCGAACTGGTCGATCGAGACGCTGGGAAACTCGCCGTGCCCGCTGGAGTCCGCGGTGACCACGGGGATGTCAACCTCGAGACCGTCGATCGCCTCGATCGATGACTGGTCGGTCGCAATCACCACGATCGCTTCGACCTGTTGCCTCAACAGCACGTCAACGGCCTGCAGGATCTCCTCGCGATCGGCATCCGCCATGCTCGCCGTGATGACCTGGTAACCGGCCTCCCGCGCAGCACCGTTGAAGGCCAGCGCAATACTCGCGGGACCGTAGAGCGGGTTGCCGGTGCTCACGAGCCCCAGGGTGTGGGTCTTGCGGGTCGCGAGCGCGCGGGCGACGGAACTGGGTCGGTAACGCAGCTCCCGGATCGCCGCCTCGACCTTTGCGCGGGTCTGTGGCCGCACCGTGTCTTCGTTGTTCAGCACCCGGGACACGGTCTGGTGGGAGACGCCGGCGAGCCGGGCAACCTCCATGATGTTCGCCACGATTCGAAGGCTAGCTGATCGCCGGCAGGCCGACGATCAGCCTCACCCGAGTCACCGTCCGCCGTTGCGACGCTTGTTGTACACGTCAAACGCCACGGCGGCGAGAAGCACCAGTCCCTTGATGAGCTGCTGGAATTCGGAGCCGACGCCGAGGATCGACATGCCGTTGTTGAGGATTCCGATGATGAGGCCACCGATGATCGCTCCGGTCACGGTTCCGATTCCTCCGGTCACCGCAGCACCACCGATGAACACCGCGGCGATCGCATCGAGCTCGAAGCCGTCCCCCGCCTTGGGGTTCGCGAGGTTGAGCTGAGCGGTGAAGACGAGTCCGGCCAGCGCAGCGATTACCCCCATGTTGACAAAAAGCAGGAAGGTGACCCGCTTGGTTTTGACCCCGGAAAGCGCTGCTGCATTGAGGTTGCCACCGATGGCATAGATGTGGCGACCGAACACGCTGCGGCTCATTATTGCCGAGTACGCGACGACGAGTACACCCAGCACGATGAGCACGATCGGCGTTCCGTTGTAGCTCGCGAGCAGATAAGTGATCAGCAGGATGAGAATCGACGTAAAGACAAGCTTCGCGAGATACCAGGCGAAGGGCTCATCCTCGACAGCGAATTTCTTGCGAGCGGCGCGCTGGCGCACGCCCTGCGCGATCACGAGGAGCGTCGCGAGAATTCCAATGCCAACGGTGAGAGGCTCGAGCACGCTGACCCCTCCGCCGAGGTCGGGCAGGAAGCCCGAGCCCAGGGCGCGGAATTCGTCGGGGAAGGGCGAGATCTGCCGGTTCTGCAGCGCAATCTGGGTGAGGCCACGGAAGGTGAGCATTCCGGCGAGGGTCACGATGAACGCCGGGATCCGGAAGTAGGCGATCCAGAACCCCTGCCACATGCCCACGAGCGCCCCGATGCCGAGGCAGAGCACGATCGCGAGCCACCACGGCACATGCCACTGGGTGATCATCACCCCGGCCATCGCACCGACGAATGCCACGACGGATCCGACCGAAAGATCGATATGCCCAGCGATGATCACCATCACCATGCCGATTGCGAGGATGAGGATGTAGCTGTTCTGCACGACCAGGTTCGACACGTTGATCGGCTTGAGAGTGATTCCCGAGGTAGCGACCTCGAAGAAGATCACGATCACGATGAGCGCGATGAACAGTCCGATTTGGCGGAGCTGCCCCGCGAGATAGCGGAACGCGGCGGTGAGTATGTTCGGCGCAGCCGGTGTTGTGGTGAGGTCGCTCATTCGTGGTCCTTCTCCCTTTCCTGGGTCATCAGTTGCATGACGCGCTCTGCCGTCGCGTCTTCGCGCGACAGGTCTGCGGTGATTCGACCCTCGGAGAGGGCATAGATCCGGTCGCAAATGCCGAGCAGTTCAGGGAGCTCCGAGGAGATCACGATTACTCCCTTGCCCTCGTCGGCGAGCGCGTTGATGATGCCGTAGATCTCGTACTTGGCACCGACATCGATTCCCCGGGTCGGCTCGTCAAGAATGAGCACGTCGGGGTTCGAGTACATCCACTTGGAGAGCACTACCTTTTGTTGATTACCCCCCGAGAGCTTGCCGGTGATCGCCTCAACATTTGGTGCCTTGATGTTCATGCTCTTGCGATAACCCTCGGCCACCATGATCTCTTTATTCTCATCGATCCAGCCGCGCCGGGAGAGCAGGCCAAGAGCGGCACCGGAGATGTTGCGTTTGATGTCGTCGATGAGGTTGAGGCCGTAGACCTTTCGATCCTCCGTGGCGTATGCGATACCGTTGGCAATCGCAGCGGCGACCGTCCTCGTATTGATCTTCTGGCCGTTCTTGTAGACGGTGCCCGAGATGTTGTAGCCATAGCTCTCACCGAACACGCTCATCGCAAGCTCGGTGCGTCCGGCACCCATGAGGCCCGCGATGCCGACGATTTCTCCGGCACGCACGAATAGGTTGGCCTCTTTCACCACCGCGCGGGAATGATCGAGGGGGTGGTGAACTGTCCAATTCTCGATGCGCAGCAGCTCCTCGCCGATTTTCGGAGTGTGCGCTGGGTACCGACTCTCGAGATCGCGGCCGACCATGAGCTTGATGATGCGCTCTTCCGTCACCGCATCGGCGTGCATGTCGAGGGTCTCGATCGTCTTTCCATCGCGGATGATCGTCACTTCATCCGCGATCGCCTTGATCTCGTTGAGCTTGTGACTGATGATGATCGACGTGATGCCCTGGCCCTTGAGATGCGTGATCAGATCGAGCAGGTGAGCGGAGTCCTCATCGTTGAGGGCGGCGGTCGGCTCATCGAGAATGAGAAGCTTTACCTCCTTGGAGAGCGCTTTGGCGATCTCCACCAGCTGCTGCTTGCCCACACCGATGTCACGGATCTTAGTGATCGGATTGTCTTTGAGTCCGACCCTGGCGAGTAGCTTGCCCGCCTCGAGGTTGGTCTTATTCCAGTCGATCCATCCTCCGGTCTGCTGCTCGTTGCCGAGGAAGATATTCTCGGCAATCGAGAGATACGGGCTGAGGGCGAGCTCCTGATGGATGATGACGATGCCGGCTGCCTCGGAATCGTTGATGTCTTTGAACGCGACCGTCTTGTTTTCGAAGACGATGTCGCCGTCGTAGCTGCCGTGCGGATAGACCCCGCTCAGTACCTTCATGAGCGTGGATTTGCCGGCACCATTCTCACCGCAGATCGCGTGGATGTGGCCGCGCTGCACGCCGATCGACACATCCTGCAACGCCTTGACGCCGGGGAAAGTCTTCGTGATGTTGCGCATCTCGAGGATGTTGGTTGTCACCGATGCTTCTTTCTGCACTGAAAGCGCCTAAGCAATGGAGGAGTCCGACGGTGGCGGCGGTGACCCGCCGCCACCGTCGGAGTGAGTCGAACCTACTTGAGGTCGGCCTCGGTGTAGTAACCGCTGTCAACGAGAACGGTCTTGTAGTTGTCCTTCGTCACCACGGTGGGCTGGAACAGGAACGTCGGAACGACCTTGACCTTGTTGTTGTAGGTCTTTTCGTCGTTCACCTCTGGCTTCTTGCCGTTGAGCAGGTCGTCTGCCATCTTCACGGCTTCCTTGCCAAGCTGGCGAGTGTCCTTGTAGATGGTGGAGTACTGCTGTCCGGCGATGATCGACTTGACCGATGCCGCCTCAGCGTCCTGCCCGGTGATGACCGGAAGGGCGGTGGTGGCGTAACCAGACGAGGTGAGCGCGGAGATGATTCCGATCGAGAGGCCGTCGTACGGTGAGAGGATCCCCTGCACCTTCGCGCCATCGGAGTAGGTGCTCGCGATGAGGTTCTGCATGCGCTTCTGAGCGGTTGCCGGGTCCCAACGAAGGGTCGCAACCTGGGTGAAGCCGACCTGGCCGCTCTTCACGACGATGGTTTTATCGGCGATGTACTTCTTGAGCGTGTCCATCGCGCCGTTGAAGAAGAACGTCGCGTTGTTGTCATCCGGGCTTCCGGCGAAGAGCTCGACGTTGAACGGGCCCTTCTTGCCGGTGTCCTTGCCGTCCTTGTCAACGACTCCGAGTCCGGCGAGCAGGCTGGTGGCCTGGTCGACGCCGACCTTGTAGTTGTCGAAGGTCGTGTAGTAGTCGACGTTCTTGTTGCCGTTGATCAGGCGGTCATAGGCGATGACCTTGACGCCGGACTTTGCCGCCTGGTCGAGCTGGTCGCTGAGTGCGGTTCCATCGATCGAGGCGATGATGAGAATCTTCGCGCCCTTGGTGAGCATGTTGCTGATCTGCAGTACCTGCTGGGGGATCTTGTCGTCGGCGTACTCGAGGTCGACTTTGTAGCCCTTGGCCTCGAGGTCGGCCTTGATGGCGTCGCCATCCTTGATCCAGCGCTCTGACGTCTTGGTCGGCATCGCGACGCCGACAAGCGCGCCCTTGCTGCTTCCTGACGCCGGGGCTTCTGCCGTTCCGCCGCGGCCGCCGGAGCATGCTGCGAGCGAGAGCGCCAATCCGGCGGCGGCGATGCCGATGAGAATCTTCCGTACCTTCACTGTGGTGCCTTTCTTATTGTTAGGACGTCTTTGTCAAACGTGATGCTGGTGAATCCGCCCTCGTCCTGGTGAAGCGGGTTCCCTACCGGCCAGCTCTTGGGCAACTGGTGGCAAGTCGTGAGTTGTGGTTACAGCCCTGCAGCCAGTCGGTAATACGCCTGGTTCCAGCGCAATTCGCGGCTGAATTCGCGCAGCTTCGTGTTCTCGTCGATCACCACGAGTTCGTTCTTCGCGATGTCGGCGAAGTCTTCAAAGACCTCGAGGCTGACGGCAGTCGACATGACCGTGTGGTGCGCGGCTCCCGCCGTCAGCCAGGCCGCGGCGCTCGTCGCGAGGTCGGGTGCCGGCTTCCAGATGGCGCGTGCCACCGGAAGTTTGGGCAGCGGATGCGGCAGCTCCACCACTTCGACGACATTGGCCACGAGGCGAAACCGGTCCCTCATATCGCTCAGCGCAACGACGACGGCCGGGCCGGCATCCGTATCGAAAACGAGGCGTACGGGGGCGTCACGGCCACCGATACCGAGCTCGTGAATCTCGAGGCTCGGCTTAGCCGTGGTGAGCGAAGGGCAGACCTCGAGCATGTGCGCGCCGAGGATGAGTTCCTGCCCTGGCACGAGGTTATAGGTGTAATCCTCCATGAGCGAGGCACCTCCCGGCAGGCCGGCGCCCATCACCTTTGCCGCCCGAACCAGCACGGCGGTCTTCCAGTCGCCCTCTGCACCGAAGCCGTAGCCGTCGGCCATGAGGCGCTGCACCGCGAGACCCGGAAGCTGGCGAAGCCCGCCGAGGTCTTCAAAACTGGTGGTGAAGGCGCTGAAGCCGCCCGCCTCGAGAAAGCTGCGGAGTCCGAGTTCGATGCGTGCGCCGTAGCGAAGCGACTCGTGCCGATCGGCACCCTTTGTGAGCTCGGGGGCCACGGTATACAGGTCTTCGTATTCGGCGACGAGGGCATCGACATCCGCCTCGGACGCGGCATCGACTGCCTCGACAAGCTCATTGACTCCCCAGGTATTCACCTGAACGCCGAACTGCAGCTCGGCCTCGGTCTTGTCGCCCTCGGTCACCGCAACGAAGCGCATATTGTCACCGAAACGGGCGAGCTTGAGGTCATGGGTGGCCGCCCAGCCGGCTGCGGCGCGGGTCCAGGTCGCGATCTGCGCCGTGACCCGCGGGTTCGACACGTGGCCGACGACTGTCTTGCGGGCGACTCCGAGACGGGTCTGGATGTAGCCGAACTCCCGGTCGCCGTGAGCGGCCTGGTTGAGGTTCATGAAGTCCATGTCGATCGTTGCCCAGGGCAGCTCGACGTTTGCCTGGGTGTGCAGGTGCAGCAATGGCTTCCGCAGCAAGTCGAGGCCGGTGATCCACATCTTGGCCGGGCTGAACGTGTGCATCCACGCGATCACACCGATCACGCTGTCATCAGCGTTGGCATCGAGGGCCATCCGGCGAATCGACTCCGAATCCGTAAGCACCGGCTTCCACTGAACCGTGACCGGAATCTCGGCTGCCAGGCCGAGCGCATCGGCAATGGCTCGCGACTGCTCGGCGACCTGCGCGAGGGTCTCTTCGCCGTAGAGCCCCTGGCTTCCGGTGAGAAACCAGACCGTGTACGACGTGAGGTCGGGAATGATGCTGCGGCTCATGCGTCTGCTCCTTCTGTGGTTGGTTTCGCTGCCTGGCCGTACACGTTCTGGTAGCGGTCGAAGAGGGCGTCGATCGCGTGTGGGGGAATCGGGATGAGCTCACCGAGTTGTTTTGCGATGTGCACTGTTCGCGCGACATCCTCTGCCATGACCGCGGCCTTGACGGCATCCCGCGGGCTGGATCCGATGGTGAAGACGCCATGGTTTTGCATCAACACTGCGCGGGAGCGATGGCCGGTGAGGGTTGCGACAACGCCGCGTCCGATCGAATCGTCGCCGATGATGGCGAAGGGGCCGACCGGGATGTCCCCGCCGAACTCGTCTGCCTGGCCGGTGATCACACACGGGATCGCTTCGCCGCGGGCCGCCCACGCGGTCGCATAGGTCGAGTGGGTGTGCACGACGCCGTTGACCTCCGGCATATTACGGTAGATGTAGGCGTGCGCCGCGGTGTCGCTCGACGGCGAGTGCTCCCCCTCGACAACGGTGCCGTCGAGGTCGCAGAGAATCATGTTTTCGGCGGTGAGGTCGTCGTACTCGACGCCGCTCGGCTTGATGACGAAGAGGTCTGCACCGGGAACGCGGCCGGAGATGTTGCCCCCGGTCCAAATCACGAGGTTGTAGCGCACGAGCATTTCATGCAGCTTCGCGACGTCGGCCCGCACGGCGTTGATGGCCTGCTCGAGGGCGGTCATGCGTTGCGCTCCGACGCTCGAGAAGTATGCTCAGCGCCCGTATCGAGACGCGCCGCCGCCCGCTTGAGCGCCTTCAGCCGATGCATCACGTCGTTGCCACCGCGACCGAAATAGTCGTGAAGGGTTGAGTACTCGGCGTAGTGGAGGTCGTAGGCATCCGCCGCTTCGCTGTTCGGCGTGTAGACGGCGTGGTCGACCTTGCCCATCGCGCGCCCCGCGGCCAGCACGTCTGAGTAGGCCCCGGCTGCAACCGCGGCATGGATAGCCGAGCCAAGCGCCGGACCCTGATCGCTCGCGATGATCGAGATCGGCATCCGCAGCACGTCGCTGTAGACCTGCATGAGGAAGGGATTGCGCAGGAGCCCACCGGCCACGATGAACTCGGTGACCGGAACTCCGCTTTCGGCGAAGGTCTCCACGATCGTGCGCGTGCCGAAGGCCGTCGCTTCGAAGAGCGCCCGATAGATCTCCTCCGGCCGTGTCGTGAGGGTCGTGCCGAGCACCAGACCGCTGAGCTCGTGGTCCACGAGCACCGAGCGGTTACCGCTCTGCCAGTCAAGTGCAATCAGCCCGTGGCCGCCGACCGGCTGGTGCTTCACGAGCTCAGTGAGGTGTTCGTGGATACTTCGGCCCGCGGCATCCGCTGCCTCGAAGTAGCTCGCAGGCACCTGGTTCTTGACATACCAGGCGAAGATGTCGCCGACGCCAGACTGGCCTGCTTCGTAGCCATAGAGCCCGGAGACGATGCCGCCGTCGACGACGCCGCACATGCCGGGCACCTCGGTGAGCACGTCGGAGTTCATCACATGGCAGGTCGAGGTTCCCATGATGGCGAGCATCTGGCCTGGCTCGACGGCCTGCGCCGCCGGGGCCGTCACGTGGGCGTCGACGTTGCCGACAGCCACGGCGATGCCCTCGGGCAGCCCGGTCCAGGCCGCGGCCTGCTTCGACAGCGTGCCGGCAGATGCCCCGAGCTGGCCGATCTCGTGGGCGACCTTGTCGTCGGCGAATCCTGCGAAAGCCGGGTTGAGTGCGGCGAGGAATTCGCGGCTCGGATACGCGCCATCCTGCAGGATTCCCTTGTACCCGGCCGTGCACGCGTTGCGGATGTAGTGGCCGGTGAGCTGCCAGACGATCCAGTCGGCGGCCTCGACAAAGTGGTCCATGCGCTCATAGAGTTCGGGGTCTTCTTCGAGCAGCTGGAGTCCCTTGGCGAATTCCCACTCGCTCGAGATGAGGCCGCCGTAGCGCGGCAGCCAGGATTCGCCCCTCGCTGCGGCGAGCTCATTGATGCGGTCGGCCTGGCCCTGCGCGGCGTGATGCTTCCAGAGCTTCACGTAGGCATGGGGACGATTTTCATAGCCAGCGATCTCGTTGAGCGGTGTTCCGTCGGCGATGACCGGCAAGGGTGTACTGGCTGTGAAGTCGGTGCCGACGCCGATCACCAGCGCCGGGTCGATTCCGGATGCGGCGATGGCGGCCGGAACCGCGTTCTTCACTACCTCGACGTAGTCGGCGGGCACCTGCAGCGCCCAGTCCGGCGGCAGGAGCGCACCGTTCGACGCCAACACGGTGTCCATCACGGCGTGAGGGTAGTCGTGGGTGCCAGTGCCGAGCTCCGCACCATCCGAGACGCGCACGACGACCGCTCGGCCGGAGAGCGTGCCGAAGTCGATTCCGATGACGTAGTGCTCGGCGGCGCCATCAGGCGTGGGGGAATTCACCTAAGAGACTCCTTTGTCGAGCGGTGGGTGCGGCGGTGGGTGCGGCGGAGATGTTGAGTGAATGTTAGCGATCACATTTCGCGGGATGTGAGCGATCACATTTCCCCTCGAGACTAGCCTGCTATCAGCGGAGGACACAACCACTCGATGCCATAACTCGGTCACAGATGCGTCTCGATTGCACGCACGCACTTGTTCCCTCACTCGCTTCCTCACGCACGCACTCGCTCGCTCGCTCGCTTCCTCACGCACTCGCTCACTCGCTCACTCGCTCACTCGCTTCCTCACGCACGCACTCGCTCGCGAGAATCGGTTGCCGCGCTCA
>Ga0123338_10001842_pt1 | contig 20065 bp, 15 predicted proteins | sample grotaG_FD_89793 | JGI IMG/M metagenome (GOLD analysis project Ga0123338, IMG submission 89793) | Glacier valley bacterial and archeal communities from Borup Fiord, Nunavut, Canada, to study Microbial Dark Matter (Phase II) -... | ecosystem: Environmental > Aquatic > Freshwater > Ice > Glacier ...
CGAACTCCCCGTCTTCGCTGCCTGTGCTCTGCGCCCCGGCGATCGATGTCATACTGTATTGAAGCATACAGTATGGCAACGGAATTCTGATGGGCCGGGACGTCGACGTTCAGCGTGCGCCAACAGGTCTGCACCCGACCCCGAACCCGTCAAACGCTCGGCCGGCGGGGTGCACGCCGGAGCGGTCGACTCAGGATGGGCCGGAGAAGATCGCCCGGTCTGTCGACATCGTCGGTCCGGCGGCAGGATCGTGGTCGTCCTCGTAGCGGGTCAGCTCGGCACGGCCGACGACGTGCCAGTGCACTTCGTCCGGACCGTCGGCGAGGCGCAACGTCCGCTGACTGGTGTACATGCCGGCGAGCGGTGTCCACTGGGAGATACCGGTCGCGCCGTGGATCTGGATTGCTTCGTCGATGATCTCGCAGACACGGACGGGGACCATCGCCTTGACGGCGCTGACCCAGATGCGGGCCTCTGCATTGCCCATCACGTCCATTGCCTTGGCGGCACGCAGCACCATCAGGCGCATCGCCTCGATCTCGATGCGGGCCTTGGCAATGACTTCGGTGTTCTTGCCGAGGCGGGCGAGCGGCTTGCCGAAGGCCTCACGATTGAGGCCACGACGGACCATCAACTCGAGTGCCTTTTCACCCACACCGATCGAGCGCATGCAATGGTGGATGCGGCCGGGCCCGAGGCGGACCTGGGAGATCTCGAAGCCGCGGCCCTCGCCGAGCAGCATGTTCGTCGACGGCACGCGGACATCGGTGAAGCGGATGTGCATGTGGCCGTGCGGCGCGTCGTCGTCGCCGAAGACGTGCATCGGGCCGAGGATCTGCACGCCGGGTGTGTCGACCGGCACGAGGATTTGCGACTGACGCTTGTGCGGCGGTCCGTCGGGGCTCGTCTGCACCATACAGATCATGATCTTGCAGCGGGGGTCGCCAGCGCCGGAGATGTAGTACTTCTCGCCGTTGATGACCCACTCGTCACCGTCACGAACGGCCTTGCAGGCGATGTTCTTGGCGTCCGACGAGGCAACGTCCGGCTCTGTCATGGCGTATGCCGAACGGATCTCGCCGGCGAGCAACGGTTCGAGCCACTGCTTCTTCTGTTCAGGCGTCCCGACGCGTTCGAGTACTTCCATGTTCCCGGTATCCGGGGCGCTGCAGTTGAGGCACTCGGATGCGAGCGGGTTCTTGCCCAGTTCGACGGCGATATAGGCGTAGTCGAGGTTCGAGAGCCCTTGGCCGGTCTCGGCGTTCGGCAGGAAGAAGTTCCACAAGCCATTGGCCTTCGCCTTGGCCTTGACTGCGTCGAGCAATTCGAGTTGCCCGACGCCGAAGCCCCAGTGATCGGCTCGACCCTCGCCGAGACGGTAGAACTCTTCGGTGATCGGATCGACTTCGTTGGCGATGAATGCCTTGACGGCTTCGAACAGCGGCACGGCGTGTTCGGACATCGACAGGTTGAGCGCATCATCGGTCGGATTACCGGAATGCATTCCAGCAGCGGGCATAGAAAGTCCCTTCGGAGCAGCAGTAGTTAACCGTTTCTAACATCCGCGACCGGATCGGCTCTGATTGAGCCCTGCAGTCATTCGTCACGCCGATCAATCCAGCGATCCGGCCCGACGATCACGACTAAACTTGTGCGGATGACGACGCTGGAGACGGAACGCCGCAGCGGCGGCACTTCGCCTCCCTCCACGCTCCCGAATACGGCCCCTGTGGCTGCGCCGTCCCGGTACTCCAGGCTCAAGGCGTGGTTCCACCGCTGCTTCATCGGGCGTTGCCTCGCTCGGTACGACCGGATCAACGGGGCACAACAGGGCGGCTTCATCGCCCTCAACGCCCTGCTCGGACTGGTGCCGATTATCCTCATGTCCGTCGCTCTGATTCGCAAGGCCGGGATCCGGTCGATCCGTGTCGATGACACGTTGATCAACAAGCTCGATCTCACCGGGCCGGTCGTCAAGTCGATCCACGGAGCCTTCAGTTCATCGAGCGGACAGGCGCGAGCGATCACGATCGTCGCCGTGCTCGGTGGAGCAACAACGCTCATCGGCTTCTGCGGCTCGATCTGGCGCGTTTTCAATGCGTCTCTGGACCGCAGCCGCCTGCCGGGGATCAGAGCGAGCCTTCGAGGATTCGTCTGGCTGCTGTTCACGTCGGCCGTCATCATCGTCATCCAGTTCGCGGCCGCCGGCACTAAAGTCTTCTCCGGAACGGCCATTCATCATCCGTCGAAGGATGTCGTGTGGATTCTCGGGGCGACGTTCATCTGGCTGATGTCACCGCGCATCCTCATCGAGCGGCGGATTCCGTATCGCAAGCTCGTCCCGGGGGCGGTCATCGGAGGCCTGTCGAGTGGCGTCGTCATCATCCTCTCCGGGCTGTACGTTCCCGGCCTGCTGAACAGCTATGCGGTCCCGTTCGGCGCCTTCGGCGTGGCCATCGCCATCGGCTTCTGGCTGTGGACGATTGCCGGCGTCGTCGTCATCGGGACGGTCGTGATGGGCGAACTGGCGGGCCTCGAGGCGTCACCCGCCGATGCGATCGCCGCCGATACGACCTGAAGGCACGGCGGTCCGTGCTCACCGTCATCGCGTTGTGGGCGTGATCGCGAGGACTGGCAACATCGTCGAAACGTCTGGGCCGTATTCTGCGTCTGTGCACCCCACTGGACCGCAGCAACACCCGACGACCTCAGAAGCGATGCGCCACGCATGGCATCCTGTCGCGCTCAGCACGGAGATCGGTGCGTCGCCGACGCAGGTGTGGTTACTGGGGGAGGCATGGGCGCTGGTCCGTGACGACTTCGGGTTGCGGGCGTTCGTCGACAGGTGTCCGCATCGGCTCGCTCCGCTGACAGCCGGACGGCTCTGCGGCGACGGTTCGATCCAGTGCGGCTACCACGGTTGGCAGTTCGACGCGACGGGATCGTGCACCTTCATCCCGGCATTGGGCGTCGGCGCGACGGTGCCGTCGCGAGCCCGACTGACGTCGGCAGCGGCGGTTGTCGACTCCGCCGGCATTGTCTGGCTCGCCCCGGAATCGCCGGTCGTCTCGCTGCCCGATATGACAGCACCGACGGGCGGGCATATCGGCACACTCGTTCCGTCGCGGGCACCGGTCGACCCTGGCGAGATGATCGACAACTTCCTCGACGTCGCCCATTTCCCGTTCGTCCATGCGGCGACGTTCGGCCTCGAAGGCTCAGACGCAGTCGACGACTACGAGATCTCGCATACCGAATTCGGTTTCGTCGGTGTCACCGAGCACGAGTTCGCCAACCACGAGGATCCCGGTGTGAAGGCCGGGATCCGATCGCTGCGGCAACGGCGGAGGATGAAATACGAGTACGTGCCGCCCTATATTGCGACGCTCCGCCTCGACTACGTCGATGCCAACGGTTCGAACCTCATCGTCTTCGCGATGCAACCGGAGGGCGGCGGATCGAGCCGGGTGTACACGTCGCTACAGCGCAACGACGTTCCCGCAGCGGCGATGCCGGAAGCATTGGTCTTCGAGCAGCGCGTGCTGGAAGAAGACCTGGCGATCCAGCGGCGGATGTCAACGACGATGCCGCTCGAACTGACCGCCGAAGTTCACACCAAGGCAGATCGTCTGACGATCGAGCTTCGCCGCTGCCTCGCCAGGTTTCTCGCCGTCGTTTGAACTAAGGAGACGGTCATCGCGGAGGTGCGTTCATCGAGTAGGAACCCGCCCCACGGCGCGAAGGAAATACTCGATTGAATCGGTCGGCGTTCGCCTGCCTCACCCGGGCGGCGGCGGCGGCGCCGTTCTGCGTCGGTCGATCATCCAGTAGAGGCCAATCCCGATGATCGTCACCAACGTCACCAACATGGCGACTTCGACGTCTCTCGGGACGAAATGGAACTGGACGTCGTGCCAGCCCGGGGGCACCTGCACGCCGATGAACGCACCGTTGACGCGCACGACGGGGGCGTCGTGCCCGTCGACCTGCGCCCGCCACGACGAGTAGTCACTCTCCGCCACCCAGACGACGCCGGCCCGCCCGTCTCCGCCGGCGATCGCATAGTCGTTGCCGCCCCAACGATTTGCCGTGTCGCTGCGCGACAACGGCACGGCGGCGGCCGGGAACGAGTCGGCAGCACAAGTGCCGTCGATGGACGGCGTGATCATCGCTCGCGACGGGTCGTCGCGCACATACGCCACAGCGTCAGGGACGCGCGGTTGCGATTCGCAGCCTGTGCTGAGTGTTGCCGGCGATGTCGCGTCGACCCGGAAGTAGGCCAGCCGGTCGTCGAAGGTCGCCAGCGTCAGGCCGCGAGGGTATGTCAACACGGTCGGACGGATCGCGTTCGTTGCTGCGGCCTCGTTGACGTCCGGCTCGTTGGTCCGCACGCCCGTCTGTGCGTCGACGATCATCGAGGATCGGCCGTCGACACTTGCCACGCATGTTCGGTCGCCGGTGGCACAGGCGATGCCGCGGCGGATCTCGACAGTGGTGAACGCCGTGTCGAACGGGGTGTCCCATTTGTCGGTGATGCCGCGGACGACTTCGTTGATGCCGAACAGGCTGAGGGAGTCAACGTCGGTGATGTTGAAGGTGGAACTCGCTTCGCGGCGGCCGCCGAGTGCCTGGACGAGTTCGAAGTGGCCGTACAGGTTGATCGCGTCGTACAGGAACGGCGTCGTCACCTTGTCGATCGAAAGGACGTTCGCCTCGGTCGCAGCGTTGGAGTTGGCGAGCACGATGCCCCGAGGTCCGGCGACGGCGCGGACTGTGGCGAGTGCCGGTGTGCGCGGGAAATAGAACGATGTGTCGATCACCGAATTCACGCGCCAGAAGCCGTAGACCGGAGCCACCACGACACACGCCGTGACTATCGCCCAGGCCAGAGCTCGTTGATTGACGCGACTCGTTCCTCGCAACAGCACGAGCAGTGTTGCTGCGGCCGTTGCGCAGCAGCACACCGGGACGATCATCGCCGTCCACGATCCGGCGATCCGTACGCCGTGGTTGTGTGTGTGCACGTACCACGGGTAGGCGACCAGTGCTGCGCCGAGAACGACGGCCACCAAGGCGCCAGCACCCGCTCGCCACCAGCGGCCGATCGTGTCGGCGTGCCGGACGACATCCTCGACGCCGTATGCCGCCAAGACGCATACGGCGACGATGAACACGGGGTGCGCCCGGTTCAGGGCTACGTTCGCCGGCATGTGCCTGATCACGAACGTCCCGATACCCCACGGGTTGAACCAGATCGGAAGCCACAGCACGATCACCGCCGACATTAACATGCGGATGCGCATCGCCCGTCGATCGCCGCCCACGTCCGCTGGTACGACGTCGCCGTCTCGCTCGACTCGCCGGCGGGAGGCGAACAATCCGACGATGCCGATGACCGCCAGCAGTACCGCTACGGGCGAGACGTAGGACCCGAGCAGTTCGTTGAAGTTCGGCTGCGTCGTGAATTCGATGCTGCTGGCGAGCGTGCCAGGAGGGCGGCCAAGGCCGTTGGCGGTCAGTGCGCTGAGGATGAAACTCGGCTGGAGGACGATCGAGCGGCCCGCCGACGTCGGGACGTTGAACACCTCGCTCTGACGGAGATAGTTGAGGAATGGAACGATCTGTACGGCTGCGAGCGATAGGCCGATGAGCATGTTACGAAGGCAGCACACGACGGCACGGATGCCGGTTTCGCCATGGACGATGAGCACGAAGGCGGCGACCAGCACGCCCGAGAAGGCGGCGGTCTCCGGGTGCCCGGCGAGGGCGATCGCACAGATCACACCGGCCTGGGTGAGGAGTTGTCGACGCGCCGACGAGTACGTGGCGAGGAACGCCAGCATCGCAACGGGCAGCAGACTCATCTCCGACGGCAGCGGCCAGTACAACCAGACGACGAAGTACCCACTCAGGACGAATGTGCTGGCGGCGATCGCCTGGGCGACGAACCGCCCGCCGAGGGCGCGGACCAGTGCGAGTACTCCGAGATAGCCGACGACGATCTTGGCGATATCGGCGATCAGCGAACCCCAGCGGAAGCCGAGCACGTCGATCGGAACGCTGAACGGTGACAGGACAGCGGTCTGCGCATTGCCGAGTTGCGGAGCACCGTTGCCCTCGTAGCGGTTCCACACCGGGAACCGCAGATCGAGGAGTTCCCGGCGCGACTCTTCGAGCCACGGACTGAGCGCCCGCTCCGTGTCGCTGAGCAGTGGGTTGGCCCTAGGCGCCTGCGCATCGATGCGGTAGAGGAGGCTGCGTTGAGCGAGGTCAGCGCCGGAGTTGACGCCGCCGCGCAGTACCGCCCACGGGTTGACGAGCACGACGACGAGTACCGTCAGCAGCGCAGCGTGCGCCAACGTGTTGCGATGGCGGCCACGCCATGCAACGATCACTGGGCGCCCGTCGTCCTCGATTCGTCAAAACTAGTTCCAGCGAATCCACTCGACCCAAAGAACGGTCCGTAGCGGTCCGGATCGACGCCAGCGATCACGCCGCTGTCGGTCGACATCACGATCGATCCGTCGCTCCAGATGACCGGCTCCGCAGAGTTTCGGACTTCTTTCGAAGTCGTTCCCTCGGTGTTGCGACGTCGTCCGTACTCTGCCCGGATGAACCGAACCGCAGCACGGTGGTAGTCGATTTCGAAGCCGAGGCGTTCGAGGGCGAAGCGTTCGAGGCCCAGACTTTCCGAGCCGAGGCTGTGAAGGTCGACAGCGCGCACGACGCCGTTCACCCATTCGCCGATCCTGCGGTCTTGTCGAGCGGCGGCGCCAGCCGCTTCCGCATCCACACCCGTTGGGGAATCGTCCGCCTTCTACTGATGGCTGCAAACGTCGTCGTCTACGTCCGCTGGTCGGTCCGCCACGGCATCGTCGTCGACCCGATCTCCTCACTCGTGTCGGTCGGGATGCTGTTGACATTCGCCCATGTCGGTCGGCCGTGGCGGAGTTGGGCGAGACTCGTCCTCGAAGCAGGTATCTACGCAGCGATGATTTTCGCCTACGGCGCCTCGTACGGGCTTGCCGCCAGACTCGGACGACCTCGCCAGGTCGAAGCGGTCCGCAACATCGACCGCGTGCTGTTTCTTGGCACGCACCCGAACGTCGGGATCCAACAGCACTTCTACGACGCCGCCCACGTCCGCTGCTACGACGTCGCCGCCTCGATCGTCTACTTCACCCACTCAGTCGTGCCGGCAACCGTCATCGTCGTACTGTGACTCGTCGATCGCAGCCAGTGGGTCCGGTTCATGAAGCGGTGCGCTACCGTACTGTTCATCGCGTGGCCGCCGAGATGGGTCTCCGCCAGCGCCCGAACGTCGTCGAAGGTGTCGATGTCGCGTGCCATCGGCAGCAGGTGGACATTGCGGCCGGGTTCTTGCATTCGCTCGAGTTGGTCGGCCCCGGTGTGGTCGGTGCTTATCTCGATGCCGCCGAAAACTCCGGGCTCGCTGCGTGCCAGTTCGATCGACCAGTAGCCACCGTCGAGCGCCGGTCCGAGCACGTCGAGTCCACGTGCAAGCGCTGCAACACCGTCCACGAGCGCATGCATCGCGTGGGGGGTCTCCATCCCCACGATGATGCCCGGTCCGAGGACGGAGAACCCGTTGGCAAGCCGCTCGCCGAGCGCGAATCGCTTGAGTGGGGCGATCGTCTGTCCGATCGTCACCGCCACCAGCCCGGCGGAGGCTGCACCGACGGCCGTCAGGAAACGCCGCCTGGCGACGGGAGAGACGCCAGCCGAGGGGCTTTGCGATCCAGCACCGACGAGCTCAGGGTCGACGGTGCCGGGGCGACGCAGCACCCGACTGGCGGTTCCCCACTTGGCGGTGAGGTGGATCAACAGCGCCCCCATCACGACGAACGACACGGCATAGTGACCAGCCGGGAAGAAGAACGGCCACGGGTACGACAATTCGATGTTCGCCACGACCGTCACCAGCCATGAACAGCGAACCGCCGACGAGTGGCAGCAGGCTCAGACGCACGACGGCGTGCAGCACGCTCGTCGCCACCGGCCACCTGGAACAGCCGTGGGAAGACAGCCCAGAGTTTGGCGAACCGCAGTGGAACAGCGGCGATGCCGGTCGCAATATGCAGTCCCTGGGTGATGTGGAACAGGCTGGCCGGATGCGTCGGCGAGGAGAACCACGACGCTGGATGCTGGATCAGGTGGCTGAGGATGCCGGTGACGGAGGACACCAGCAAGCAGATGCCGAGCGACGCACCGAGGACAGCGGCGAGGCGATCGGTGTGGCGCAGGTCAGCCAGCCGTTCGTCCCGCCATGCCTGTACCTGGTCGAGCAGCGATGCGATCGGCCGGGGGATCGGCAGAGCGGTCACCGCAGTACCAGCATCTGCTGACGTCCGAGATCGAACCGCAAGGTTCGCGAGGGGCGCGTGGCGACGGAGATCCCGGACGAGACGGCCGTGCCGGAACCTAGCCTGACGGTGAATCCGCCGTGCGATTCGATGAGCTCCTGCAGTTGACGCGGGTGTCCACTCGGCAGGGCATCGAACGATCGAGCAAGCGCGGGCCACATAGCCGCTGACGGTACGAAGGCGGCAAGTGTGGCTTCGGCAACTTCTGAGAAACAAGTACGAAACTCTCGCTGCGTTACCCGGCTGCAGAGATCTCAGGGAGGCGTCGACGAGTCCTCAACAGTAGTGACGAGAGTGCCGCCGCCAACAGCGAGGCGACGAGAATGGCGAGCTTTGCGTCGGAACGCTTGAGCGGATCGTCGAACGCCAGATCGGTGATGAACAGGGCGACGGTGAAGCCGATGCCGGCCGCGGTGCCGATGCCGAGCATCTGTCTCGATGACGATTCGGCTGGTTGCTCGGCAAGCCCTGAGCCGACAGAGAGGCGAGCTGCGAGCAGCACACCGATGGGTTTGCCGAGCACCAGGCCGGCGAGCACGCCCCACGTGATAGGCGATCGCAGCGCAGCATTCAGGCCGCTGCCGGAGATGGCGATGCCACTGTTGGCGAGCGCAAAGATCGGCACGATCACGTAGCTCGTCCACGGATGCAGCGCATGCTGCAACCACTCGACGACGGAGACGGAACCCTTGGCGATCTGTGTAGTCGAACGCGCCGCTTCGACATCGGACAGGTCTGTCAACTGTTGGATGTCGACAAATTCGGGGTGGATACGTGGCGTGGCAGGTGCAATCAGGCCCATTGCCACGCCCGCCAGCGTGGGATGTATCCCTGCACGCAACAGGCAGTACCAGGCGACGACCCCGAGGACGACATAGATCGCCACCGAGATGATCTCCAACCGCCGCACGACATAGGCGACGGCGATCACCGCCTCAGCTGCGACGAGCCACCACCAACGCGTGTTCGTCGTGTAGACGGCAGCGATGATGATGATCGCCCCGATGTCGTCGACGATCGCCAGTCCGAGCAGGAAAGCACGGAGCTGCGCCGGGACCTGATCGCCGGCGACGGCGAGCACACCGATGGCCAGGGCGATGTCGGTCGCCATCGGGATCGCCCAACCTCGTGGATCCGACCGCCCGGCGACAGCGAGATAGATCAGCGCAGGCATCAGCATGCCTCCGAGCGCAGCGATGATCGGCAGCGCGGCGGAGCGGCGACTGGCGAGGTGACCGTCGGTCATTTCGCGTTTGATCTCGAGCCCGACGACGAAGAAGAAGATCGTCATCAGACCGTCGTTGATCCAGTGGCGCAGATCGAGACTCAGCGAGCGGCCACCTGCCGTGAACGAGACGTGACTCGACCACAGCGTGTCGTAGGAGTGACGCAACGGTGAATTCGCCCAGATCAGGGCAGCGACGGCGGCGATGCCGATGAGGATCGCCCCGGACGCCTCCGTCGCCAGGAAGTCGCGCAATGGCGACAGCATCCGCACGAGTGGCGAGCGGCGATGGCGGAACGGGCGCTTCAAGAGGGACTCCTGTCAGGTCGCCGACCAGACTTCCCGGCACACCTCTCGGTCGAACCGTGCACCGGGTCGAGCGTCACGTCAGCGGACAGCCACGACTCTAGTGCTGACGGCTGCTCTCCGCCGAGCGTGCTGCCACTGTCGGTCGTGCCGTCGATACAGACGGTTTGTGAACGTTGTGTTGAGCATCGCCGGGGGAATGTTTTCGAACCGTCGCGAGGAATAGGGTTGCGGCATAGACACGACATCGAGCTCCATCCCTGTTGTCGACATCAGCAGCTTCCTGGCGACGGGCGACGGCACGGTCGCCGCCGCAGCGATCGAGCGGGCGGCTGTCGAGGTCGGCTTCTTCCAGATCATCGGCCACGGCGTCCCGAAGGATCTGCTCGACAACGCGTACGCAGCGATGCACACCCTCAGCGCCTTGCCCGCCGCTGACAAGGAATCGTTGCTCGCCCACACCAAGCATCCGTTCCGCGGGGTCCACCTCAATCGGGACAAGCGTGGGGCGATCCGCCACGAGCGTTTCATGGCCGGGCGTTTCGAGGACGTCGATGACGCCGTCGCCAACGGCGTCGATCCCGAGCTCGCCGACTACTTCCATCCCAACTGGTGGCCCGAGGTCGCCGGATTCCAGCGGGCCGTTTCGGCGTGTTTCGCGCACACTCAGGTGCTGGCCGGGAAGGTGATGCAGTTGTTCGCCCTCGCTCTCGGTATCGGCGTTGACGGTTTCGACTCGGCGATCGAGCCGAACTCCTCGACGTTCGCGATCAACCACTACCCACCGCGCAACGGTCCGTTGGAGGTCGATCCGACGGTGATCTTCGACGAGCACGCCGATGGCAACACAGTGACCCTGCTGCACCAGCACGGCGACTATCCAGGTCTGCAAGTGATGCGCCTCGACGGTGAGGGCGAATGGATGACGGTCCCGGGACGCGACGACGCCCTCGTGGTCAACTTCGGCGAATTGATGACCTTGTGGACGAACGACCACTGGCCTGCCACCCGCCATCGGGTCGTCGCCTCCTCAGATCCCTCAGCGACCAGGACCACGCTGACGACATTCCACATGCCGCCGCTCGACACGATCATCGCCCCGCTGGCGAACTGGGGCGGAGACTCCGATCCGCACTACGAGCCGATCACGCCACGGGAATGGGATCGGCGCTTCATGCGCCGTCGTTACGCCAAACCGAGCGACACGACCGAGCACGATCCGAAGGTCTACGAATTCGTCGCCGGCCTCGACTGACGTCTCAGTTCCTCGGCATCGCTTCGATCGCCGGCAGGCCGGTCGTGAGAATTGTTGCGAGCAGACTGACGCGTGCCTGCTGCTGGCTGGCGCCGCCGATGCTGTAACGCAGCCAGGAGAGGTTGTTGCCACACCGGACGATGACGTAGTCGAAGTTCAGCGTCTGCGTTGCGTTCGACTCGATTTCTTCGAAGGCGAAACTCTGGTCGCAGCCTGTCAGGCCGGTCTGTGGTGGCAGCGTTACATAGGTGATGGCCAGATTCTGGCCGTCGTTGGAGTGCGTGGTCGTGCAGTTCGTCGTCGATGGCGGCGTTGACGACTGCTTCGGCCTCGGCGACTGTGGCGAAGACGTCGATCTCTTGATTGAGGAACTCGGTTTGGCCGCCCTCAGCAGGCGACGAGAAGGCCTGCTGCTTTCTGACGACGAGGCCCGTGAGGAAACGTCGATTCGCACAGGTGTCCTGCGACAGTTCGAACGTCACGTCACTGGGCTGCCAGGGACCGGCCTGGATGGCGGCCGGATTCAAGAGTGCTGCGCTGACCGCAGCGGCGCTGGCGATGCGGTCCACTGCGGGTGCCGCCGTCGCCGAGACCGCAACGGTGGCAGCTTCGGGGTCGGTGGTGGCGACCGGAAGCGTGATCGTCGGAGCTGCAGCCGTCGTCGGAGCTGCGGTCGTCGTTGGAGTGTCGGTCGTCGACCGGCGTCGTCGACCGCCGGTTCGCCCTGCTCGTGGTTGTCGATGGTTCGGTGGTGATCGCGGCAACGTTCGAGCCGTTGTCACGGGTTGCCAGCACGATGATCCCGCCGATCACGACCACCGCTGCAAACATATTTCGAGTTCGATGTGGCGAACGATCCGGCGTCGAGGACGGTGACTGGATCGATGGCGGCGGGATCGACCGGAGCGACGGAGACAGGTTCGGGTTCGGGTGTGCTGTCGCCGGGAAGGCAGAGATCGTTGGCAGCGGAATCGTCGACGGTCCGGCGGTCGATGCGGCCGCCGGCAGGCCGATGCCGCCGATCACGGCCGCACCGCTGACGATGGCGAACTTCGGGTGGGCGTCGGGAGAAACCGGCCGCCCGGTGGTCCTGGCGACGAGTTGGCCGACCAGCGGGATTCGAGACGATCCGCCGACGAGGAGGATCGTACTGACCCGCTCGAACCCGGTGTTCGCCGAGGCGACGGTGCGTCGTAGCGACTCGATCGTCTCGAGTACCCGAGGCCGGATCATGCCCTCGAGATCGGCGCGGCTGATGGTGACCGAGCGTGGCAGATTCGGCATCTGCACCCGGATCTCGGCGTCGGTGTCCAGTGAGAGCGTCTCCTTCGCCCGGCGGCATGCTTCGCGCAGCGCCGAGATGTCCTTGAGGATGTCGAGGTTGGTCTCGTCGAGCGCGCTGATGGCACCGTCGAGGCGTCCGTCGACGAATGCCAGCATCGCCGCATCGATATCGATGCCGCCGAAACGCTCCATGCCCTCCGGCTGACCGATCACCTCGAAACCACGATCGGATCGACGCAACAGAGCGGCATCGAACGTCCCACCTCCGAAGTCGTACACCGCGAAGATCGAGCCAATCTCGACACGCTGGCGGCTGGCGTAGCTGACAGCGGCAGCGACGGGCTCCGGCAGCAGTTGCAGCTGCGCGGCGGTGATACCCGCAAGGCGTGCGGCTTCGCGCAGCATGTCCAACTTGTACGGCCCGTAGTTGACGGGGTGGGTCAGGACGACCTTCGCCGGCTGTTCGCCTTCACGTTCGGCGACGATCGCCACGATCGCCCTCAGCAGGTGTCCCGTCAGCGCATCGGCACCGTAGGGCGTGCCCCCGAGAATCAGCGGTGCCGGATCACCGAGGCGACGTTTGAATTCTCTCGCGACGCGGCCAGGCTCTGCCACGCCACGACGCTCTGCGGCCTCCCCGACGAGTACCGCTCCGTCTGCGCGGAGCAGTACGACAGATGGCAGCGTCGGGGACGACACGCCGAGCATGCAGAGCTCGACCTGTCCATTGCGGTAGATCGCTGCGGCTGAATAGGTCGTCCCGAGATCGACGGCGAGGCAATACGGCAACAGTGACCCTTCCACATCGGATGTGGATGGCAACAGTACAACGTGGGTGACAGAGAAGGACCGGTGCCGTGAGCGGAGCGGCGTTATCAGGCCGCCATGAGCCACGGCCTGATGTCGATGCCGGTCATACCGGCTCGGTGGGCTGCTTCGAGGCCGAGTTCGCTGTCCTCGAACACGACGCATCCGGATGCCGTGACCTCGAGCCGTCGTGCCGCCTCGAGGAACACGTCAGGATGCGGCTTGTGCAACTCCGTGTCCTCTGCACCGACGACTGCGTCGAAGATGTCGGTCAGGCCGATGGCGGCGATGGTCGCTCCGACGATCGCCCGTTCGCCTCCGCTGGCGACCGCCAGCGGCAGCAGGCCGCGGTAGCGGAGAGCAATGTCGCAGACGACGTCGATGCGCTTCATCGCAGCGATCGAATCCAGGTAGATCGCCTCCTTGGTGGCGACCATTGCGGCGATGTCGGTCACGGGGACACCACCTTCCTCGCTGAGTAATGCGACGATGCGGTCGCTCGGCATTCCGGCGAGTTCATAGAACCGCTGCTCACTGAAGGCGATGCCGTGGTTGGTCAGCATCGATGTCCAGGCGACGTAGTGCGTCGGCATCGTGTCGGCGAGCGTGCCGTCGCAATCGAAGATGAGTGCCGTCGCCGCCGACGGTGCCGTCCAGAGTTCGTACGCGCGGTTGTCCATGATCGGTCAAGCTAACGCTGCGGGCCGCCGACCGGCAGCGGTCCACTGTGGGAAACTGGGTGATGCGAGCACAGCACCTGATCCCGGCGATCCTCTGCTCGGCGCTGCTCGTCGTGGTCAGTGGCTGCGGTTCCCGCAGCGATGAAGCCTCGATCGATTCCGCTCCGCAGCACGCTCCAGCGAACGTCGAAGCGCCGCCGCACGCGCCGAACTCCGACCCTGAGACCGTGCGGATCAATTTCCTCACCCCGCAGGATGCGGGCCGGATTACCGATGGTGAGGCTGCCGCGATCCAGGCGATCGGCGCGAGCCATGCAGGTCCTCCGGCAGGCGGCGCGCATGCCATGAGCGATATGGGAAACATGGATGGCATGAACATGGAGCAGCCGCTCTCGGCAGGCGATACTGCAGTATTCGGGAGGCAATGGGCGGCTGCGCAGGCCGCTGTGGCGAAATTCGACACCGTCGCAAAGGCGGCGGCGCTCGGCTATGTTCGCGCTGCGACACCAGAGAACGGCATCGGCACGCACTGGGTGTCGTGGGAGCAGATCGCCAAACCGTTCGACCCCGCCCATCCGGCGATGCTGCTGTTCGACGAACGCAAGTCACCTGCAGTGCTCGTCGGGTTCGCCTACTGGTTGCAGTCGGCGACGAAACCCGTCGGGTTCGCCGGCGACAACGATGTCTGGCATCAGCACACGGGACTGTGCGTCGTCAACGGGTGGCTCGATCGTGAGGAGTCGGTCGGCCACGAGGACTGCGCAGGGACGCTGTTCCAGGGAGGCGATCTGTGGATGCTGCACGCCTGGGTGGTGGACAGGTACAAGAACCGCGACGGGAACTTCGCGGTCTTCAACCCGTTCCTGTGTCCGTCGAGGATCGGCACGCCGGACGATCTGCTGTGCCCTCACTGACGGACCTGGAGCGAGGTATGAATAGGTCCACGCCGGGTATCTGTTGAGCTTGGCCGATGTTTAGTGGGCGAAAGAGGAGTGGTGACCGAGATATTCGACAGCAGCGACCGGGTGACGTTGCCGCTGGTACCGGAGCGTGTGCCGCTTGCGACCTACCGGCTGCAACTGACGCCTGACTTCGGCTTCGATGCGGCGACGGACGTGCTCGAGCACCTCGAGGTGATCGGTATCTCCCACGCTTACTGCTCGCCGTATCTGCAAGCCGCCCCTGGGTCGACGCACGGCTATGACATCGTCGATCACTCGCGTATCAACGAGGAACTCGGCGGCGCTGCGGCGCACGACCGGTTTGTCGCCGCCCTCGCCGAGCGTGGGCTCGGACAGGTCGTCGATATCGTTCCAAACCACATGGCCGTCGGTGACCACCGGAACCGATGGTGGTGGGATGTTCTGACGCACGGCCCGGCGAGCCGTTTCGCCGAATGGTTCGACGTCGACTGGACCCCGACGGAATCGAAGTTGCTCAACCGGGTGCTGCTTCCTGTACTCGGTGACCACTACGGCAACGTGCTCGACAACGACGAACTCGTCCTGCATCGAGATGGTGCCGACTTCTCCGTCCGCTACCACGACCATCGATACCCGGTCTCGCCGCGCTCGCTCGACCAACTCATCGCCGTTGCCGCCGCACGGACCGGCGACGAACGCCTCGCCTTTGTCGCTGAACAACTCGGCCGCCTGCCGATCGCTTCGACCGACGACGACGACGAGGCGATCCGCCGTCGCCGTGATACCGGCGTGCTGCTGACGTTGCTCGGCGACATCCTCGAACATTCCACCGCAGTCGCTGATGCGCTCGACTCGCTCGTCGATGTGACCAACGCCGACCACGATGCACTCCACGAGTTGCTCGAGCGACAGAACTACCGGCTCGCATTCTGGAAGACTGCTTCGTCAGAACTCGACTATCGCCGATTCTTCGACATCGATGCGCTGGCGGGCATCCGTGTCGAGAACCCGCTGGTGTTCGACGAGGTCCATCGACTGCCGCTCCAATGGGTTCGTGAGGGATCGGTCCAGGGGCTACGTGTCGACCACCCCGACGGGCTCCTCGATCCGACCGGATACTTTCAACGTCTGGCAGCGGCAGCGCCGCTGGCGTGGATCGTCGCTGAGAAAATCCTCGAACCCGGTGAGTCCCTTCGCAGCGATTGGCCCGTCGCCGGAACGACCGGCTACGAGTATCTCAACATCGTCAATGGGTTGTTCGTCGACCCGGCAGGCGAAGCGTCGCTGACGCTCACGTTCCAGCAGTACACGGGAACCACCGACGACGTCGGGCAGGTCATCGAGACAGCCAAGGCGGTCGTGCTCGACTCGATGTTGACGACCGATCTCGAGCGTCTGACCAATCTGCTGAGCAGACTGTGCGAACGAGATCGCGCGCGGCGCGACCACATCCGCAGTGACCTGCGAGACGCCGTCCGAGCGCTGATCATCGCCTTTCCGGTGTACCGCACGTACGTGCGACGCGGCACGACCACCGACGCCGTCGACCGGGCGATCATCGACGGTGCCTGCGCAGCTGCATTGAAGACTCATCCGGAGTTGGGAACCGACCTACTGGAGTATGTGGCGGGTGTGCTTCGAGGCGACAACGCCGATGCTGACACCCGCGAATTCGCCTACCGGTTCCAGCAGGTGACGAGTCCCGTGATGGCCAAGGCCGTGGAGGACACGGCGTTCTACCGGTATACGCGCCTGATCTCGCTCAACGAGGTGGGCGGGAGCCCTGACCACTTCGGGTTGTCGGTCGAGGACTTCCACGCTTCGAATGCCGCTGCGCAGTTGACGCACCCGGATCGGATGATCACGACGTCGACGCACGACACCAAGCGATCCGAAGACGTCCGACTGCGAATCGATCTGCTCGCCGAGATTCCGGAACGTTGGGACAGCGCCGTGCACGCCTGGGGAGTGCTCTGCGACAATTGGATGGGCGGCGAGCGTGATCGCGGCGTCGAGTACCTGCTGCACCAGACACTCGTCGGCGCGTATCCTCTCACTGCAGAACGAGTCCACGAGTACCTCACCAAAGCAATGCGTGAGGCCAAGAACCGCACATCATGGCTGTCGCCGGATGAGGCCTTCGAACAGCACATGCACGACCTCGTCGATCACCTTCTCGGTGATGGCGGTTACCGGGCAGACCTGCGGGCATTCGCGCTCCCGCTGGTTCGTCCAGGCCGTATCTCGGCTCTTTCGCAGAAACTGATCACGCTGACGGTGCCCGGTGTCCCCGATCTCTACCAGGGCAGTGAATTGTGGACGGACGACCTCGTCGACCCGGACAACCGGCGACCCGTCGACTACGAGCTGCGGACGTCACTCGCCAGGCGGTTGCGTCACGAACGGCCGGACGCGCTCCACCAGTGGGGACTCGACGACCCGGCCGACACCGGTGCCGCCAAGCTGTGGACGGTGATGGCTGCGCTCGATACCCGCCGCCGCAATGCAGACTGCTTCGTCGGTGAACGGGCGTCGTACACGCCGCTGACGGCGACGGGACACGCAGCGGACCACGTCGTCGCCTTCTACCGCGGCGATGCAGTCATCACCGTGGCACCACGTCTGCCGCTGCGACTCGAACAGCACGGTGGATGGCTCGACACAGAGATCGAGTTGCCGGCTGGCCGGTGCTTCACGAACGTCCTGACGGGTGAGATCGTCGTTGGCGGCATGCAGTCGATCGAGACGCTCTTCGCTCGTTTCCCGGCCGCCCTCCTGGTCGCCGATCGATGAGCGACATCGCCGTCTGGGCCCCGCTGGCGACATGTGTGCAATTGCAGACCGCCAGTGGCGAACGCCTGGCGATGCGTTCCGACGCCGGTTGGTGGCACGATTCGTCGCACTACCGTGGTGAGTACCTGCTTGTCGTCGACGGCGCGGCGCTACCTGACCCTCGTTCGGCGCATCAGCCGGCGGGCGTCCAAGGACCTTCTGCGACCATCGACCACGGCGCGTTCGTCTGGAGCGACCAAGCATGGCGCGGTTGCCCACTCGAACAAGCCGTGATCTACGAAATCCACGTCCCAACGTTCAGCGATGCCGGCACATTCGACGGCGCAATCGACCACCTCGACCACCTCGTCGATCTCGGCGTCACCGCAGTCGAAGTCATGCCTGTAGCCACGTTCCCCGGTACCCGCGGCTGGGGGTACGACGGTGTCCTGATCTTCGCCCCGCATCACGCCTTCGGCGGACCAGACGGTCTCAAGCGCTTCGTCGACGCTGCCCATCGGCGCGGCCTCGCCGTCGTCCTCGATGTCGTCTACAACCATTTCGGCCCGTCCGGCAATCATCTCGGCCAATTCGGTCCGTACTTCACGGACAAGTACAGCACCCCGTGGGGCGAGGCGGTCAACCTCGACGACAGCGCCAGTAACGAGGTCCGTAGCTACTTCATCGCCAATGCCTTGCAGTGGATCCGGGACTACCACATCGACGGTCTGCGGCTCGATGCCGTCCATGCCTTGCACGACGAGTCGGCGATTCCGTTCCTCGAGCAACTCGCAGCTGCCGTCCACGCCGTCGGCACACTCGCAGATCGTGACGTCTGGGTGATCGCCGAGAGCGACCTCAACGATCCGCGCCTCGTCGACGACGTCGCTGTCGGCGGTCTCGGCCTGGATGCCGCCTGGTCGGATGACTTCCACCATGCGGTACACGCGGTGCTGGCGGAAGATCGGTCGGGGTACTACAGCGACTTCGGCTCGCTGGCCGATCTCGCCAAGGCACTCGAGCGCGTCTTCGTGTTCGACGGGATCTTCTCGCCGCTCCGCAACCGCGACCACGGGCGTCCAGTCGGCGATCTACCGCGCCACCACTTCATCGGTTTCACCCAGAATCACGACCAGATCGGCAATCGAGCGGTTGGCGAACGGCTTGCCCACCTGATCGGTTTCCGCCGGGCACAGATCGCTGCAGCACTACTCCTGACAGCGCCGTACGTGCCGCTACTCTTCCAAGGCGAGGAGTGGGCCAGCTCCAGTCCGTTCCAGTACATGACGGATCACTCCGATGCAGACCTTGCAGAAGCAATCCGTAGTGGACGGGCGAAGGAGTTCGCGACGTTGGGCTGGGATCCGAGCGAACTCCCGGACCCGCAGGATGTCGCCACGCTCGATCGCTCACGATTGGCATGGGATGAACTGGATGGTTCAGGGTATGCCGAAATGCTCGACTGGTACCGTTCGCTGCTGCGGCTTCGCCGCACCGAACCGGATCTGCGTGACGCCTCGCCGGAGGCGACGTGCACACAGTTCGACGAGGAAGGGCGCTGGATGGTGGTCGTTCGGGGATCGTTCGAGATGATCTTCAGCCTCGCAGCGATGCCCGTCGTCGTGCCGCTGAGTCGGGCGTCTCGCGAGATCGTCTTGAGCAACGACCCGGATGGCGTCGTACTCGCCGACGACAGCGTCGAACTGCTGCCGGACGGTGTCGTCGTGCTGTGCCGTACGCCGGGTTGATCCCGGGATCGCCGCTGGTGGAGTCAGCCGGACGTGGGTGCCCTGTATCCCGCGCCGGCAACGGCACATCGACGTCGGTACGATGATGGCGTCTCACAGCTGACGCCGCATCAGAACGTCGGGCATTCCCACCGGCTGTCGTGGCAGTCGTCTCGCCAGATTGGACTCGATCATGAAGAATCCGAAGTTTGTCGGCCTCGGTGTCGGTGCGGCACTGCTCGGCCTGCTGTTCACCCTGCAGGGTCTCGGCTACGTCAAGGGCAGTTCGATGACCAACTCGAACTTCTGGGCGATCGTCGGACCGCTGATCGTCCTCGCCGGCATCTACGTCGTGATGCTCGGCGTGCGTGGCGGCAGCATGCTGCGAGGTCACAAGGATGACGACGAAGCCAACCGCTGACGCCGACATGGATGCTGACGGAGGTACCGATACGGACGAGGTCGTCGAATCGGGCGGTACCGCCGTGGGGCGGCGCATCGTGCTCGGCGTCGCTGCGCTCGGCGTCGCCGGAATTCTCACGGGCCGCACGCTGCAGGATCGGCTGGCGTCAGTCATGGCACCCATCCAGAACGCCGACCCGACCGGCCTGACGTCGCTGATTCCCCTCGGCAATACATTCCGCTACTACTCGGTGACCGGCTCCGTGTCGCGCCCGACGGCCGAGAACTATCGGCTCACCA
>Ga0123338_10001843_pt1 | contig 20065 bp, 15 predicted proteins | sample grotaG_FD_89793 | JGI IMG/M metagenome (GOLD analysis project Ga0123338, IMG submission 89793) | Glacier valley bacterial and archeal communities from Borup Fiord, Nunavut, Canada, to study Microbial Dark Matter (Phase II) -... | ecosystem: Environmental > Aquatic > Freshwater > Ice > Glacier ...
ACGGCCTGCATCGCCGCCATGCCCACCTTCTTGACCGCCGCCAGCGCATAACGGATCGCACCCTTGCCGTCCGCCCCGACCTCCACCCGGAAGTCGGCGCCGCTGCGGTTGATGTCCGGCGGCAGCACGGCGATGCCCATGCGCTGCGCCTCCTGCCGCAAGGCCGCGATCTTGTCGGTGTTGCTGACCGCGAGGTTCATGCAAGCCGCCAGGAAGGCGACGGGATGGTTCGCCTTCAGCCACGCCGTCTGATACGACAGCAAGGCGTAGGCCGCGGCATGGCTCTTGTTGAACCCGTAGTCCGCAAACTTGGCCATGAGGTCGAAGACCTCCGTCGCCTTGGCCGCCGGCACGCCCCGCTTCGTGGCACCATCCGTAAAGACCTGGCGCTGCTGCTCCATCTCCGCGCGTATCTTCTTGCCCATCGCCCGGCGCAGCAGGTCTGCCGCACCCAGGCTGTAGCCAGCCATGGTCTGCGAGATCTGCATGACCTGCTCCTGATAGACCATGATCCCATAGGTCTCGGCCAGGATGTCGCGGATTTCCGGATGCGGCGCGTCCCACGCCTCGCCGTGCTTGCGGCGGCAGTAGTCCGGGATGTTGGCCATCGGTCCCGGGCGATACAGCGCCACGGCGGCGATCAGGTCCTCGAACCGGTCCGGGCGCATCTGGCGCAGCACGTCCCGCATTCCCTGGGACTCGAACTGGAACACGCCGCCGCCGTCACCTTTGGACAGCATCTCGAACGTCTTGGTGTCGTCCAGCGGCAGGCGGTCCAGGTCCACCGGTTCGCCCAGGTCCCGCAGGATTTGCATGGCCTTTTGCAGGATGGTCAGCGTGGTCAGGCCCAGGAAGTCGAACTTGACCAGTCCGGCTTGCTCCACGTACTTCATGGAGTATTGCGTCACCAGCGTATCGGCCTTCGGGTCGCGATACAGCGGTACCAGGTCAATCAGCGGCCGGTCGCCGATCACCAGCCCGGCGGCGTGGGTGCTGGCGTGGCGGTACAGCCCCTCCAACTGCAACGCGACCTCCAGCAGGCGGCGAATGTTCTCGTCGCCGTCCCGCATCTCCTGCAGGCGCTTTTCGCCGGCAATGGCCTGGGACAAGGTGACGGGCTGGGTGGGGTTGTTGGGAATCAGCTCCGCCACCCGGTTCACCTGGCCGAACGGCATCCCCAGCACGCGGCCCACGTCGCGCACCGCGGCCCGGGCTTGCAGCTTGCCAAACGTGATGATCTGCGCCACGCGGTCCGCGCCGTACTCGCGCCTAACGTAGTCAATCACCTCGTCCCGCCGGTCCTGGCAGAAGTCTATGTCGAAATCCGGCATGGACACGCGGTCGGGGTTCAGGAACCGCTCGAACAGCAGGCCGAAGCGCAGCGGGTCCAGGTCGGTGATCGTCAGCGCCCAGGCCGCCACCGACCCGGCACCCGACCCACGCCCCGGCCCAACCGGGATGCCCTGGGACTTCGCCCACTGGATGAAGTCCGCCACGATCAGGAAGTAGCCGGGGAAGCCCATGCCGGCGATGACGCCCAGCTCGTAATCCAGGCGGTCCTCATAGACCTTGCGCGCAGCCGGGTCGGCACAGGCGGCGTCCATGCGCCGGGCCAGGCCCTCGACGGCCATGGCGCGGACGGTTTCCTCCTCCGTCTGGCCCGGGCGCACTTTGGGGCACATCGGCAGCAGCGGTTTGCGGCTTTCCGACATGACGGCGCACATGCGGGCGACGGCCACGGTGTTGTCGCAGGCGTCCGGCAGGTCCTTGAACAGCCGGCGCATGTCGCGGGCCGGCTTGAACCAGGCTTCGGCCGGCACCCGGCGCCGCTCGGCCTCGCCAACTTGGCGGCCGTCTGCGATGCACAGCAGGGCGTCGTGCGCCTCGTGCATGCCCGCGGTGGCAAAGAAGCACTCGTTGGTGGCCAGCAGCGGGATGGCAAGCTCGTCTGCGAGGCCGATCAGGCCGGGTTCGATGGCCCGCTCCAGCGCCATGCCGTGCCGGTGCAACTCCATCATGCAGCGGCCCGGAAAGGCCTCCGCCATGCGGGCGAGCAGCGCCAGGGCGTCGGGGCGCCGCCCCTCCGCCAACATGCGCGCAATCGGGCCGCGGGTGCCGCCCGTCAGCAGGATCAGGCCCTCGGCATGGGCCAGCAGGGTGTCCAGCGGCAGTTGCGGGTCGGCGGGGTCGCCCTGCATGAAGCCCAAGGAGGACAGGCGCTGCAAGTTGGCCAACCCGGCGTCGTCCTGGGCCAGCACCACCACGGGGTCAGGCGCCAGGCGGGGGTTCTCCACGCGGACCAATGACACCTGGCAGCCGATAATGGGCTGCACGCCGGCCTTGGTGCAGGACTGGCTGAACTCCAGCGCGCCGAACAGGTTGCCGCTGTCGGCGATGGCCACGGCGGGCATCTTCGCGTCGCGCGCCAGGGTGGCGATCTTGTCCGCCTTGATCGCGCCCTCGCTCAGCGAGTAGGCGGAATGCACCCGTAGATGGACAAAGTCGGCGTACATCAGGCGGCCTCCACGATCAGGCCATCGTGCAAGGTCACGCGGCGGTCCATGCGGGCGGCCAGGTCCGGGTTGTGGGTGGCGATCAAGGCTGCGACTCCTTCGTGCCGCACCATCCTAAGCAATTCCTCGAACACGATGTTGCTGGTGCCCACGTCCAGGTTGCCGGTTGGCTCGTCGGCCAGCAGCACGGCAGGGGCGTTGGCCAGGGCGCGGGCGATGGCGACGCGCTGCTTCTCCCCGCCGGACAGCTTGCCCGGCAGGTGTCCGGCCCGGTGCGCCAAGCCGAAGGCGCCCAGCAACGCCGACGCCCGCTCCATCGCCGCGCGCCGGCTGCGGCCAGCGACCATCTGCGGCAGGACCACGTTTTCCGCGGCCGAGAACTCCGCCAACAAGTGATGCGCCTGATAGACGAAGCCGATGCGGTCGCGGCGGATCGCGGTGCGCTCCGCATCGGACAGGTTGCCCGCGTTGCGCCCGTCCACCAGCACGGCGCCGCTGTCCGGGCGCTCCAGCAGCCCGGCCAGGTGCAGCAGCGTGCTCTTGCCCGTGCCGGACGGGGCCACCAGCGCCACGATCTCCCCGGCCTGCAACTGCAGGTCGGCACCGCTCAGGATGCGAAGCTCGGCGTCGCCGCTGCGGTAGGCCCGGCTGACGCCTTGCAGCGCAAGGGGCGGGTTACTCATGGCGCAGCGCCTCCACCGGGTCGGTGCGGGCGGCGCGCCAACTGGGATACAGCGTCGCCAGCAAGGTCAGCACCAGCGCGATCACGACGATCTGGATGACCTCGTTCGGGTCCAGCCGGGCCGGCAGGTGCGACAGGAAATACACCTCGGGGCTGAACACCTGGCTGCCGGTCACGAACTCGACCCAGCCCTGTATTTTCTCGATGTTCCAGCAGAACAGCACGCCCAGCACGGTACCTAGCAGGGTGCCCAGCACACCGATGGCCGCGCCGACCATGACAAACACCCGCATGACCGCGCCGCGCCCGGCCCCGATAGTCCGCAATACCGCGATGTCCCGCGTCTTGTCCTTGACCAGCATGATCATCGTCGAGATCACGTTGAACGCGGCCACTAGGATGATCAGCAGCAGGATCAGGAACAGCACGTTGCGCTGTATCTTCACGGCCGCGAAGTAGCTGTTGTCCCGCTGCTGCCAGGACTGCACCCGCAACGGCGTGTTAGCTAGCGCGCTGGCGATGGTGCGCCCGGTGTCCATCGCGCGCTCGGGATCAGCGACCATGACTTCGATCCGGCTGGCCTGGTCGGGCTTCTGGAAGTAGATCTGCGCCGCCGGCAGCGGCAGGAAGGCGTAGGCGCTGTCATACTGGAACGCGCCGACTTGAAAGATCGCTGCCACCCTGTAGGCGCGCACACGGGGGATGGTGCCGAAGGCGGTCGCCGCACCCTCCGGCGAGACCATCGTCAGCTCGCCCCCAAGCTGCAACCGGAACTTGGTGGCAAGGCCGAGGCCGATGGCCACGACGTCCTCACCTTTGAAGTCGTCCAGCGATCCCGCGATGATGTGGTCGCTGACGGCGTGCAGGTTCCTGATGTCCTCCTGCCCGATGCCCAGCACCAGCCCCGGCGCCAGCTCGCCCCGGCTGCCCTGGAACAGCACCTGGCCGTCTATGACGGCGGCGGCGAAGGTGACGCCGGGCAACGTTCGGACCTGGGCAGCCGTCACGCCGGGCTGGGTCAGGGCGGACCCGCCGGGGTAAATGTTGACGTGGCCGTCGAAGCCCAGGATGCGGCTGAGCAGGTCCGTCTGCACGCCACCCATGACGGACATGACGACGATCAGGGTGCCAACCCCAAGCGCCGTTCCTAGCAGGCTGAACCCGGCGATGATGGACACGAAGCGCTCACCGCGCCGCGCCCGCAGGTAGCGGCCGGCGACGGCACGCTCGAAGGGACCGAACATGCTAACGGATATGGGCCAGGGCGGCCTCAAGTGGTAGCTCCTGCCGCTCCCCGGTGGCCCGGCGCTTCAACTCCACCGTGCCCGCGGCGGCACCGCGCGGGCCGACGATGACCTGCCAGGGATGGCCCATCAGGTCGGCGTCGGCGAACTTTACCCCGGCGCGCTCGTCCCGGTCGTCATACAGGGCTTGGCCCGGCATGGCGGCGTAGGCTTGCTCGCACACGGCTGATGTCGTCGGGTCGGCCTGCTTCAGGTTCAGGATGGCGGCGCGGAATGGCGCCACGCTGTCCGGCCAGATGATGCCGGCGTCGTCGTGGTGCGCCTCGATCAGCGCGCCCACCAGACGCGACACGCCAATGCCGTAGCTGCCCATGTTGGGATGCACCGGCTTGCCGTCGGGACCGGCGACCTGCAGGCCGACAAGCTCGCTGTAGAGCGTGCCGAAGTTAAAGATTTGGCCGACCTCGATCCCCCTGCCCTCCCGTCGGCGTTCCGTCGGAACGCGGTCCCAGGCTTGCAGGTCGTGCTTCTCGTCTGTTGCGGCGTAGGGCGCGGTAACGGCGGTGAACATGCGCTCCAGTGCTGCCGGGTCGGTGTGGTCCACGTCGTCTAGGCCAACCGACACGTCTTCCACCGCAGCATCATAGAACACCTGGCTTTCCCCTGTTGGTGCCAGGATGTGGAACTCATGGCTTAAGTCGCCGCCGATTGGGCCTGTGTCGGCGGCCATTGGCACGGCGCGGACACCGAGGCGCGCGAAGGTGCGGAGGTAAGAGAGCATCATCACGCGGTAGCTGTTGACCGCCGCGGTGTGGTCCATATCGAAGGAGTAGCCATCCTTCATCAGGAACTCGCGCCCGCGCATGACGCCGAAGCGGGGCCGGGTCTCGTCCCGGAACTTCCACTGGATGTGGTAGAGGGTCTGCGGCAGTTCGCGGTAGCTGCGGACGGACTGGCGCATCAGGTCGGCGATCAACAGCTCGTTGGTGGGGCTGTAGATCAGGTCGCGCTCGTGCCGGTCGCGCAAGCGCAGCATCTCAGGCCCGTAGGCGTCGTAGCGACCAGTATCCTTCCACAGGTCGGCGGATTGCAGGGTGGGCATCAGCAACTCTTGCGCGCCGACCCGGTCCTGCTCATGGCGGACGACGTTGGCGATGTTGTGCAGCACGCGCCAGCCCGCCGGCAACCACGCGTAGATACCTGCGGCGACCTGTCGCACCAGCCCGGCCCGCAGCATCAGCCGGTGCGAGGCGATCTGCGCCTCTGCGGGTGTTTCCTTGGTGGTGGGCAGAAGGGAGCGGGACAGGCGCATGTGTGGTCCTGGGGTGGTTTGCGGCACCGGACCCTACAGGCCTGGGTTAGGTCCGGCCAGCCCACGCGTCGGTTCGGATGAACCACTGTCCAAACGGAATACGCAACTATTGTGCAGCGCACAACCGATTTTGTGACAGATTCTGTCAGTTCATGACCGATTCCGCGTGACAGCCATGCACTTCCCGATTAACAAAAAAAGAAGGCCCGTGTGCCACAGGCACCACGGGCCAAGTTTAGGGAGGAAACGCCAGTCACACGACAGAGCCGGGCAAATCGCCCGCTCTGCCGTGATGATTGCCTTCCAACTCTCCCCCGTCCACCATGAAATTGTTGTCCTGCACCGAAATGTTGCTGCCAGGGAAGATTGCTGAGCATTAAGATAGCACGGCCTGGCTTCCTGCCTAATTAGCGATCAAAATTGGCAACCTGTGGCCGGAGAGACAACCACTCGCTGCGGATGACGACATATGCAGCGCCCCACAGGACAACCGAGACCATCGTCGTCACCACCAACTTACGTCCGATCTGGGCGCGCTCCGGCGCGCCGCGCCAACCCGTCGCGTCATCGGCCTCCGCCACGGGACGGACTCCGAACGGCAACACCATGAACAGGACCGTCCACCAAATCATTGTGAACAGCACAACTCCGGTGAACGGGTTCATGGCAGGCGGCTAGACCCGCAACAGATGAACATCCACCATCGGCCGCTTCTGGAACCGGCGGCCCAGGGTCCGACGTAATGCGGCACGTGCCGCGTCCGCCAGCGCCGAGTCGTCCCGGCGCAACGTTAGTGGCAACTCCGACACGGCCTGAGTGAAGTCGGCTACCACGCGCGCCGTCTCGGGGTCTTCCGGTTCGAACAGGCCGGGCGCGCTAACCTGGGCCTTGCCGATCACCTTGCCAGAACCGTCCACGGCGACGCTGCCCAGCACGACGCCGTTGAACAGCATCCGCCGCCGAGCTGCGAGCACTCCGCCGTTCAGCGGCACCACCCGGTTGCCGTCCAGTGCCAACCGGCCCACCGGCGCACTGTCCGTGATCTCCGGATGGCCCGGCACGAGGCTGAGCACGTCGCCGTCCTCCATGATGATCGGCGTCGCACCCTGCTCCTTCGCCAGCGCCGCATGCGCGGACAAATGCCGCCACTCACCGTGGACAGGCACCGCGAACTTTGGCTTGACCAGGTTATACAGGTGCCGCAACTCCTCCCGTGCGGGATGGCCCGACACATGCGTCATGGTGTCGGCATCGGTGATGACGCGCACGCCCCGGCGCACCAGACCGTCTTGCACCAGGGTTATCGGGCGCTCGTTGCCGGGGATCATGCGGCTGCTGTAGATCACCGTGTCACCCTCGCCGAGCGCGATGTTGGGATGAGTGTCCGCCGCGATGCGGGACAGCGCGCTGCGCGGCTCCCCCTGGCTACCTGTCACTAGGATCAGCAGGTTGTCATCGGGAATGGAGCCAGCCTCGTCCTCCGGTACGAACTCCGGCAAGCCGCGCAGGTAGCCGCACTCACGCGCCGCCGTCTCCAGGTTGCGGAGGGATCGGCCAACCAGCGCCACATGACGCCCGGCATCCCGGGCGGCCACCACGACGCTTTCCACCCGTGCCACGTTGCTGGCGAAGCAGGTTACGGCGACGCGGCCACGCTTGATGCTGCGGATCAGGTCGGTCAGCGACTTGCGCACGTCCGCTTCAGACCCGCTATGGCCGTCCACCATGGCGTTGGTGCTGTCGCACACCATCGCCAGCACCCCCTCCTCACCCAGCTTGGCAAAGGCGGCTTCGTCGGTGGGAGGGCCGACCAGTGGGTTGGGGTCCAGCTTCCAGTCACCCGTGTGCAGGACCGTGCCGTACTGCGTGCGGATGACCAGCGCCTGGGCCTCCGGCAGCGAGTGCGCGACGGTAAGGAACTGCAGGTCGAATGGGCCGACCTTGAAGGTGCCACCCGGCTGTATGACGTGGATGCGGACCTCGTTTACCAACCCGGCCTCACCGAGCTTGCGCTTGAGCACCGCAGTGGCGAAAGGCGTCGCATAGACCGGGCAGCGCAGTTGCCGCCAGAGGTGCGCGACGGCGCCGATGTGGTCCTCGTGAGCATGGGTAATGACCAGGGCAAGCAAGTCGTCGCGCCGGTCGGCGATGTAGCCGGGGTCTGGCATCATAATCTCGACCTCGGGGTTGTCCTGGCCCCCGAAGCCAATGCCGCAGTCCACCGCCAGCCATTTTCCGTTGGCGCGGTAAAGGTTCAAGTTCATTCCAATCTCGCCGGTCCCGCCCAAAGGCAGGAAGGCCAGATCACCACTGTAAGCGTCCATCTAATCGCCTTCGTTAGGTCTTATTCTGTCACGCACTGATGTGGGTGCGGGGTTGCGGTCCGCCAACAAGCGGAGGCCGTCCAAAGTCAGATCGGGGTCAATCACGTCTATGATCGTCGTGCCCTCGGCCAGCAGCGGTGCCAGCCCGCCGGTGGCGATGACCCGCATGGGTGCCTCGTACTCGGCACGGATGCGCGTCACCAGACCCTCGACCAGGCCGACGTAGCCCCAGTAGATGCCGGACTGCATGGCAGGAATGGTGCTGCGGCCGATCACCGCCTGCGGCCGGCCAATGCCGATCCGCGGCAGGCGCGCCGCCGCCTTGTGCAACGCCTCGATGGACAAGTTGATGCCTGGCGCGATCACGCCACCCAAGTAGGCGCCGTCCACGTCCACCACATCGAAAGTCGTCGCCGTGCCGAAGTCGAGCACGATCAGCGGTCCTTGGTGCGCCCGGTGCGCGGCCAGCGTGTTGAGCAGCCGGTCGGCCCCGACCTCCGCCGGGTTGTCCACCTTGATGGCGAAGCCCCAATCCAGGTTGGACCGGGCGATCAGTGGCTCCGTGCCGAACCAGTCCCGGCACAGGCGGCGGAGGTGATACAGTGCCGCCGGCACAACCGTGCCGATAACCGCGCGGTCAATGCCGGCCTGCTTCAGCCCGCTCAGTTGCAGCAGGGTCAGCAACCAGACGGCATACTCGTCCGAGGTGCGTTGCGGCTCGGTGGCGATGCGCCACGTGCCGCGCCACTGGTCTCCGTCATGCACCGCAAAGACGACGTTGGTATTGCCTGCGTCCACGACCAGCAGCACGGGCTACTCTCCTCCCAGCAGGACTTCGCCGGTCGGCAGCGCGTGGACGCGGCCGCCGGACTGCAGCAGCAAGGCGCCGTCGTCTCCCAATCCTGCGAATGTTCCACCTAGGTCGGTATCGCCCCAGCGCATGCGCAGGGGACTGCCAGGTGCCGGGCCGCGGTCCAACCAGGCGCGGCGCACCTGCGCGAAGCCGTCCAGCAGCCGCACGCGGTCCCAGTGATCCAGCCGCGCAAGCAATGCGGCAGCAACGCCCGCCGGGTCCGGTGCCCCAGGGATGGCGACGACGGGCCGGCCTACCTCCGGCGCCGCGGCCAGGTTGGCGCCAAATCCCAACACCAGCCAGTCCAGCCGGCCTTTGTCGTCCAGCGCCGTATCAATCAGCACGCCCCCGGCCTTGCCCGCCCCGACGAGGATGTCATTTGGCCACTTCACCTGCACGGCGACGCCGGGTGCCGCAGCTTCCACGGCTTCTGCAAGTGCAACGGCGGCCAGCAACGCCCACTGCCCGGCCTGTTGCGCCGGACTACCAGGACGCAGCAGGACGGAAAGAGCCAGGTTACCCGGCAGCGTGTGCCAGGCCCGTCCGCGGCTGCCGCGGGCATGGGTTTGCCGGGCAGCAAGCACCGCCAGCCGCGCCGGCTCCCCGGCGGCGGCCAGCGTCGTGCACAGGTCAGACGTGGACCGAAGGCTCTCGTAACGCTGCAGCCGCCACCCGGGCGACGGTGCCTGGTTCAACCGAACAGCACCCGCGCGGCCGACTGCGCGGCGGCCACCAGCGGCGCCGGAAACACGAAAAACAGGGTCGTCACGAGCGCGCCCACCCCGGCCACGAACGAGACCGACGGCGAGCGAGCGTCGAACGCCGGCTCGGCCTTGTCGAAGTACATCACCTTGATGACGCGCAAGTAGTAGTAGGCACCCACGACACTGGTCAGCACGCCGATGACCGCGAGCGTCCAGTATCCTGCCTGCACCGCCGGCAGGAACACGTAAAGCTTGCCGAAGAAGCCGGAGAACGGTGGGATGCCCGCCATGCTGAACATGAACACCGTCATGGCCAACGCCAGACCGGGGTCGGTCGTCGCCAGGCCCGACAGGTCGCTGATGCGCTCTAACGAGCGTCCGCGGCGCCGCATGGCGATGATGCAGGCGAACACCCCGGCGGACATGAAGACATACGTGACCATGTAGATCAGCACGCCACGGACGCCCTGCTCCGTGTTCACGGCCAGCCCGACGAGCGCATAGCCCATGTGGCCGATGCTGGAATAGGCCATCAACCGCTTGATGTTGCTCTGCCCGATAGCGGCCAGCGACCCCAGCAGCATCGAGGCGATGCTGACCAGGACAATGATTCCCGTCCATTGCGTGCCCAGGTGCCCGAACGGCACCTCCAGCGCACGCAGCAGCAAGGCGATGGCGGCAACCTTCGGCGCGGTGCTCATGAATGCCGTAACGGGCGTCGGCGCGCCCTCGTACACATCCGGCGTCCACATGTGGAACGGCACCGCCGACAACTTGAACGCCAGCCCAGCAATGATGAATACGATCCCGACGACCAGCCCGGCCGAGACGCCTGCGGGGTCGCCCAGCGCCGCGCGTAGCTCGCCGAATTGCATGGTGCCAGCAAAGCCATAGGCCAGCGAGATGCCATACAGCAGCAGCCCCGACGCAAGGGCGCCGAGCACAAAAAACTTAAGCCCGCTCTCAGACGACCGGACGTTGTCCCGGTCGAAGGCGCACAGCACGTAGAGCGCCAGGGATTGCAGCTCCAGCCCGAGGTATAGTGTCATCAGGCTGCTGGCGCTGCACATCACCATCATGCCGATGGTGGACAGCAGGATCAGCACCGGGAACTCGAACCGGCTGATGCCGGCCTGCACGTTCCAGTCCAGAGCCAGCACCGCGGTCAGGCCGGCACCGACCAGGATCAACACCTTCATGTAGGCGGCGAACCCGTCCATCACAAATAGCCCGCGATAGGCCGTGCCGTGCTGGGTGGATACGGTCAGCACCCCGACCAGCATCAGCGCGCCCAGCGACAGCATGGTGCAAGAAAACGCCGGGTCAGGTTTCCTCAGCACGCCGAATATCAGGATGGCCATGGCGCAGCAGGCCAGCACGATCTCCGGTAGCGCCAGGGACCAGTTCATGGCGGGTGTCATGGCGCGATCCCTGCAAGCTTGGTCCCAGCCACCGCGGCGACATGCTGCTGCACCATCGCGCTCACCGTCGCATCGAAGAACGCCGTAAAACTGGTCGGATAGATGCCCATCCAGAGCGTCAACCCAATCAGCGGCGCGAAGATTGCAACCTCCCGGGGGGACAGGTCTAGGATGCCGCGCAGGTCGTCCCGCGTCAGAGTGCCAAACACGACCCGCCTATACAGATACAGCATATAGACGGCCCCAAGAATCATGCCGAAGCTGCCGAGGTAGGCCAGGTAAAGGCTGACCTTGAAGGCGCCGACCAGGACCAGAAACTCGCCCACGAAGCCGGATGTGCCGGGCAGCCCGACGCTTGCCATGGTGAACAGCATGAAGAACAGCGCGTAGGCCGGCATCCGCCCGGCGAGGCCGCCGTAACGGGAGATGTCCCGGGTGTGGATGCGGTCGTAGATCACGCCAACGCACAGGAACAGCGCCGCCGAGACGATGCCGTGCGACAGCATCTGGAACAGCGCGCCCTGGATGCCTTGCACGTTGAACGTGAAGATGCCGATCACCACGACACCCATGTGCGCCACTGAGGAGTAGGCGATCAGCTTCTTCATGTCGGTCTGCGCGAAGGCGACCAGCGACGTGTAGATCACCGCGACCACGCCCAGCGCATACATCAGCGGCGCGAACGACTGCGACGCATCGGGCAGCATCGGCACGGAGAAGCGCAGGAAGCCGTATGCCCCCATCTTCAGCAGCACGCCGGCGAGGATGACCGATCCGGCCGTCGGTGCCTCCACATGCGCGTCCGGCAGCCAGGTATGGACCGGCCACATGGGCACCTTGACGGCAAACGAAGCGAAGAACGCCAGGAACAACCAAAATTGCATCCGCGCCGGGAACGGCGTGTGCATCAGCACCGCCAGGTCCGTCGTGCCCGCATAGAGCCAGATTGCCAGCAGCGCCAGCAGCATCAGGATCGAGCCGGCTAGGGTGTAAAGGAAGAACTTGAAGCTGGCATAGACCCGGCGCGGCCCGCCCCACACTCCAATAATCAGGAACATCGGGATCAGCACGCCCTCGAAGAACATGTAGAACACGACGAAGTCCTGGGCGGAGAACATGCCCACCATCATCGTTTCCAGCACCAGGAACGCGAGCATGTACTCGCGCACCCGTGTCTGGATTGTATCCCAGCTCGCCAGGATGCAGACCGGCACGAGCGCGGTGGACAGCAGCACGAATAGGACGGAGATGCCGTCCACGCCCATGCGGTAGCCCACCCCAAACTCCGGCAACCAAGCGAGGCTTTCTTGGAACTGGTATCCGGGGTTGGACTGGTCGAACCGGACCCACAGCACGAGGGACAGCACGAAGGTGATCAAGCTCGTCCACAGTGCCGCCCAACGGGCGTTGCTGGCAACGACGGCGTCCGTCCCGCGCACGGTCATGATGAACAGCCCGCCCGCCAGGGGGAGCCATGTCAGCAGTGATAGGATGGGGAAGCCGGCGGCGTTGGTCATGGCGGGCGCGCCTACCGGAACACGAGGAAGATGCTGACGAGAACCACAAGCCCGATCAGCATCGTGAAGGCATACACCGCGATGGAGCCAGTCTGGATGCGGACGACCTGAGCGGAGCCGTCCGCAGTCAATGACGCGATCCCGTTTGGCACGCCGTCAATCAACGTGGAGTCGCCGACTTGCCACAGCAGCCGGGCCAAGCGGCCGGCAGGCCGGACGAAGATGCGGTCATACAGTTCGTCGAAGTACCACTTGTTCAGCGCAAGGTCGTATAGCCGCGGGACGGCCGCCGCGACACGCGCCGGCAACTCAGGACGCAGCACATACATGACGTAGGCCAGGGCGACACCCAGGACGCCCACGACCGTCGGCAGCAAGCCCGCCAGCAACGGCACGTGCTCCATGTCGTGCATGACGGTGTTGGTCCCTGCGTTCACGATGCTGCCGCGCCAGAAGTCGTGCCACCCCTCGCCGATGAACCAGTCGCGGAACACGAAGCCGGTGACGACTGCGCCCGCCGTCAGGACCAGCAACGGCCCCAGCATGGCGGCCGGGCTTTCATGTACGTGCTCCATCGTGTGACGGTCTGCGCGTGGCGCGCCGTGGAACGTTAGGATCAGTAGCCGCCAGGAGTAGAACGCGGTCAAGAACGCGGCGACGATCCCGCACAGGAAGCCGTAGGATCCGACCAGGCTGCCTTTGGCCCATGCCGCCTCAAGGATGGCATCCTTGGAGTAGTAGCCGGCAAAGATCGGAATACCCGCCAGCGCCAGGCTGCCGACCCACATCACGCCGTAGGTCACAGGTATCTTGCGCCAGATGCCGCCCATGCGGCGGATGTCCTGCTCGTCCGACATCGCGTGTATCACCGAGCCGGCGCCCAGGAACAGCAGCGCCTTGAAGAAGGCATGGGTGAACAAGTGGAAGATCGAGACCTGATAGGCGCCTACACCTGCCGCCAGGAACATGTAGCCGAGCTGCGACATGGTGGAGTACGCGATAATCCGCTTGATGTCGTTCTGCACGCAGCCGATAGTCGCCGCCACCAACGCCGTCGTCGCGCCAAGGAAGGCCACGAAGCTCAGCGCGCCCGGCGCGTACTCCAGGATCGGCGACATGCGCGCCATCAGGAACACCCCGGCCGTCACCATCGTTGCGGCATGGATCAGGGCGGACACCGGGGTCGGCCCCTCCATCGCGTCGGGTAACCAGGTGTGCAGGCCCAACTGCGCCGATTTGCCGCACGCGCCCAGGAACAGCAGCACACCGATGACCTCGTAGGACCGCCAATCACTGCCTAGCACATGGTAGGTGTCGCCGACGTGGTCATGCACGTGGGCGAAGACATCCGGGAACTCGACCGAGCCGAACTGAAGAAAGATCAGTGCGATACCGACCGCAAAGAATAGGTCGCCGACGCGGTTGACCACAAACGCCTTCATGGCGGCCTTGTTGGCGCTGGGGCGGTCGTACCAGTAGCCGATCAGCAGGTAGCTCGCGAGGCCGACACCCTCCCACCCGAAAAAGATCTGGACCAAGTTGTCCGCCGTCACCAGCATCAGCATGGCAAAGGTGAACAGGCTGAGGTAACTGAAGAAGCGGGGGATCGTCGCGTCGTGGCTCATGTAGCCGACGCTGTAGATATGGATCAGCGTGGCGATGCCCGTCACCATGGCCACCATCATCGCGGACAGCGTGTCGTAGTGCAGCGCCCACTCCACGTGGAAGTCGCCCACGTTGATCCAGGTGCCCAGGCTGACGACGCCGGGCAGCCCGTCCCCGGTCAGGAACGGCACAAAACTGGCGCTGCCGCATACCGCTGCGACGCACATGCACAGGATGGTTACGGCCTGGCTGGCTTTGTCGCCCATCTGCCGGCCCAGCATTCCAGCGACAAGGGCGCCCAGCAGAGGCGCGAAGACGGCGACGGCAAACAGCATGGCCTAGCCCCGCATCAGGGTAACGTCCTCGACCTCAATCGAGCCGCGGTTGCGGAAATAGACGACGACGATGGCCAGCCCGATGGCCGCCTCCGCCGCAGCAACTGTCAGCACGAACAAGGCGAACACCTGCCCGGCGAGATCCCCGAGTGCCGAGCTGAACGCGACGAGGTTCAGGTTCACGGCCAACAGCATCAGCTCGATAGACATGAAGATGACGATGACGTTCTTGCGGTTCAGGAAAATGCCGAAGATGCCGAGTACCAGCAGGACCGCGCCCACGAACAAGTAGTGGTTGACGCCGATGGTGCTCATCCGTGCTCCCCGGGGCCGGGCTTGCCGACCCCATGCTCATGCGGCTCGTCATGTGTTAGCGCCAGGGCAGGTTCAGGTTTGGGCCGTAGGATGCCGGTGACGTTGGTGCCGGCGCCGAGCTTGACTTGCATGAGTTCCAGCGTGTCTGCCACGGTGCGGGCATTTTGCCGGGCGATGCTCTGCTTCTTGCTGGTCGTGCGCTCCCGGTGGGTCAGCACGATGGCGCCGATCATCGCCACCATCAGGATCAGCCCGGCGGCCTGGAATAGGAAGATGTAGTCCGTGTAGATCAGCCGCCCCAGCGCCTGCGTGTTGCTGACAGCCCCCGGTGTGCTGGACAGCCGAAGCGACATGGCTTGCGGCGCAAATTCCCAGCCGCCGAGCACGAAGACCAGTTCCATCAGCAGGATCGTGCCCACGGCAGCACCGACGGGCAGGTAGCGCTGGTAGCCCTCCCGCAACTGGCCGAAGTTCACATCCAGCATCATAACGACGAACAGGAACAGAACCGCAACGGCACCGACATAGACGATGACAAGGATCATCGCCAGGAACTCGGCACCGGCGATCAGGAACAGGGCCGCGGCGTTGAAGAACGCCAGGATCAGGAACAGCACGGAATGCACGGGGTTGCGCGACGTGATGACCATCACGGCCGAGCCGATCAGGATGGCGGAGAACACATAGAAGGCGGCGTTGACGAGCATGGGCGGGGTGTTAGCGGAACTGGGAGTCGAGTTCCAGACGCTTGGACAGCTCGCTCTCCCAGCGGTCGCCGTTCGCGAGCAGCTTTTCCTTGTTATACAGCAGCTCCTCCCGCGTCTCGACCGCAAACTCGAAGTTCGGGCCTTCGACGATGGCATCCACCGGGCAGCTTTCCTCGCACAGGCCGCAATAGATGCACTTGGTCATGTCAATGTCGTAGCGTGTCGCGCGGCGGCTGCCGTCGTCGCGCGGCTCGGCCTCGATGGTGATGGCCAGTGCCGGGCAGACGGCCTCGCACAGCTTGCAGGCGATGCAGCGCTCCTCGCCGTTGGCATAGCGACGCAACGCATGCTCGCCTTTGAAGCGTGGGCTGATTGCGCCCTTCTCGTAGGGATAGTTGATCGTGGCTTTCTGGCGGAAGAAATACTTCAACGTCAGCGACATGCCGGAAATAAGCTCGCCCAACAACAGGCTGCGGGCAGTACGGTCCAGGAACGTCATCGGAATTATCCTTCAAGCCCTGCCCGGTGTAAGCCGGACGGGGCAGCACAACAAGGTTCAGGCAGGGTGCTGGCCCGGCAGCCAGCCCATCGCAAGCAGCACGCCGGCTGTCAGGACCAGCCAGCCCAGCGACAGCGGCAAGAACACCTTCCAGCCCAGCCGCATCAATTGGTCATAACGGAACCGCGGGAACGTCGCCCGGACCCAGACAAACATGAACAGCACGAGGCAAATCTTCAGGATGAACCAGAGCGGTCCGGGCACCCAGGTGAAGGGCGCGAAGGGGATCGGGCTGAGCCAGCCGCCCAGGAACAGGATCGCCGTCATGGCCGACATCAGGATCATGTGGGCGTACTCGCCCAAGAAGAACAGGCCAAAGGTCATCGCGCCGTATTCCACATGGAAGCCGCCAACAATCTCGCTCTCGCCTTCCGGCAAGTCGAACGGTGCGCGGTTAGTCTCGGCTAGGATCGAGATGAAGAACACGACGAACATCGGGAACAGCGGGATGAAGAACCAGATGCGCTCCTGCGCGTGGACGATGGCCGTCAGGTTCAAGCTGCCGGCGCACAACAGGACTGTGACGATGACCAGGCCCATGCTGACCTCGTAGCTGACCATCTGCGCCGCCGACCGCAACGCGCCCAGGAAGGCATACTTGCTGTTGCTGGCCCAACCCGCGATCACGATGCCATAGACGCCGAGGCTGCTGACTGCGAACAGGTAGAGGATGCCGACGTTGATGTCGGCGATGGCCCAGCCGTCGTTCACGGGGATCACCGCCCAGGCAATCATCGCTAGGGTCATCGTCAGCAACGGCGCCACGATGAACAGGACGCGGTTGGCGCCCGTCGGGATGATCGTCTCCTTCATCAGCATCTTCAGCGCGTCGGCGAAGGGCTGAAGCAGACCGAACGGGCCTACCACGTTCGGCCCCTTCCGCATCTGCATCGCTGCCATCACCTTGCGCTCGGCCAGCGTAAGGTAAGCCACCGACACCAACACCGGCACGAGCATCGCCAGCGTCTGCGCGACGGTAAGGAAGGCGATACCGAGCGGCGTCGTGAGGAACGCAGCCATCCCGCGCTACTCCGCCGCCTGCAAGATCGGGGCTGTATAAGTCCGCGTGCATTCCGCCATCGTCGGGCTGGCCCGGCAGATCGCGTTCGTCTGGTAGTAGTCAGGCACTGCCGGCTCGAACGGCGCCTCAGACAGACTACCACCCGTGGGCGGTCCGGCCATGTCGGTGCAGCCACTCCGGGGGAGGTCTTGCACGGTGCCGAACACCGGGTTCACTTGCACCAGGCGGTCCCGAACGGCGGGTAGGTCATCATACGGCAGCTTGTGGCCGATGATGGCGCTGAACGCGCGCAGGATAGCCCAATCCTCCCGCGCCTCGCCCGGTGGCTGCACGGCGACGAAGGCGCGCTGCACCCGGCCCTCGGTGTTGACGTAGGTGCCGGGCTTCTCGGTGTAGGCGCCGCCGGGCAGGATCACGTCGGCGCGGGCAGCGCCGCGGTCGCCATGGTGGCCTTGATAAACGACGAAGGTGCCGGCACCGATGCGGGAGGTGTCGAACTCGTCCGCACCCAGCAGCCATAGCAGGTCCACGCCACCATCCATCATGCCGGCCAGATCCTTGCCGCCGGGGCCGGGCACGAAGCCCAGGTCCAGCGCACCCACGCGGGCTGCCGCCGTGTGCAGGACGTTGAAGCCGTGCCAATCCGCGGACAGCGCGCCCACGTCGGACGCAAGCTGCCAGGCCGCCGCCAGCACCGCCGCACCGTCCGCGCGGCGTAGCGCCCCCTGCCCGACCACGATCATCGGACGCTTGGCGCCGCGCAGCACGTCACCGAAGTTGCCAAGGCTGGACAGGGCCGCCGCGCTGGTGCCGAGGTGCTGTGCCCGGTAGGTCAGGTCTGCCGGTGCGCCAATGTAGGCCACAGGGCACGGACCCATGTTCAGCCGCTTGCGGATGCGCGCATTCAGCACCGGGGCTTCCCGCCGCGGGTTCGTGCCGATCAGCAGAATGGCGTCTGCCTCCTCGATCCCAGCCACGGTCGTGTTGAAGGTGTAGTGGTCCCGCCGCCCGACCGTTGGCAGCGCCGCGCCGTCCTGGCGGCAATCGAGGTTCGCCGACCCAAGCGCGGCCATGAGATCCTTGAGCGCCACCATGCTCTCAGCGTCGCACAGGTCGCCAGCGATTGCGCCGATCCTGTCCCCAGCCAGGCCCTGCAGCTTGGCAGCGATGGCGCTGAATGCATCTGGCCAAGTCGCCGGGCGCAGCTTGCCGTCCACGCGGACCCACGGCCGGTCCAGCCGGCGGCGCTTCAGACCGTCGTGGGCGAAGCGGGACTTGTCGCCCAGCCACTCCTCATTCACGTCCTCATTGGTGCGCGGCATGACCCGCAACACCTCGGACCCACGCCCATCCACGCTGATGTTGGAGCCGAGCGCATCGTGGACGTCCACGCTGACGGTCTTGCGCAGTTCCCACGGGCTGGCAACGAAGCTGTTGGGCTTGTCCAGCAGCGCGCCGACTGGGCAGATGTCAATCAAGTTGCCAGATAGCTCTGTAGTCAGCGCTTTCTCGATGTAAGTGCCGATCTCCATGTTTTCGCCACGGGCAACCGCTCCCATCTCCGGCACGCCGGCGATCTCGCTGCTGAAGCGGACGCAGCGGGTGCAGTGGATGCAGCGCGTCATAAACGTCTTGACGAGCGGACCTAGGTACTTGTCCTTGATGGCCCGCTTGTTCTCGCGGTAGCGCGAGTGGTCCATGCCGTAGGAATACGCCTGATCCTGCAGGTCACACTGGCCGCCCTGGTCGCAGATCGGGCAGTCCAGCGGATGGTTGATGAGCAGGAACTCCATCACCCCGCGGCGGGCTTGCCGCACCATCGCCGTGTCGGTCTTGACCACCATGCCGTCCGCGACCGGATAGGCGCAGCTTGCTATGGCCTTCGGCGCCTTCTCGACTTCGACCAGGCACATGCGGCAGTTGCCGGCGACCGACAGCCGTTCGTGGTAGCAGAAGCGCGGGATTTCCTTGCCGGCGGCCTCGCACGCTTGCAGGACAGAGGCGCCGTTGGGAACTTCGACGGCGATGCCGTCAACGATAACGTTGGCCATGGGACATCCTTATTCCGCCGCCATCGGCAGCGGGCGCGGCGCACGGGCCGCCTTGTAGTCGGCGATACGCTGCTCCATCACCGGGCGGAAGTGCCGGATCAGGCCCTGGATCGGCCACGCCGCGGCGTCGCCCAGGGCGCAGATCGTGTGGCCCTCAATCTGCTTCGTGACCTGCTCCAGCGTATCAATCTCGTCCAGGTCGGCCCGGCCCTGCACCATGCGGTGCATGACGCGCATCATCCAGCCCGTACCCTCACGGCAAGGAGTACACTGGCCGCAGGACTCGTGCTTGTAGAACTGCGCCAGGCGGTCCACGGCGCGGATCACGTCCGTGCTCTTGTCCATCACGATGACGCCCGCAGTGCCCAGGCCTGACTTCACCTCGCGCAGGCTGTCGAAGTCCATCAGCACGGTGTCGCAGATGCTCTTGGGAAGCAGCGGCACGCTGGAGCCGCCGGGGATGATCGCCAGCAGATTGTCCCAGCCGCCACGAACGCCGCCGGCATAGGTCTCAATCAGCTCACGCAACGGTATGCCAAGCTCTTCCTCGACGTTGCATGGCTTGTTCACGTGCCCGCTGATGCAAAATATTTTGGTGCCACTGTTCTTGGGCCGCCCCAGCGCCGAGAACCATGCCCCGCCCCGGCGCAGGATGGCCGGCACTACCGCGATGGTCTCGACGTTGTTGACCGTCGTCGGGCAGCCATACAGGCCGACTGCCGCTGGAAAGGGCGGCTTGAGCCGGGGCATGCCCTTCTTGCCCTCCAGGCTCTCGATCAGCGCAGTCTCTTCGCCACAGATGTAGGCGCCGGCGCCGCGATGGACGTAAAGCTCGAAGTCATAGCCGGACCCTGCGGCGTTCTTGCCCAGCAGGTCCGCCGCATAGGCCTCGTCAACCGCGG
>Ga0123338_10001845_pt1 | contig 20052 bp, 18 predicted proteins | sample grotaG_FD_89793 | JGI IMG/M metagenome (GOLD analysis project Ga0123338, IMG submission 89793) | Glacier valley bacterial and archeal communities from Borup Fiord, Nunavut, Canada, to study Microbial Dark Matter (Phase II) -... | ecosystem: Environmental > Aquatic > Freshwater > Ice > Glacier ...
GCCGCCCAGCGCCACGCCGGCGTCGCAAGCCACGCGCCCCGGCCGCGGTGTGGTGGTTCTTGACCCGGAGCAAGTTCGCGCCGCCGTGGTGTTGGCGCTTGACCAGGTGCTGCCCTCGCTCACCGACACGATTACCGAAAAGGTTCTGCTTTCGCTTAACCTGAAGCCATATGCCCGATAACAGTTTCGACGTCGTTTCCGAGCTTGAAATGCCGGAAGTGCTCAACGCCGTCCAACAGGCGCAGAAAGAACTGATCACCCGCTACGATCTGAAAGATTCGAAGTCGTCCATCGAGCTGAATGAAAAAGATAAGAAGCTGGTTCTGGCAAGTGCCGACGATTACAAGCTGAAAGCGGTTATCGAGATTCTGGAAGGCAAGCTGGTCAAGCGCAAAGTTTCGCTGAAAGGCCTCACTTACGGCCCGCTCATCCCTTCGGCCGGCTCGTCTGTGAAGCAGGAGGTCACGCTGCAATCGGGCGTTCCCTCCGAAAAGGCGCGCGATATCGTCAAGGCTCTGAAGGAGAGCAAGCTGAAGATACAGGCCGCCATCAACGGCGATCTGATTCGTGTGAGCGGCAAAGATCGCGACACGCTCCAGCAGGCCATCGCCTTCCTGCGCTCAAAAGATTTCGGTATCGATCTGCAGTTCATCAACTTCCGCACCAACTAGCGTCCCGTGGCCAGGCGCATTGAAGCTCACACTCTGCAAGGGCCGGCGGGCGCTTTGGAGGCGCTGCTGGAAGAGCCGGAATTAGCTGAACCGCGCGAAGCCATTTTGGTCTGCCACCCGCATCCAGCGCACGGCGGCACCATGCATAACAAAGTGGTCTATCGCCTGGCACGCGGGCTGCGCAGGTCTGGCGCGGTAGTGCTGCGCTTCAACTTTCGCGGAGTGGGCCGCAGCGAAGGCGTGTATGACCAAGCCGTGGGCGAACTCGAAGATGCGCGCGCCGCGCTGCACTGGCTTCGTGAGCGCTACCCTGCTCTGCCTTACTCGCTAGCTGGGTTTTCGTTCGGCTCACGAATCATCCTTCGTTTGGGCTGCGCTCACCCGGGCTCTTCCCGGCTGATCGCGGTGGGCTTTCCCACGTGGCGCGAAGACAATACGTATCTATCGGCTTGTGGTGTGCCGAAGACGTTTGTGCAGAGCACACAGGATGAATTCGGTCCGCGCGAGGCTCTCAATTTGCTCTACCAGAATTTCGCCGAACCGAAGCGTTTGATTTATGTAACAGCGGAAGATCACTTTTTTAAAGGCGCGCTGCAAGAGCTGGAAGACTTGATCGCGGGGCTCTGAAATTTAGCCAAACACGCGTTTGAAGATGGCGCCCACGTGCCGCAGTTGCCGCTCTAGCGAGAACGCCTGGGCGATCTGATCGAGCGTCAGGTAGCGAGCAATTTCGGGGTCGGCTTCGATGCGCGGCCGGAATGCGGATTCCGTTTCGAAGGCTTCCATGGCGTGGCGCTGCACGGCGGCATAAGCATCTTCCCGCAACATTCCCGCCGCAGCTAGAGCAAGGAGTAATTGCCCGGAAAACACCAGCCCTTTCGTCAGTTCCAGATTGCGCATCATGCGCTCCGGATAGACCATCAGCGTATCGATCAGGCGCGTGGTTTTCACCAGCAAGTAATCGGTGAGGATGGTGGAATCCGGAAACACGATTCGCTCGGTAGAGGAATGCGAAATGTCGCGCTCATGCCAGAGAGCAACGTCTTCAAAGCCGGCCGTCGCGTTCGCGCGCACCACACGCGCGAGCCCGCAAATTTGTTCGCAGGTGATGGGGTTGCGTTTGTGCGGCATGGCGGAGCTGCCCTTCTGCCCTTTCGAAAAAAACTCTTCCGCTTCCCGCACTTCGGTTCGCTGCAGATGCCGGATTTCAAGCGCGATCTTTTCGAGGCTCGCCGTGATCACCGCAAGCACCGCCAGGTATTGCGCATGACGGTCGCGCTGGATCACCTGCGAAGCCACTGGCGCGGGCCGCAGGTCCAGCTTGCGGCAGATTCGTTCTTCCACTTCGGGGCCGATATGCGCGAACGTGCCCACGGCGCCCGAGACCTTGCCCACACGCAAATCTTCAGCGGCGGCGCGCAGCCGCGTCAGGTTGCGGCCGGCTTCTTCATACCAGATGGCGAGCTTCAACCCGAACGTGATCGGTTCCGCATGTACGCCATGGGTACGGCCGATCTGCACAGTATGTTGAAACTCAAGCGCGCGGCGTTTCAGCACCTCACGCAGTTCCGTCAGGTCCAGTTCTAAAATCCGCGATGCTTCGCGGATTTGTAACGCCTGGGCGGTATCCACAACGTCTGTCGAAGTCAGGCCATAGTGGAGCCAGCGCGAAGATTCGGCGACGCCGGCCGCGGCCATCGTCTCCGCAACCGACGTGGTGAACGCGATCACGTCATGCTTCACGCGCGCTTCAATGTCTGTAATTCGTTCGACCGAAAAACCGGCATGCGCGCGCAAATCACGAGCCGCCTCCGCCGGTACAAAACCCAATTCAGCAAGCGATTCGGTCGCGGCCAGTTCCACCTCCAGCCACTTTTCGTATTTCGCCCGCTCCTGCCAAACACGCCCCATTTCAGGACGCGTATACCGGTCGATCAAGCGCCGCCTACTCCGGTCAAAACTGAAAGACCTCAGTCTGGCGCATCCGTTCGGCAATGACCAGCCGCGTCGACGCCATGCCGCGCCGCTCCAATGCTTCAGCCGCACCCATCCGCACCAATTCCGGATGATTATTCTGATCGCTGAGGTGCCCCAGAATCAGCGCCTGCGCACACGAGGCAAAATCTTCCGCCAGATACTCGCAGACCACCGAATTTGAAAGGTGCCCGTTGCGGCCCATCACCCTCTGTTTCACGCTCCAGGGATACGGCCCCACTTTCAACATTTCCAGATCGTGATTCGATTCCAGCAGCAGCACATGCACGCCGCGCAAATGAAACCGAATGGAATCGGGGATGTATCCCAAGTCTGTTGCGACGGCGATTTTAACTCCTTGCGCGCGAAAGCAAAAACCGACCGGATCCCGCGCATCGTGCGGAATAGTGAAGCTGTCCACCTCGATATCGCCCACGCGAAAACTGGAGCCCGCCTGAAATGTTTCCAGCACCGGCTCGCACTCTTCCCAATCGATGGCGGGGGCCGTCAGACGCGTCAGGTAGGCCGGTAGCGGCTTCTTGGCCCGCTTCCGGGCCCGCAGCAAACGGCAGAGGCCCGAGATATGGTCTGAATGTTCGTGAGTGACCACCACCGCGTCCAGCCCGTCCAGCGTCTCGCCGATTTCCGTCAGCCGACGCGTCAGTTCCCGAACGCTCAACCCGGCATCCACCAGAATGCGAGTGCGCTCGGTAGCCACCAGCGCGCTGTTCCCCGAACTGCCGCTTGCCAGGACGCAAAATTTCAACATCGCCGGCCCTTGTTTTTCAACCTTGTACTCCCTGAAACAATCAGGATAACTCACAAAACATAAAATGCATGAAATGTTTGGGACGAGACTCGAATTGGCCAGTCACGCTAAACTGAGATTCTCGTATTTTCGGCTTTCGCGCTTCTTATGTGGATTGTAAAACTCGCGCTCCGGCGGCCTTACACGTTCGTGGTGGCGGCGCTGCTGGTACTGGTGCTCGGCATCGTCACCATTCTGCGCATGCCGGTCGATATCTTCCCTTACATCGACATCCCTGTCGTGAGCGTGATCTGGCAATACAACGGTCTGGCGCCTGAAGAAATGGAGCGCCGCATCGTGACCGTACATGAGCGCGCCATGACCACGACGGTGAACGATATCGAACACATCGAATCGCAAACACTGAACGGGGTTGCCATCATCAAGGTGTTCTTCCATCCGGGCGCGAAAGTGGAAGGCGCGGTGGCGCAGGTGACCGCCATTTCGCAAAGCATTACGCGCATCCTGCCGCCCGGCATTATCCCGCCGAACATCCTGCAATACAACGTCTCGAATGTTCCCATTTTGCAGGCCAGCTTGAGCGGTAAAGGCTTTTCCGAATCGGACCTATACGATCTTGGCCTGAACTTTCTGCGCACGCAGCTGGCTACCGTGCAGGGAGCTTCCGTCACCACGCCCTTCGGCGGCAAACCGCGCCAGATCATGGTGGATCTGGAACCGGAGCAGATGTTTTCAAAGGGCATCTCCGCCTCCGATGTAAGCAACGCCATCAACTCAGGCAACGTCATTTTGCCCGGCGGCAGCGTGAAGTTCGGCGAACGCGAATACCACGTCCGCATGAATGCCAGCCCGGAGGTTTTGGAAGACCTGAACAATCTGCCCATTCGGCTGATCAAAGGCACGCCAATTTATATTCGCGATGTGGCCCAAGTGCGCGATGGCTTCGCGATCCAGAGCAATATCGTCCGGAACAACGGCGCACGCTCCGCCCTCATGACAGTGCTGCGCAACGGCAACGCCTCCACGCTGGACGTTGTAGCGCGCGTCAAGAAACAACTGCCGCGCATCCTGGCCACCCTGCCGCAGGAATTGAAAGTGCAACTGCTGTTCGATCAATCCATCTTCGTGCGCGCCGCAATCGATGGCGTGGTGCGCGAGGCAACCATCGCGGCGTTCCTGACCGCGCTGATGATTTTACTGTTTCTGGGCAGTTGGCGTTCCACAGTCATTGTCGCCATTTCCATTCCGCTGTCCATTCTTGTGTCCATCATGGTGATGCGGCTGATGGGTGAGACGTTGAATGTGATGACTCTGGGCGGCCTCGCTCTTGCTGTAGGCATCCTGGTGGACGATGCGACGGTTGAGATCGAAAATATCCATCGCAACATGGCGCAGCGCAAACCAATTCTGGAGGCCATTCTGGACGGCGCGCAACAGATTGCGGTGCCGGCCTTCGTTTCGACGCTTGCGATTTGCATTGTCTTCGTTCCGGTGGTATTCCTCAGCGGCGCGGCGAAATCTTTGTTCACCCCGCTGGCCATGGCGGTGGTGTTTGCAATGCTCGCGAGCTATCTGCTTTCGCGAACGCTGGTGCCCACCATGGCCAAGTATCTGCTTGCCGCGGAAGTGCATCTGCATACCGGGCACGCGGAAACAACGCCGTCGCGCGGCTTCTTTGCGAGCGTTCACGCCGCCTTCGAACGAGGCTTCTCACGCATGCGCGAAGGCTATCGGGGTCTACTCGAATCCGCTCTGAAGCACCGTGCCATCACCGTCTGCATCTTTGCTTTCTTCTCGCTGATCTCAGTAGGTCTGATGCCTTTTCTGGGTCAGGATTTCTTCCCTTCCGTGGATGCCGGTGAATTTCGGCTGCATGTTCGCGCCCCGGCGGGCACGCGCCTTGAAGAAACGGAGCGCATCTTCGGCCAGGTGGATGCCCTGATCCGCCGCACGATCCCGAAGAACGAATTGAATATGGTGCTGGACAATATCGGCCTGCCTTCAAGCGGCACCAATCTGGCGCTGATCGATGCCGCTATGATCGGGCCTGGCGATGGTGAAATTCTGGTGGCGCTGAACCCCGACCACGCGCCTACGGGACGGTATGTCACCGAATTGCGCAAAGCGCTTCGCGACCAGTTCCCGCAACTGATCTGCTTTTTTCAACCCGCCGATATCGTGAGTCAGATTCTGAATTTCGGTTTGCCCGCTCCCATCGATATCCAGATTGTGGGCCGCAGCCTGGATCAAAATTTCAAGCTGACCGAAACCATCCGTCGTGAAGTGGCGCGCATCCCCGGCGCGGTGGATGTGCATGTTCACCAGATCACGGATTTGCCCGAAATCCGCGTGAATATGGACCGCACGCGCGGCGTCCTGCTGGGCATGAGTGAGCGCGACGTGGCGCAGAACATGCTGATCTCGCTCAGCAGCAGCAGTCAGACCGCGCCCAACTTCTGGCTGAATCCGAAAAACGGTGTGAACTACGCGATCGCGGTGCAGACTCCCGAATATAAGTTCAACACCATCGAAGACCTGCAAGCCACAACGCTGAACTCCGCCTCGCAAGCCGATCCGCAAATGCTCACCAACCTCTCCACCGTTCAGCGGATGCGTTCGCCGGGCGTCATCAATCACCGCGACGTGCAGCCGGTCTTCGATGTCTTCGCCGGTGTGGAAGGCCGCGATTTGGGCGGCGTCTCCGACGATATCGAGCGCGCCCTGGCGAAACTGAAGCTCCCTCGCGGCACATCCCTGGTACTGCGCGGCCAGGTGGAAAGCATGAAATCGTCCTTCATCGGCTTAGCCTGGGGGTTGCTGTTCGCCATTCTGCTGGTATACCTGCTGATGGTAGTGAATTTCCAATCGTGGCTGGATCCGTTGATCATCATGATGGCGCTGCCGGGCGCGCTTTCGGGAATCGTGTTTATGCTGTTCGCGACGCAGACCACGTTGAGCGTCCCCTCGTTGATGGGTGCGATCATGAGCGTCGGCGTGGCAACAGCGAACAGCATCCTGATTGTAACTTTCGCGAATGAACAGCGAGCGATGCATAACGCAGCCGCGGCGGCACTCGAAGCCGGTTACACACGGCTGCGGCCGGTGCTGATGACGGCGTTCGCGATGATCATCGGTATGCTGCCGATGGCAATTGGGGTAGGAGAAGGCGGCGAACAGAACTCCCCCTTGGGCCGTGCCGTTATCGGTGGATTGATTTTTGCCACATTTGCGACCCTATTTTTAGTGCCTGTGATCTACGCCACGTTGCGGCGCAGCGCTCCTTACCAGGAGGAAGCCATCCCGTGAACCCATCGTCCGTCACCGTCCGCAAACCACGCCGCATGCATACAGCCGTACTCGCTCTGGTTTTGTTGGGCGGGCTCATCGCGCTGATTCTGACTGGCGTATTGCCGCGCCTGCAGCATCGCGCCGCCCTGGCGAGCGACACGCGCGAGCTGGATACCGGGGAGCCTTCAGTAAATACCGTGGTGTTGAAAACCGCGGGCCCGATCAATGAGCTGACCTTTCCCGCAAGTATGCAGGCCATACAGGAAGCGCCTATCTATGCGCGCACCGACGGCTATTTGAAATCCCGCAAGGTGGATATTGGCGACCATGTGCGCACGGGCACGCTGCTGGCGGAAATTGAAGCCCCGGAAGTGCAGCAACAGCTGGCTCAGGCGCGCGCGGCGCAGGCACACGCGGTGGCAGCCGCCGCTCAGACACGCGCTTCCCTGAAGCAGTCGCAATCGCGAATGCTGCTGGCACAAGTCACGCTGGAGCGCTGGAAGAAGCTGGTGGCGGAGGGCGTTGTTTCCAAGCAGGATTCCGACGAAAAGCAAAGCTCCTACGATGCCTCCACTTCCGAGGTGGAAGCGCTGCGGTCCAATGTTACGGCCGCGGAAAGCGACATTGTGGCGCAGCAGGCAAACGTTCGGCGTTTGGAAGAGTTGCAGTCTTATCAGCGCGTCCTGGCGCCCTTCGATGGAACCATTACGGCGCGCAACGTGGACGCGGGCGCGCTGATCACCGCGGGTAGCAGCTCCAGTAACCGCGAACTCTTTCGCATGGCCAAGACCGATCAGCTTCGAATCTTCGTGAACGTGCCGCAAACCAGCTCCGTCGCAATCCATCCTGGTGAAAAGGCGGCGATCCGCGTGGGTGAGTTTCGGGGCCGCGAATTTCCGGGCACCATTGTCCGCACGGCCGATTCGCTTGACCCTAGTTCGCGCACGCTGCTCACAGAGATTCACATCCCCAACGGGAAGCATGAACTGCGTCCCGGAATGTTCGCGTCAGTGAAATTTTCGCTCACCCGGACGTCCTCAGCCGTGGTGGCGCCAGCTTCTGTATTCGTATTTCGCGCGGACGGGCCGCATATTGCCGTCGTGAACGCGTCCGGGCGTGTCCACTTTGCCAGCGTTGTGCCGGGGCGCGATTACGGAGCCACCATGGAGATTCTTTCCGGCGTGCAACCCGGCGACCGGGCCGTGTTGAACCCGACCGACGATCTTGCCGAAGGGGCTCATGTGCGTCTGGTAGCGGACGCGAAATGAACGAGTGGGCGCTGGTCTTGGGCGCGAGCAGCGGTTTCGGGGCAGCTACGGCGCGCGAACTGGCCCGGGCGGGTTTCCACATCGCCGGAGTCCATATGGACCGGAGAGAAACGCTACCATTGGCGCAACAGACTATTGACGATATTCGCTGCGCCGGGCGCGAGACGCTTTTTTATAATTGTAATGCGGCCGACGAGGGAGAGCGGAAATGCGTGATCGCCGGGTTGGCCGGAAAGAGCGTTCAAGTGCTCTTTCATTCACTGGCATTCGGTTCGCTGAAGCCCATGGTAGGCGCGGATGCAGCGACGCAACGGCAGATTGAAATGACAGCGGATGTCATGGGGCATAGCCTGATTTATTGGGCGCGCGATCTGGTGGATGCCGGGCTGATGCGCGCCGGCGGCAGGATCTTCGCCATGACCAGCGAAGGCAGCACTCACGCCCTTCCCAGTTATGGGCCGGTAAGTGCCGCCAAGGCGGTGCTGGAAGCTCACATCCGGCAGCTTGCCGTGGAACTGGCTCCCTTTGGCATTACCGCGAACGCGCTGCTGGCCGGCACAACCGATACACCGGCGCTGCGCAAGATTCCCGGTCACGAACGCTTGCTCGAATATGCTCTATCGCGCAATCCGCACAAGCGTCTGACCGTTCCCGAAGACATCGCTCGCGCCGTGGTTTCGCTGGCTGCTCCAAACACCGCGTGGCTCACGGGAAACACCATCCGCGTGGATGGCGGCGAAGGAATTGCGGGTTAACGTTCTTATATGACGCTCCCCGGAATACATCAACTGGAATCCACGCCCGAGATACTGCGGCTTCTCATGCAGGGCATCACCGCGCAACAAACGGTATGGAAGCCTGCGCCGGATCGCTGGTCCCTGGCTGAGATTCTGGAGCATCTTTCGCATGTGGAAGGACATTACTTCCGGGCCGCCGCGGAGGCTCTGGTGACGCACCCGGACCCTGAAATAGCTCCGTACAATCAGAATGCTTACGCCTTGGAGGGCACTTACTCGGGGCGCGAGCCGGAAGATTCGTTCGATCATTTCGAAGAGCAGCGCGAGGATAATATTGCGTTCCTGAACGGCCTGCCTTTGCAAGCCGCGGACCGCGCGGGTAGACATCCCGAATTGGGCACTGTCACCCTGAGCAACATTCTGAACGAATGGGCGTTTCACGATCTGGGCCATATCCGCCAGATTGCGGAATTGGTGCGAGCCATCCGGTACTACCACGAATTGGGTCCGTTTCAGAGTCAGTATCGGATTCAGGCGTAACGTCCGGTTCCTTACATCGGCACGTGACAAGCACTGTTGCGAGGCATGGAAAACAATGTTCAAAAGCTGGGCGAACTGATCAAAGATGTGAAGATGGCGATGCTCACCACCATTGATCGGGATGGAACTTTGCGCAGCCGGCCGATGGCGACACAGAAGGCGGAGTTCGATGGAACGCTCTGGTTTTTCACCCGCGCCTCGTCGCCAAAGGTGGAAGAAGTCGAGCAGACTCACAACGTCAATCTCAGTTACGCCGCACCGGACAGCAACACCTATGTCTCCGTCACCGGCACCGCAAGTTTGGTTCGCGATCACGCCAAAGCAAAAGAGCTTTGGAACCCGATTCTGAAGGCCTGGTTTCCCCAAGGCCTGGAAGACCCGGATCTCGCTTTATTGCACGTCCAGATCGAGAAGGCGGAATTTTGGGATTCACCTTCCAGCACCATGGTGCAGATCGCCGGTTTCGTGAAAGCCCTGGCAACCGGCAAAGCGTATCAGCCCGCGCCGGGCGAACACGAAAAGATCACGCTCTAGCGGCGGGTAACAATCACAGAGCGCCAACTGGAGTTGCCGGCTGCGTCATATGCCCGGAAGGTGAGCGTATTGCTGCCCACCAGCAGCGGGATCTGCGGGATGTTCCACATTTTGGTTCCGCTAGCGGTGCCCGCGCCCAAAGCGCCGTTCTGCCAGGTCACGCGCGTCACTTCCACGTTATCGGAGGCAGTTCCGGACGCCGATATTGTCGCCAGACTGGTCTGCACGTTCGTTCCGAACGGAACGGCGATGTTTAACATCGGGGGGACTGCATCTTGTACAGCTGGTTGCGGTCGAAGGACAGTTACAGAGCGCTTATCGGTGTTGTGTTTTGCGTCGATGACCGTCACTGTGATGGTGGTGGAGCCCGGAGGGGTGGGGACTAACGTGGTGAACCAGTTAACGCCAGTAACACTCGCTCTCCCCGAGGCACCATGATCGGTTTGCCACGAAACGGTGACAATGCCAGTGGCATTACTTATAGAACCGGAGGCCGCAACCGAGATTGTGTTGACCGGGATGTTCCCAGCAGTGGGCGATTGAATGCTGAGCGCAATCGAAGGCGCCGCCGGTGAGGGCGCAGCGGAGAGAGCGCCATAAATCGATTGAATGCCGGCAATATCGTCCACGCCAATTTGGGCGGGAAAGCGGTAATACGGGTACATGATGGCGCCGGGCTGATCGGAGTGGCCCAAACCGAGCGCGTGCCCCATTTCGTGAAGAGCAACTGTATAGATATCGATATTGGTTCCGGCGTGCCAGCCTTCTTCCGAATCGAAATGCATGTCGCCGGCGATCGGCTCGGGATTGCTTGGGTAAAAGGTATGGGCGAGAACGCCATTCGGCCCGTCGAAGGGGTAGCCGTCGCCGTGGTCGCGCGTGGCGAATTTGATGGATATGGTTCGTGCCGCCAATAGATTTGTTGTAGCCGCGAACTGCACGCGCGCCACCTTGCTCCATTCCGCCATGGCCCGCGCCACTTCGCTTTCCACAGTCGCGTTCGGCACCTTCCCGGTTAGCGTGCCAAACACATAATTCAGAGTCACCTTGCCGGTCGAATCTACGCTCCAGCCGTTGCCGACGCGGGCGTATTGAGCCACTGTCATACCGGAAGAAATCGCGCCAACACAGTTGTGGAACCGTTCGCCATCCGCCATTTCGGCGGGTGCCGGGAACACGTAAGCAACTTCATCCCACTGCTTGAATTTGCTCGCATCGAACAGATTGCCTGAGATCAGGAAATGGCCGGGGGCAAGATCGGGATGCTCGACAATGATCGCGCCTTCAGATTCCAGCAACTCGCGGGCTGCCTGAGGCTCGACATCGGCGTGAAATTCCACCACAAAGAGCGAATCGTTGCCGTGTGTACCCATCAGTGGGCTTATCTTGTCTTCCGGGGTCATTTCATCGATGAAGACCAGATCGAGACCTTCGGACGAAAAATCGTTGGGCACCGCGACAACCACCGCATCGTCGGGGACAGAACCCGTGATCACGGCGCCACGCCGGTCCAGTTCCGCGCGGATGTCATCGTTCATAGGCGTTTTGAATTGTAGGATCAGATGATTCTGGCCCTCGCGCCAATGCCGTCGGAGGCTCGGTCCGAGCGTCGTGCGCGCCCCAGACCCTTCAATGGTCCGGTTCTTCAGGTGAATCGTCTGGGCCGCCAAAATCTGGGCGGTAAAGAGGAAAGCGCCAATTATTTGCCACTGCATAAGCGTCTATCGGTAGCCGCTGAGAAGTTCTTTATGGCTGGCGCACAAAGTGTGTGATGAAAATACCCGTTTGCCTTTTCCTCTCCATTTTTTTCGGGCATTCACTGGAGGCCGCCTCAGGTGTCTACCGGATCGAGACCATTGCGGGAGGGAATAATGTCGGCGACGGCGGTCCTGCATTGCGCGCGCCGCTGCACGATTGCCAAGGTCTGGCTGTGGATCGCGCGGGTAACATCTATATTGCCGACCCGGGCGATCACCGGGTGCGCAAGATTAATCCATCGGGCACCATCACGACAGTTGCCGGGAATGGCAGCGCGGGCTTCACCGGTGACAACGGGCCTGCCGACCACGCCCAACTTAACCTGCCTTATGGGGTGAGCACGGACGCGGCTGGCAACGTCTACATTGCCGATTTGGGCAACAATCGAATCCGCCGGGTTTCCGCGTCGGGCGTGATTACATCGCTGAAGGGAATGTTCAAGGCACCCCGGAACGTGCTGGCGGATGCGCAGGGAAATGTGTATGTATCGGAGTTCGACGCCAACCGGGTAGTGCGCGTGAACGCCGATGGCACTGTCACGCCGATTGCGGGAACAGGCGCGCGCGGGCTCAGCGGCGATTTCGGCGCGGCGACCGCGGCGACCTTGAACAGTCCGGCCGGCCTCGCGCTAGACGGTTCGGGAGCGCTTTACATTGCCGATAGCGGCAACTCGGTGATCCGGCGCGTAGCGGGTGGCTTGATCGCCACGGTCTTAGGTACCGGCGTGCCGGGCAGCCAGGTTCCCGCGCAATTGTATCTGCCCACCGGCGTGGCGCTCGATGCACAGGGAAACCTCTATGTAGCGGATTCCGCGAATAGCCGGATCCGCAAACTCTCGGCGTCCGGAATGGTTTCCACCATCGTGCTTCCAGCGCGCGATGTGGCTATCGATGCGGCGGGAGGCTTGCTGGCCGCTTACGGCGAACACGTCATGAAGCTACTTGTCAGCGGTGCCACCGCGACGTTAGCTGGCGATGGTAGCTATCTGTTTCGCGGTGACGGTGGAGCGGCAACCGATGCGCGTCTCAACCGACCAGGGGCGGTTACAGTCAAGCCCACGGGACTCCTGACCATTGCCGATACAGGAAATAATCGCGTGCGCACGGTTTCGTCTTCGGGTACCATCTCCACCACTGCGGGTCCTAAGCTGCTGCAAGCGCCCACAGCTCTCACTTACGATTCGCAGAACAATTTGTTGATTGCCGACCCGCCCTCCGCGCTGGTGTGGAAGCTGAATTCGTCCGCGCTTACGCCCGTGGCGGGCAATTCATTTCAAAGTTATTCAGGCGATGGCTACGCGGCGCTCAATTCTTCGCTCGCGCTGCCTTCGGGCGTTGTGGCTATTCCCGGCGGCGGATTTTATATCGCGGACACCGCCAACAATCGTGTGCGGCGAGTGAACGCGGGCGGCACCATGACCACCGTGGCCGGTCTAAACCGGAGCGGCTTCGATACCGACGGTATTGCGCTGGGCGTGTCGTTGAATGGCCCCACGGCGCTGGCGCTGGATGCTGCCGGAGCGCTCTATATCGCCGACACAGGCAATGACCGCATTCGAAAACTGACGGCCGACGGGATGCTGGCTACGGTGGCGGGCGGTTTCACGACACCGATTACGCTCAACAAGCCACGCGGCCTGGCGATCGATCCAAGCGGTACCCTCTGGATTGCCGATACCGGAAATCACCGCATCCTGACGTTATACAAAGAGGGAACTCTGAGCGTAGCGGCCGGCAATGGCAGCCCAGGCTTTTCGGGCGATGGCGCTGCGGCAAAAGAAGCGCAGTTGCAATCGCCGGAAGGCTTAGCGGCCGATGCGGACGGCAACATCTACGTGGCCGATAGCGGGAACAACCGCGTGCGCATGTTGATTGCACCGCCGCCCGCTTTGACTGAAGCTCCGTCCAACACTTACACCGTTGTGGGTGCGGCTTCATTGCAGACCGGAAACGCCGCGCCGTGTTCTTTGATTACAGTATTCGGCCCGAATGCGAGCCTCCTTCCCATGTACCTGGACGGAAAATTGGCCGCGACGATTGGGTCCGTTTTGAATCAGGCCACGGTGCAGGTGCCATGCAACGCACAGGTGCCTTCTCTACGCATGGAATTGGGCGCGACCTGGACCTACCAGCTTCCGATTGCCGTCGCGGCTCCGGCGCTATTTGCGACCAACGCCGGTTCGGGACTCGCTCTGGCCCTGAATTCCGACAATACGCTCAACACGGAGACGAATCCCGCGCAACGCGGCTCCGTGGTCAGCTTTTACGCCACGGGAATGGGTGTTCCCGATAATTCCGCGGGCGTGGTGATTGGCCAGTCGCCGGCGGAACTGTTGTTCGTAGGCGACGCGCCGGGCTTGATTGGCGTTACACAGTTGAATGTCCGGCTTCCAGAGGGCGTGTCGGGCATACAGCCGTTGCTGGTGTTGTCGGCCAACGTGGCGTCGCAGACCGCCGTAAGCGTCGCCATTCAGTAAACTAGAAGCGATTTGATTCCCATCGCACTGACCATCGCCGGTTCCGATCCTTCGGGCGGAGCGGGTCTACAGGCCGACCTCAAAACGTTTCACCAGTTCGGCGTTTACGGGGAAGCCGTCGTGAGCCTGATTACGGTTCAGAACACGCTGGGTGTGACGGCCGTGCGGCTGCTGGAACCAGAGTTGGTGGTTGCTCAACTGGAAGCGGTACTGGCCGATATTCGGCCACTCGCGATGAAGACTGGCGCATTGGGGAGCCAGGATCTGGTCAATGCTCTCGCCGCGCACGCGCCCACCTGGAAAATTCCGCTGGTGATCGACCCGGTTCTGTTCAGTAAGAATGGCACGCGGCTTTCCAGCGCCGATCCGCGCCCTCTGTTTCCCTTCGCGGCCCTGGTCACCCCCAACCTGGCGGAAGCCGCCGCGCTGACCGGAATGCAGGTGACCACGGTTCCTCATATGAAAGACGCGGCGTTGAAGTTGGCGCAGCAGGGCGCGGCCAGCGTGCTGGTCAAAGGCGGACACCTGGATGGCGACACGTCTGTTGACGTTTTATGGCATTTGGGTTCGTTTCGCGAACTCCCAGCCGCGCGCGTTGAAACCAGGCACACCCACGGCACCGGCTGCACATACTCCGCGGCCATCACGGCGCTACTGGCTTGCGGCATGGAACTACCCGCCGCGGTGGAGCGCGCCAAAGTCTACATCACGAACGCGATCCGTACTAACCCTGGCCTAGGCGCGGGGCATGGACCCGTCAACCACTGGGCCTGAGCCTCTATAATTCAAGATTGACCAAGATCCAAAAACACTTCCGCCTGGAATACAACGCCAGCGATTCGCCGGCAATGCTCGAAAGCATCAATCGAGCCCAGGCAATCTACGGCATCGAGCGCATCACGCTGGCCGCTTCGCTGGATGCGGTAACCGTCGAGTTCGACGCCTCTCGCCTGCGGGTGGCGGATATCGAAGCCACGCTACGTCGGTGCGGTCTGCCGGTGTCTCAACCCGCGCGCGAGACTGTGGTGGCGGTCACGCCGGAGCCTGCACCTCCCTCTGTTCCCAACCAGGCTTGAAGAGTGGCAGGTAATGCTCCGGCCGGTAAGGGTGTTTTAGAATTTCTTTGAGGTTGAGGTCGATACCAAGGCCGGGCTTGTCCCCGATTTCGATGTAGCCATCTTTCACCTCCACGCCGCCGGTGACGATTTCCTTCTCCCAAGGCTCATTGAAATCGTCGAAGATTTCGTGAATGAGAAAGTTCGGCAGAGACGCGTTCAGTTGGACGCAGGCTGCGGAACAGACCGGGCCTTGGGCGCTATGCGGGGCAATCATGCCGTAGTGCGCGTCCACCATATCCGCAATTTTGCGAGTCGCGAAGAGCCCGCCTAGATTGAGCGGCTCCGGCTGCAGAATATTCACGACATCGTGCTTCAGCAATTCGGCGAATTGCTGTTTTGAAAAGAGGCTCTCGCCTGTCGCGATCGGCACGGGGCTGCGGCGCGCCACTTCTACCATGGCGTTGATGTTGGTATGCGGAACAGGTTCTTCGAACCAGGCAGGTTTCAGATGCGCCATCGCTTCGGCGAACTGAATGGCAGTCGCTGGGTTGAAGCGACAGTGGCCCTCGATGAGGATATCTACCTGTTGCCCGACAACTCCGCGAACCGCTGTCACAATGTCGAGCGAAAGTTCGAAATCGGCGCTCGTCAATGTGCGCCACGAGTTGCCGAACGGATCGAACTTCAAAGCCGTATAGCCGCGCGCGACAACTCCGGCAGCCTTTTCAGCAAAGCTTTCGGGTGTCCGAGGACCGCGATACCAACCGTTGGCATAGGCACGCAGCTTGTCGTGGCAGCGGCCACCCCACAGGTTATATACCGGCTGATTGCAGGCCTTGCCAATGATGTCCCAGAGCGCGATTTCAATAGCCGCGACCGCGCACATGTGGATCTGCCCGCCGTCGCCATAGACATCGCGAATCAGACGCTGTGAAATGGTCTCCACCTGAAACGGGTCCAGCCCCAAAATCAGCGGCTTCAATTCGTGAATGGCGGTTTCGATGGTGCGGGCGAAAAAATTCATGGTGCCTTCACCCACTCCATGGAGCCCTTCATCCGTCCGCACAATGGTGAACAGCCAATTTTTCCAGGGGTTTCCCGCGATGTAAGTCTCGATGGCGGTGATACGCATTGCTGCCATTATGATTTATGCGCAATTCGAACCGTTCATCCTGCCGTTTCGACCCTTTGTAGTGGAAGTGTGTGCGGAGGCGGCGGCCCATAGTACAAAGGGTTACCGCACAATGCTACAGGTAATTGGATTGAAGAAGGCATACGGCGACCTGATCGCCGTGGATGGCGTCTCGTTCGATGTCGCCAAAGGCGAGACTATTGGATTGCTGGGGCCGAACGGGGCCGGCAAGACCACCACCGTCTCCATGATCGCCGGGCTGATTGCGCCCGATTCCGGGCAGGTGCTGATCGATGGCGCCGCCGTCTCGGGCGATACGAACCCGGTGAAACGGCGCATCGGGCTGGTGCCGCAGGATCTGGCACTCTATGACGAATTGCCGGCGCTGGCAAATTTGGAACTGTTCGCCGCGCTATACGGGATCGGCGGCGCGCAAGCGGCCCATGCGATCCATGAAGCGCTGGTGCTGGTGGGCTTGCAGGACCGAGCTAAAGATCGCGTGAGCACATTCAGCGGCGGCATGAAACGACGCTTGAATCTGGCGGCGGCGCTTTTACACGATCCTGACGTGCTGCTGCTGGACGAACCCACGGTGGGTGTTGACCCGCAGAGCCGCAACGCAATTTTCGACAATTTGGAAACCCTCAAAGCGCGCGGCAAGACGCTGGTCTACACCACGCATTATATGGAAGAGGCCGAACGGCTCTGCGATCGCATTGTGATTGTGGACCACGGGCACGTGATTGCGAACGACACACTCGCCGGTCTCTACCGAAGGCTGCCGGCAAGCAATAGGCTGCTGATTGACCTGGAGAATGCCCAAGTGGATTTAGCCGGTGTTCGCGAGTTGCCGGGCGTGGCCGGGGCGGAGATGCAGGGGAACAGGCTTTCGGTTTTGCTGGCGGATCTATCGAGTGGCGCAACGAAAGTGCTGGCTTATCTCGCCAGCGGTGGGCATCGCTTCGAGAGTCTCTCGACCGCGGCACCGAGTTTGGAAACTGTGTTTTTGACGATGACCGGAAGGAGTTTACGAGACCTATGATTACGTTTCTGGCGTTGGTGCGAAAGGATCTGCGGATATTTTTTCAGGACCGTCGCGCGGTGATCATGTCGTTCGTTGCACCGATCCTGATCGGCAGCTTCTTCGGCTATGTGTTCGGAGGGGATGGCTCGAAATACAGCGACGCGGGCAAGGCTAAGGTGCTGGTGGTTGATCAGGATGGCGGTGCCGCTGGTGCCGCCGTGGTGCGCGGCATGGAGGCGGAGAAAGCGCTGGAAGTACGGCGCGTGACTCTGGACGAGGCGCAGGAACTGGTCAGGAAAGGCAAGGCTTCCGTAGCGGTGAGGATTCCGGCGGGTTTCGGAAAGCAGGCGATGGTGCCGGGCGGCCCAAGGCCGAAGTTGACCTTCTACGTAGACCCATCGCGCACCCTCGAAGCAAAGATGGTGCAGGGGATGTTGGTAGGCCAGTATCTGAGGGCGACGGGGCGCGGCGGGCAGATGCCCTTTGACACCGAAGAAATTCCGCTGACCGCCAAACGTGGCGTGATCTACAACGCTTATGCTCATTCCTTTGGCGGGATGGCGATCCAGTTCATTCTCTTTCTGGGAATTGACGTAGGGATTGGGATGCTGCTGGACCGGCAGCGCGGTTTGTGGAAACGCTTCGCAGCGTCGCCGCTTTCGAAGTGGACGCTGCTGGGTAGCCGCATGGTGAGCGCGACGCTGATTGTGATGCTGATTCTGGGCGTAGTGTTTAGCTTCGCGCGGATTGTGTTCGGAGTGCGGATGGAGGGCAGCCTGATTGGCTTCGCGGGAATTTGCGCGGCCTTCGGGATGATGACGGCCAGCTATGGTTTGCTGATCGCCTCAATTGGGAAGACGCCGCAAGGAGCGCGCGGGTTGTCGATTCTGGCTACGCTGCTGATGGTGATGCTGAGTGGGGCGTGGATCCCAAGCTTCCTGTTTCCGAAGTGGTTACAGGACGTCACCAAGGCAGTGCCCGCCAGATGGGCGATGGATGGCATGGACGCCATGAGTTGGCGCGGGCTGCCCTGGACGGAAGCCTTACTGCCGATGCTGGTGCTGGTTGGCTTTGCCTGCGCGTTTTCACTGATTGCAGCGGCGCGCTTCCGTTGGGAAGCCGAGTGATTACGCTGTCGCGGTGCCGTTGAGCACTTCAATTGCTTTTTTGAGCAACAGGTCTTCAGTGGGCTTCACGGGCGCTTCATCCTTGCCCACGGGTTCGCCGTCTTCGTCCAATTCCACTTGCTGATCCGCTTCGGCCATCGGTGTATCCGGAGTAACTCCGTTGTCCTGAATGGATTTACCATCGGGCCCATAATATTTCGCGACCGAAAGGATGATGGCGCCGCCATCTTCCATGGTGACGGCTTGGCGGATGGAGGCATCGCCATAGGAATGCTCGCCCACCACCTTGGCCCGCTTATCCTGCTGAAGAGCGGCCGCGGCCACTTCGGCGGCTTGCGCGGTACCACGATTCGTTAGCACCACCAGCGGAAGCTTGGCAATCTGCTTCTTGGCATCGGCGTTGAAATCCTTACGGGGATAGCGCTGGCCCTGCACATAGCCGATCAAGCCTTTATCTAAAAAGAGATTTGCGAGGTCTACGCCGTCTTCAGGGGAGCCGACGGCGCAGTTGCGAAGATCGAGCACCAGCTTGGTGGCGTTTTTCTTCTGCAGCTCTTCAATCGCAGCGGCCACTTCCTTCACTTTTCCATTCGCCAACGTTTCAGGCCGGATATAGCCGATTTGCCCGTCAAGCATTTTAAACGCGACGGCTGGATAGACAATGACGCCACGCGTAACGGTGAGCTTTTGTGGTTCAGGCTTGCGGCGAAGAACCGTCAGATCGACCGTGGAACCGGGCGCGCCTCGCAACAGCAGGCTGGCATACGCGAGGGGCATATCGCGCGTCGCAACGCCCTTAATGCTCTCGATCATGTCGCCCGTGGAAAAGCCGGATTTGGCGGCTGGTGAATTTGGAACCACGCCCACCACGGTCATGTAGCCGTATTTCTTGGCGAGTACGACGCCGATATCGCCCTTATGCGTGTCGAAGTCTTTGAGGTATTCCTTGTATTGCTGCGCGTTCAGATAGCTGGCGAACGGGTCAATCGATTCCAGCATGCCGGTGAGCGCACCCTGTGTAACGCTCTTCATGTCGGGCTCTTCCACATACTCGCTCTTGATGCGGGAGAGCACTTCGGTATAGACAGCCAGATGCCGGTAGACTCCGGTGCCGGGCGTATCCGCGGGCGCTGCTTTACTAAGCACGGTACCCAACAGAAGGATGAAGACCAGACAACTGGAGGACATGACAACGGCGAACTTGGAACGGCTGTTCATAAGAATCTAGACGCCTTCCGCACCCGTTTCGGTGCGCTGGTTTCGAACTGTAAACCCAGTTTACCTTACAGTAAAGAGTGGGTTTCGGTTCAAAGTTTTGGTTATTGATCGCGGCGACATTTCTGGGGTTTCTGGGGATTGGAACGGTGCTGCCGTCGCTGGCACCGCACATTCGCCACGATCTGGGCGGGTCTGACCGCACAGTTGGCTTTGTTATTGGTATTTTCTCTTTCGTGGCGTTAGGGTCGCGCTTCTTCTCGGGGCCATTAGCCGACCGTCGTGGTCGGAAAACCGCGTTTCTCACAGGTCTAATTAGTTGCGCGTTGGCTGGCCTAGCTTACCTGCTTCCGCTGGGTTTGCCAGGCGCGTATCTAGGGCGCGCATTTCAAGGCTTTGGCGAAGCGTGTCTGTACACCGGCGCGGCGGCCTGGGCGGTGGAAGCGGCGGGCATTCATCGCAGCGGGCAGGCTTTGGGCTA
>Ga0123338_10001846_pt1 | contig 20040 bp, 15 predicted proteins | sample grotaG_FD_89793 | JGI IMG/M metagenome (GOLD analysis project Ga0123338, IMG submission 89793) | Glacier valley bacterial and archeal communities from Borup Fiord, Nunavut, Canada, to study Microbial Dark Matter (Phase II) -... | ecosystem: Environmental > Aquatic > Freshwater > Ice > Glacier ...
GACTTCAGTAATTCACTTTTTGTATCGTATGGTGCAGGATTTTGCAATTGCCGAGGAGTTGGGACAGGAAGTGTTCCTCCGGGTCTATCGCTCTCGCGCCACTTATGAACCGACGGCCAAGTTTACTACTTGGCTGTTCCGGATTGCGACTCACCTGGCGCTGAATTGGCTTCGCGACGGTAAAAATGAGCGCAACCAGGAGCGGCTGGATCAGGATACAGATGGAGTGCCGGTGCTTCAGGTCTCCGATAGAAAACCTTCGGTGGAATCCCGGATGGTGTACGAGGTGAAGCTAAATGAGATTCGCGGGGCCATCGCCGCGCTGCCGGATAAACAGCGTGCTGCCGTTTTGATGCACAAGTATGACGAGATGGAATATTCTCAGATCGCCGGGGTATTAAGCTGTTCGGAATCAGCTGTAAAGTCGCTACTATTCCGGGCTTATGAAACTCTGCGTGCCCGTCTTGCGCACATGGCATAAACAAATGAAAACTATAGAGGATCGGTCCATGAAATGCGGTTTGAAGGAAGCAGAAAAGGTCGAACTGCTGTTGCAGCACACCAGCGTGGCCGCAGTGTCGCACTTCGAACTGTGCCAATCCTGTAGGAATGCCTCTCTCAGTCAGGTGGCCCTCTGGAAAAGTCTGGATGCATGGAGTGTTCCTGAGGTCAGTTCCGGTTTTAACCGCACTCTCTACGCTAAAATCGATGCCGCCTCGGCCCAACCGTGGTACGAGCGTCTCGCCGCGGTGATTCGCCCCGCATTCGCGCAGCCGTCTATCGCTTTGGGATTGGCTGGTATTGTGCTTGCTACCGGGTTTTTACTCGACCACCAATCCACCGCCGTCTTCACCGCAGCGTCAACCCGCTCCCATGCGGCGCTTCAGGGGGCGCCCGCCGTTCCTGTATCCGGCGTGGAAGCCGAACAAGTGGAAAAGACCCTCGACGATCTGGAAATGCTCCGGCAATTCGATCCAGCTTCCGAAGAAAAAGAAAATGCTTCAAAATCGATGTAAGTGAGAAAGTCGAAACTTCAGTGAAAATTGTATTCCCAGTTCGTTTTGCAGTGTTGGTTGGGTCCACGGTAGCAGCTATGCTGCCGGGAGCCGCATTGGCCCAGCGTGCTCCACGTGTCTTTAACCGCCCGGTTCCCAGAACACGTCCCGAGCGGGGAAACGGGAAAGGGGAACTTGGAAGCGAGGCCCCCAAGCGGGATTCCGAGCAACAGATCGATCGATTGGAGAAAATGAGCCAGTCAGAGCGCCGCACCGCCCTTGACGCTCTTCCGCAGGAGCGGCGAGAAAAAATCGAAAAACGCCTCGATCACCTGCAGCGCCTTTCGCCGGAGCAGCGGGCTCAGCTAGAAAAGCGCTTAGAGCGGTTCCAGAACCTGCCCTCCGATAGACAGGCGCAGATTCGACGCGTTTCTCAGGATCTTCAACAGCTTCCCAAGGCCCGCAAAATAGCAGTTCGTCAGGAACTGGACACGTTGCGAACGCTTCCGGAGGGTGAACGTCAATCGCGGCTAGAAAGTTCCACGTGGAAAAAACAGTTTTCCCCTCAAGAACAGGAAATTCTGAAGCAATCCTCAGAACTTCTGCCGCAACAGCCATAAAAAAAGGGCAGGCAATCAGCCCGCCCTATTTATCCGAATTTTAAGAACGTTAAACCTTCGCGGAAGGTACGCCCGATTCCACGTGAGCATCCAGCATCTTCTGGAGTTCTGATTTGCCCACCGCGCCAACGCGTTGGTCCACAATCTTGCCGCCCTTAAACAGCAGCAGCGCCGGAATGCCGCGAATCTGGTAACGGGCCGCGGTTTGACCGTTATCATCCACGTTCAGCTTCCCAATCTTGGCTTTGCCTTTGTAATCTTCGGCAATCTGATCGATGGTAGGCGTCATCTGGCGGCACGGTCCGCACCACTCCGCCCAGAAATCCACCAATACTGGCGTTTCTGAATTTAAAACCTCCGTGTCGAATGCGGAGTCTGTGAACGTTAGTGTGTTTGTGCCTGCCATAATTGCCTCGCTTACCCTTTGGATGATTTATACCGCTTGCGGATTCAGCAGGCGGTGGTACAGCCTGTCATACTCCCGGGCAGAACTGTCCCAGGAAAAATCGCGAGCCATGCCAATCTTCATCATAACCTGCCAGACTTTCCGGTTCCGATAGCCAGCCAGCGCGTCTCTTACTGCCTGTGTGAATGCTTCTACCGTGTACGGAGTAAATTTGTAGCCAGTCTCGCTATCGATTGTGTCATCCAGACCCCCGGTTGCACGAACCACCGGAACAGTTCCATAGCGCAAACTGTAAATCTGGTTCAGTCCGCAAGGCTCATAGCGCGAAGGCATCAGAAATATGTCTGAGCCGGCTTCAATCCGGTGCGCCAGACCATCGTCGTATCCGGTATGAACACCTACGCGGCCCGGAAATTTAGCAGCTAGATCGATAAATAAACTCTCGTACTCCGGTTCACCGCTTCCTAGCGCGACTAGGTTGAAATTTTCTTCCGCAAAGAGCGCCGGAAGCGCCGCCGCAATCAGGTCGCACCCTTTCTGACTGGTAAACCGCGACACAATTCCCAGCAGAGGCGCCCCTGCGCCGCCGGACAAACTAAATTCCCGCAACAGTTCCGCCTTACACTCGGCCTTTCCGCTCAAATCTCCGGCACTGTACTGCGCCGGAATCAGCGGATCGATCTCCGGATTCCAGCGCGTGTAATCCGCTCCATTCAGGATGCCGCTTAAACTCGCGCGGCGTTCGCGAAGCAGCCCGTCCAAGCCGAAGCCGAACTCTGGAGTCTGAATCTCCTCGGCATAACGGCGGCTCACCGTGGTCAACCAGTCGCTATAAACCAGACCGGCTTTCAAATAGTTCACCTGCCCGTAAAACTCCAGCCCTTGTGGGCTAAAGAACGCTGGATCCACCCCGATCTGCGCTAATGCGGCAACAGGAAACAGCCCCTGATATCCAAGATTGTGAATCGTACTGACGGTCGGAATCCGCAGAAAGGTGGGGTCGCCCGCAAACTGGCGCTGGTAGACGGGAACCAATCCAGCCTGCCAGTCGTGGCAATGGAAAATGTCAGGTAGAAACACGCGGCGCGCCAGCTCCAGAGCCCCTCGGGCCAGGGCGGCGAAACGAACCGCATTATCGGAAAAATCACCCTCGGCATCCCCGTAAAGTCCCGAGCGGTTGTACAGTTCGGGGATATCGAGAAACAAAAAGGTTTCGTCTGTTTCCGATTGCATGACAGACGCGTTGAACCGGTTCGGGCCCAGTTGCAGCGGCAGATTGTCCCAAATGCGGCGCATGGCAAACCGCTCCGTTTCCCGGTAGCGCGGCAGCAGGACGGCAACCTGGTGGCCCAACGCAGTCAGCGCCCGGGGCAGGGAACTCACCACGTCGGAGAGCCCTCCGGTTTTCGCGTAGGGCGCGGCCTCGCTGGCCACCATCAAAATCTTACTCATTCAGGCCGGGCAATCTCTTGAGATTGTCCCACGCGGTGCCCACGCGGAGATTGCTATCTGGCGAATGTTAGACTTGAATTCGAGCCAGGTAAGCCAGTTTGATTCGCAATTTTCTCCTCTGCAGCTTGGCAATCGCCTCCCTGTCACAAGCTCCTGCTCGCGCAGCGGACCAGAACCAGCTTGATTCCAGCGAAAACGTGTTTACCGTGCTCGCCGCGCTGAATGCCGCCGGCTACGATACGGATCTGGAAAGTTCGCTCAACAGCCCTCTCCGTAAGCAGGTTCGTCAGTATCTGGCAGAGCGTAAAATTCCGGTTTTGCCGGAACTTCGTTATTTTTACAAGGCCCACCCGCCGGGTCTGGCGCCTTACCTTTCGCTTGCTCTGGCAATGGGGCCGGCCCCAGATTTTGCATTCACCACCCGCCAGATAGACATTCCGCCCGATGCTGCCGCACTCGACAAGATGCTGCCCTTGCTTGCCCGTTTCTACGCGGAGGCCGACATCCCTACTCTCTGGAAACGCGTGCAGCCCGCGTTCGATGCTGCCATTGAGTCGTATCATCTGCCGGTTACCCGCCTGGTAAGCACCGTAAATTCTTACTTCCGGGCTCCTTCGGAAGGTTACCTGGGGCGCCGCTTCATCGTTTATATCGATCTGCTTGCCGCCCCCGGCCAAGTCCAGACCCGCAGCTACGGCGATCTTTATTACGTGGTCGCCACCAACTCACGCGATCCTCACATCACAGAAATCCGTCACGCTTACCTTCACTTTTTAGTAGAACCGCTGGTAGCGAAGTTCGGGCTTGTGCTGATGAAAAGCGCTTCCCTGGGCGATTACGCGGCACCCGCGCCCGCACTGGACGAATCGTACAAAAACGATTTTGTCCTGCTCACGGCCGAATCGCTCATCAAAGCCATCGAAAGCCGCCTCGATAAGAAACCTGAACTCATCGCGCAGGCGCTTTCTGAAGGCTTCGTACTGGCCCCGTTCTTTGGCGAGCAACTCATCTCTTATGAAAAAGAGCCTGACGCCATGCGGTTATACTTCCCGCACATGCTGGAACAACTGGATCGCTCGCGCGAACGGGCCCGCTTGGACCATGTCACGTTCGCCCCTAAAAACCCCGAAAAACCGGTTCGTTCCGTAGACCCGGTGCCCGTGAGCGCGTCCATGCGCTCCGTCGCGCAGGGCGAACAGTTCTACACTGCGGCGGATTACGAACAAGCCCGCCAGCTCTTCGTCAAGTCGCTGGAACAGCCCGGCTCACCGACAGATCACGCCCGTGCTTATTATGGGTTGGCCCGCATCTCGCTCCGGCAGAACAATCCCGATTTGGCCGAGCGGCTTTTCGAAAAAACCCTGGAAACCTCGCCGGACGATCAAACTCGCGCGTGGGCCCAGGTCTATCTGGGGCGCCTGTCAGATTTGAGCGGAGATCACAAGAAAGCCACAGCATACTTCGGCCATGCCCTCACAGTAAAAGGCGCCTCAGCCCAAGCTCTTGCAGCGGCGGAAAAGGGAATAGAGGAAAATAAAAAAAGATGAGAACCACTCACATAAACCGCACTCTTCGCGCCAGCCTCCAGACGCTAGGCATAATCTTCCTGGCGTCCTGCGCCATCCTCAACGCTCAGCCGAAACCGAAGTCACAGGCTGAGGTCACCGCACTGCAAGCCATGTTTGCCGCTACCGATGCGGACTCCCGAATTAAGACCGGCGAGGATGTGTTGCTGAACTTCGCGAATACGGATTTTAAGCCTTTCGTGCTGGTCACCATCGCGGATGCTTACAACCGCAAAGGCGATAACGCCAAAATGACGGTTTACGCGGAGCGCGCCATTGAAGCGGACCCGAAGAACTATCAGGCCATGCTGATGCTGGCCACCGGTATTGCCTCAAAGGTTCGCGAAAATGACCTGGATAAGGACGCGCGGCTGGTGCAATCGGAAAAATATGCCAACGATGCGATCGCCGCTCTTCAGGGCGCGCCCAAAATGAACCCCGGGTTGACGGATGAGCAATGGAATGCTGCCAAGAAAGATTACGTCGCCGATGCCCACCAGGCACTGGGGATGGTGGCCTCAATGCGCAAGAAGAACGATGTTGCCATCACGGAATATAAAATGGCCGTCGATAATGCCAGCAACCCCGACCCCGCCACCAGCGTCCGTCTTGGGCAGGCGCTCAACAAAGCGGGCAAGCACGATGAAGCCATCGCAGTGCTGGATAAAATCATGGCGCAGCCCGATGTGAACCCTCAGGTGAAGCAGTTTGCGCAGGCGGAGCGCGTTCGCGCGGTGACGGCCAAGGGTGGCGCGGCCGCCCCCGCCAAGTAATTCACCCGGTAAATCTGAATAGGGTGCGTGACACCAAATCTTGATGAGTTTGAGAACCGGATCGGCTACCGCTTTCGCAACCGCGAACTGCTGATCCGCGCCCTTACCCATTACTCCCACGTCAATGAACAGCTGCCGCCAGGCACGCCCAGAACCGTGCTCCATGATAACGAGCAGTTGGAATTCCTGGGTGACGCCATCCTGGGCTTCATCGCAAGCGAGCGCTTGCTCTCGGAATTCCCTGGTGCGGCCGAAGGCAAGCTCAGTGAAACCAAAGCGCTCCTGGTCAGCGCGTCTCACCTTTTGGCGACCGCAAAAGAAATCGGTCTTGGCCAGTTTCTTTTCTTGGGCCGCGGCGAGGAGATGAGCGGCGGGCGTGAGAAGAAGGGCATGCTGGCGGATGCTCTTGAAGCCCTCATAGCCGCCGCCTATCTGGATGGCGGCATCGAAGCCGCCCGGCTCTTCATCACCAAAGCAGTCTTGCCGCAAACTTTCGAAGGTTTCGGCCCTCACAGCGAACGCATCGATTACAAGACCACCTTGCAGGAACTTGCCCGCTCGCACAAGCTCCCGCTCCCGCATTATGAACTGGTGCGCCAGTCCGGGCCGGAGCACGCCAAGCTTTTCACCATCTCCGTCGTTGTGGGAAAACAGTGGGTCGCTCAAGGCGAAGGCTCCACCAAAAAGAGCGCTTCTCAGGCAGCAGCCAAATTAGCCTACAAGAAGATGATGGGCGGCAGCGTCGGTTAAAAAATCGTGTCGTTTAGTTTCAAATCGACCGCTTGCTTACCACCTTCGGTAACTGTCAAATCCGCTCCTGAATATTGCGTCATGGTCTGAGGATTGTGATACTCCACATTCTTCAAACTTCGAAAAGCATATATCCCATATTCTCCCGGCGCGACAGCGGTCAAAATGAACTTTCCGTTCGCATCCGTCTGAACCAGCTTGTCCTGCGAAGGGGATACGCCGCCTCGCCGCATCAACAACACAACACACTCAGCGGCGGCGCGATCCTGTAACTTCACCGTTCCACTCACCTCGCCCCCATTAGTCCCGATTGCGACCATCAACGTTGGGATTCCTCCTGAATCGGGAACCGTCACTGTGCCAGTAAGCGCGTCCATGCCGCCCACGCTTGCCGATTTCACATAGTAGGGCTCCGGCACATTCATACGCAGCGTGTAATCGCCAGGCAGTACCTGCGGGATTCGAAATTCTCGTGTGCCGCTGAATTGCGCCATATAAACAGGCCGCGTGACAAAATCTTCAGGCACCAAACTCAACGTGATCGCCGGCGCGCCCGCGCCTTGTTTCGTATCAACAGTTAATTGTCCGGAAAGGTCCGTTCCCGATTGCGGCGTTAAGGATAGACCCTCGACATCGGAAGTTCCCACTGACACCAACTGAGATGCGGTCCGTATGGCGGTTCCTTCATAAGCCGTGGCAGTAACTATGTACTGTCCGGGTGCGATGCTGGAAAGCTCGAAACGGCCTTCAGCGCCCAGGCGTACCGGGTAACCCATCCCGCCAAATCGTTCCGCCGGATTGCGGAAGGAAAGTGCCACTGCGATTCCCGTGAGCTCTTCCCAGCGCCTTACCTGCCCCCTAATGTGGAACGCGGGCTCCGGAGTCAGGCGAAAATCCGCATGTTGATTCCCGCCCGCTTCCAACTCCAAACCAGATGCGGTCGCTAGATCCGGCGACCCCGGAAAGAATCGCCTCGGATATACGGTGCGCTCGGAAGCTGCTTGCGCGCGTGCGTACGCGCTCAAGTAGTAACGCCCCTGCGTCAATGCGGCCACACGGTACTCTCCCCGGTCGTCCGTGATGGTTGCAATCGAAGGACGCAAGACCCGGCGCCCATCCTGCAACTCAGATCGCATCAGTTGGATGGCGGCACCTGAAACCGCATCGCCATTTTCATCCACCACTTTTCCTGTCAGTGCCGCGAAAGGCGCCATGCGAAATAAAATATCAGTGCGATCGCCGGACACTAGCAGCCCCTCCCCGCCACCGAAATTCTGCCGCGGGTAGCCGCGCCGTTCCGCCGATAATTGATAGTGCCCCGCCACGGCACCGCCGATTTCGAAATGTCCGCCCGCATCCGCAACCACGTTATACATAGCCTGACCGGGTTGTGGCCCAGCTAGAAATTGCAAAGTCACTGTCCCGCGCCGAACCGGCTCTCCGGTCACTGCATTGGTAAGAAAACCGCCAATGCGGAACGTAGCCGAAGGGTCGCCGCTTGCCGGCGCTTGCGCTCTTGCCGACGCGCAGTAAATCATCGCCAGCATTACAGCCGCTTGCTTCACGATTCCAGATACCGCCGGGGAAGTAGTAGCATTACGCCGTCTTGTTCGGTGCTCACCGTCGCCGGCAACTGCCCTGCATATTCGCCATCCACCTGCAGATGTACCGCTTCGCCATCGCGCGGCAACAGCCGCACCACGCTTGCACGATAAATCGTCACGCCCGGTAAATTGCGCAACTGATTCGCCGCCACTCCGGCCAGGTATAAGACGTATCGGAATGAATTAGATCCCGCAAAAAGCACAACTTCAAACTCGTCGTCCATCAACCGTACATTCCGCGCAATTTCAAAATCCCCACCATAGTTGCGCACTTTGCTGATCAGCGCGAAGGAGCATGTGTGCCTCACCCCGTCCGCCTCCACTTCAAATTCTTCCAGCTTGCGCCCTATCTGCTGAGCCCCACCCAACCAGTAGGCCGCCTTGCCGAAACGGCTTTTCATGCCGGTATCCAGGTTGAAGACAATCCTTGCGTCAAAGCCCGCGCCCGCCATCAACAAAAAATGCTGCGATGTGCCGTCGCCGAACGAAAGCTTGCCCATGCTCACCCGCCGCGGTAAACAATCGCCCAGGTTGCGCGCCGCCCGCTCCACGCTGCCGCCCAGCTTCAACTCCGTTGCCAGCACGTTCGCAGTGCCCGCCGGCAAAATTCCCAGCGGTACAGCCGATCCCATCAAGCCGTCCGCCACCTCGTTAATCGTGCCGTCGCCGCCCGCCGCCACAATCAGGTCGCTGCCCGCGGCCGCACATTCACGCGCCACTTCTCCCGCTGTTCTCGGGCCGCGCGTTGCGTGCCGCGTCACCAGGCGCGCATGCTTTCGCAAGGCATGCTCTGCCCGGTCCAGCCGTTCCATCTTTGCGCCTCTCAACCCACCTGCGTAAGGATTGTAGATAAGAGAGATGTGCTCGTACAATGCGATGAGACCCGTCCTGATGACTGAACCTAATGATCCCATGAGCCGTATGCGGGCCCTCGAACAGGAAATCCGCCGCCACGAGCATCAGTACTATGTTCTGGACCAGCCCGAAGTCAGCGATTCCGAATATGACCGGCTCATTCGAGAACTGCGCGCGCTGGAAGAGCAGCACCCCGGGTTCGCCAGCCCCGATTCGCCCACGGGCCGCGTCGGCGGGCAGCCCCGCCAAGGCTTTCGCAAAGCACCTCACTCCCGCCAGATGCTCAGCCTTGATAACGCGCTCGATGAGGCGGAACTGCGTGCCTTCGACCGGCGCGTTCTGGAATCCTTGGGAACCGAAGCCGTGGAGTATGTGGCGGAACTGAAGATGGATGGGCTCTCTCTGGCCGTGCGCTACGAACAGGGCCGCTTCCAGCAGGCCCTGACCAGGGGCGATGGCAGCATCGGCGAAGACGTGACGGAAAATGCGCGCACCATGCGCTCTCTGCCCTTAACCGTCAAAGGCACTTACCCGAATTTTGAGGTGCGCGGTGAGACGGTAATGACGCGCGCGGCTTTCGAAAAGCTGAACGCGTCCCGCGATGAAGAGAACCTCAGCCGCTTTGCCAACCCGCGTAATGCCGCGGCCGGTTCGCTCCGCCTTTTGGAGCCCGCCATAACCGCCTCCCGCCGTCTCGATCTCTACGCATACATCCTCCTTCTGGAAGGCGAGCCGCCCTTCCCCACACATTGGGAATCGCTCGATTGGCTGGAGTGCAATGGATTCAAAGTGAATCCGAAACGCAAGCTGTGCCAGTCCATCGAAGAGGCTGTCGAGTTCTGCCGTGAGTGGGACCGCGATCGTGAATCGTTGCCTTACGAAATTGACGGAGTCGTGGTCAAAGTCAACGCAATCGCGCAACAGGCAAAGCTGGGCCAAACCGCGAAAGCTCCGCGCTGGGCGATTGCGTTCAAATATGCGGCGCGGCAGGCTTCGACGGTTGTCGAAAACATTACCATCCAGGTGGGCCGGACCGGAGCCCTCACGCCGGTCGCTCATTTGCAGCCTGTCTCCATCAGCGGAGTGATGGTGGCCCGCGCCACTTTGCACAATGAAGATGAAATTGAACGACTCGGCTTGAAGATCGGCGACACCGTGATCGTCGAACGCTCCGGCGACGTAATCCCGAAGATCATCCGCGTGCAGACGCAGGGCTCTTACCGCAAATCCTTTCAGATGCCGAAACAGTGCCCCGTCTGCGGCGGGCGCGTATTGCGTGAAGAGGGCGAGGCCGCCACCAGATGCCTGAATACCAACTGTCCGGCGCGCCTGAAAGAATCGCTCCAGCACTTCGCCTCGCGCGGAGTGATGAATATCGATGGCTTGGGCGAAGCCATCGTCGATCAATTGGTGGACCGCGGTCTTGTCCGCGGCATCGCCGATTTATACGATCTCACGGAAGAGCAGCTCTTATCGCTCGAACGCCTGGGCAGAAAATCAGCCGCCAACCTGAAGCGCAATATCGACGAAAGCCTTAAGCAGGATTTGCCGCGTGTCCTGCAGGGTCTCGAAATTCGATTTGTTGGCGAGCGCACGTCTGTTCTGCTGGCGGAGCAATTCGGGTCTATGGACAAAATCGCCGCCGCCGATCTCGATCAACTTCAAGCAGCGGGCGAAGTGGGTCCACGCATTGCGGAGAGCATCCTCCACTTCTTCCGTGAACCCAAAAATCGCGAACTTATCGAGAAGCTCAGAAAAGCCGGCCTGCGCTTTGAGTATGCGCAAGCCAAGCAAACGGGCAAGCTGGAAGGCAAGACCTTCGTTCTGACGGGCACGCTGCAAACTCTTACCCGGGAGGAAGCAAAAGAGCGCATCGAGAAAGCGGGAGGAAAGGTCAACGCCGGCATCAGCAAAAATACCTCCTATCTGGTCGCTGGCCTCGAAGCCGGTTCCAAACTGGCCAGAGCCAAAATGCTCGGTGTCAAGATCCTCGATGAAGCCCAATTCATTCAGATTTTGTAAAAAACTAATTTTGAAATTCAGCCCACATCACCGTATGGTCGGAAGCTGCGGTTCCACGCCGCGGTTCCAGATCCACTTCCGCCACTCGGCACTTCTCAGCGAGCGATTCGGTCGCTAAGATATGGTCAATCCGCCAGCCCAAATTGTTTTCAAAGGCGTTCCGGAAATAATCCCAATACGTATACTGGACGCGCTCCGGATGAAGCTTCCGAAACACATCCACAAAGCCCCAATCCCTCGCTGCCTTATAAGCGTTCCGCGCATCGATATGAAAGTCGACATCGTTCACGCGCCGGTCCGGATGGTATACATCGATAGGCTCGGGCGCCACGTTCAAATCCCCCAGCCAGATCGCAGGCTCAGCCGCATCCAGATGCTCTTCGAAATACTGCTTCAATCGCTCAAACCACTCGAGCTTATACGCATACTTTTCTGACTTGATGCTGCTGCCCTGGGGAATATACGTGTTCACAATCCGCACGCCGCCCACCACAGTCTGCAGTATCCGCACATCCTCGTTATCGGCTTCCCGGTGCAGCCCGTGAATCACTTGTTCCGGCTCTTCCCGCGTGAGTGTCGCCACTCCGTTATAGCTCTTCATTCCCCGATACGCGGAATAGTATCCCGCCTCGCGAATCGCATCCACAGGAAATTCCGCATCCTGCACTTTCGTCTCCTGCAGGCACAACACGTCTGGCTGGTGGCTCTTGAGCCACGCAAGCACCAGGGGCAGCCGTTTACGAATGGAGTTCACGTTATATGTGGCAACCTTCATCGGAATTTATGGTGACACAGCGCCGGGCGACTATCGGGTTTAGCTCATTCCTTTTATGTCATAGCTCAGCGATAATATTCCTCTAACTGCAGGGAATCTGTCACCCGGTAGATTACCTGGTGGAGAGGGCGGAAGTTTGGGCTCCCGCAATCCCGGCCAACTGCAGAGCCCGTTACTTCGTCTTACGTTTTTGCGCGGCTTGCACCGTAAGGCGTACCGTTTCATCATGAAGAATGGGTTCGCCTGCAGGGTTTAGGCGCGATGCGATTGGATCTTTAGCCCATTGGACCGAAGTCGGAACTCCGCCGTATTGGTCCACCATCGCTTCGGCCCAGAACTGCCGCATCAACTTCGGCGTCAGGTTCTTCTCGTGGGTAAAACGTCCTTCGGCCCAGGCGTTAATTCTCGTATCTACTGCCGGGTCTTCGATAGCGAAGCCCCGGTATGCGACAGCAAACGGATTCCCAAAACCTATTGCGTTTGCCAGAGTCATAGTCACAAGATAGCCAAAGCGCTTTTCGTCAATCTTCATCAACTTACTTATTTCCCGAAGGGCCTGTTCGTTGCCGGCATAGGCAATCATTGCGGCGGCTCCAGCAACAACTTTTTCCGGGTCAACAGTCGGATTTGCAAACAAAGTGTTTGGAGACGGGGATTGAAGGATTTCTTCGATTTTTTTTTCCAGGAGCGGTAGAGTGATCGAACTCTTATTCAATACTAGCCTCGCGAGCGCGTCTCCAAACGGCTGAGGCATGCCGTCAGACAGATAAGAGTTAAGCCAAGCAGTTTGTTCGGCTTCGCTCCATTTCACGATGCGTCGGGGAAGTGAGTCGTCCTCCTGACTGAAAAGTAAGGGAGGGGCAACTGCAATTAGGGTGAGTGCAACAACCACCGCAGCGAATGTTTTCTTAATGTCCATTTAATGTACCCAAGATTTGATTAAGTAATTTCCCTGCAAATGGCGGATTGAAGAGTTGCTGGTTAGCGGTTGGATCATTTCCGCAGAAGAGAAACGCGCTTCCCCAACCACCCACGGTAGTTGTATGAACATACGTATGATCCGGGTCCTCCCACTTGTCAGTTGGCCCAGGTGGGCTCAAATAACTGAGAAACTCGATGGGGGGATCGTACATGGCGCTGTCGCGGCAGACAACGCCGTCGCTGTAGGCAGGTCTATTCAAAGAGCTTACGCAGCCCTTCACCAAGTTCTGCGGTGCGGGCGGAACCCTTCGCGTGGATTCATCGTCGAGGCACTTCGTACCCGCTGCCGCGAGCCAATAACCTGAGAACGACGAGTTCCAGGCCTGCTGCAGTCCCGTTAGAAACGGAGAAGGCAGTTCCGTCGGTGGGCTAAGGTTCGGTAGCCACTGTCACCTGAACGTCGTACTCGACAAAAAAGCCGGATGCGGGATCTACCGCAGTGAATTGATCGGTAAATACTCCTTCAGTGTTAGCCCCTGCCGTGAAGGTTGCAAGCGCGGTGACAGTCGGGGCCGCGGGAGTTACCGTAAACGTCTGATCGGCGGGGAATTTAGCGGTGGAATTTGCTGCGGGCTGAATTGTGCCAGAAAATCCGTTTTGCCCGGTCAGGCTGACTATCGCGGTTGCGGTTCCGCCAGCAGGTACCGTGATCTGAGTTGGCCCGGTCAGAGTAAAGCTCGGGGTTACCGTTCCGCCTACTGTCTTCATTGTGAAAGTCACGCCACTGCTCCGCGGCGGCACAGTAGAGTTGATGTAGGGCACGTAGAACACGGTCCGGCCGGCCACTCCGCCGTGATCGTTAACTCTGTAATTAACTACGGCAGGTGGCGTGACCGTCACGATATTCCCGTTAATTCGATCGGTAACGCATTGCCCGTTCACGATGGGACAAAAATCGTCCAACGCATCAGCGGGATAAGTACTTACCGTCACCGGAGCGGTCCAGCCGTTGATTCCCGTTACGACCAGGGAAAAAATTGCCGATCCATTCGGGTTGGTTGTTAAAGTTTGACTGCCGCTGAACGTCACGGCCGGCGGTGGTGGAGCACTCGTCACAGTCAAAGGAATCACTAGCGCATGCGACAGAGTACCGCTTGTTGCGGTAATCGTAATATTGCCGCTCGCCGTTGTCGCGCCGGGGGTCACCGAAAAGACGGCCGATGGAGACGCGCCTGCCGACAGGGTCACCGGGCCGGAACACGCGATCGTCACCCCTCCAGGCGATACGCATGCGAAACTCACCGTTCCCGCAAAGTTCCCCAGCACACCGAGCGGAACCGTAAATCCCTGCGACCGCCCTTGTTGAGCCGTCACGGAAGAAACAGGGCCCACTGTGAAATCGTCCGCCACCACGGAGATGAAAGGCGATGGGTTTACATTCCAATTGGTTGCCGAAACATTCTGCCTGTCGGACGGCTGCGTCCAAACCTTCACCTGCCCACCCACCCCACCGTTCTTGATGGTAATGAAAAGGTTCAAAGCCCCACTTGTGCCGCAACGTGTTGGCAGAAACCTACAGGCTAGTCAACTTTTGACTAGTACTTTTCTTATCTATATTTTTTTGGCTTGAATCTGAAAGTCTTTCTCGAATTGATTTTTTACAATGAAAGAGATCTATTGGAATTAGAATCGGCACACGAGCTACACCGGGCAACAATACGAAAAAAAATCTATTCGGGTCATCTCGCATAAACGACCCAGCACCCATGCCAAAGGACCATGTATTTGACAAGTAAGTAAGTACTTGCTTACTATTGCTACTTGGCAACCCGACTCGCAAGCCAGGACCGCCGTGAGCAATTGATCGAAGTTGCCGTCGATCTCTTCTCCCGCAAAGGCTTCAACGGCACCACCACCCGCCAGATTGCAACATCGGCCGGGGTGACCGAGGCGGTCATCTTCCGGCACTTCGCGACCAAAGAAGATTTCTACACAGCCATCATCGATCGCAAAGTCAAATCGCCTCTCTTCGCGGAGTGGCTGGCCGATCTGCGTGCCGCGATGACTAGGAATGATGACGAGGCAGTGGTTCGTAGAATCATCGAAACCATTATCAGAACCCACCGGGTTGACCCGCAGTTCGAGCGCCTTATGCTGTATGCCGCCCTCGAACGGAATGAGATGGCGCTTCTTTATATGGGCAAAATGACCGAAGCGGTGGTCACGGAGTTCCGCGCCTATTTCGCCCGGCGCCAGAAACAACGCTGCTTCGTCAGGATGCAACCCGATGCGGCTCTTACGGCGGTAGTGGGCATGGCGTTCTACTATGCGCAGCAAACCTATGTTCACGCCTTCAAAAAAAAGACTTTCACGGATGAAGAGGCACTCGAAAGCTTCACCCGCATCGCTCTGAGCGGCTTACGTAAAACTCCGAAAAAGAAATGAAAAACTTCGCCATCCTGATCGTGATCTGCGTAGTCTGTTCCGGCTGCGGCAAGCCCAAAGCAGTCGCAGAACCGCCACCCGTGCAGCGTATCCCGGTGAAAACCGCCACTGCTTCCATAGTTCATGTACAAGCCACCTTCGATGAGACCGGCACATTTGTGGCGGACGAATCTTCGAACATCGCGCCGCCCGTCGCCGGCCGCGTGATCCGTACGCCGATCGATGTCGGCGCATTCGTCAAGGAAGGCCAGGTAATTTGCGAACTAGATCACCGTGACGCCCAACTTCGTTTGCAACAGATACGTGCCCAGCTTACGGAAGCCACCGCGGGCGTAAAGCAGGCGCAGCTCCGCATCGGCGTCGGCACGGGCAAGTTCGAAGAAACGAAAGTGCCGGAAGTGGCAGCAGCCCGCGCGAATTACGAATCCGCGCAAGCCTTAGCCAGGCAAGCCGCTGCCGACGCCCTGCGCTACGCAAACCTGGTCAAATCCGGCGACGTTTCGCAGAGTGCTTTCGAAAAAGCCCGTACTCAACAGGAGACCGCCGAAGCGCAATCGAACGCCAGCCGCCAGCAATACGAAGGAACCCTCAATATGGCGCGCCAGGGCTATCAGGGCATTTCCTCGTCGGAAGCTTCGCTCGACGCCGTACGTGCCCAAGTGGCTCAGGCGGAAAAAGGCTTAGCCGATACTTACATCCGCGCTCCCTTCGCCGGTTACATCAGCGCCCGCCCGGTGGCCGCCGGTGAGTACGTCGCGCTTACCAACACCATCGCCACCATCGTGCGCATCGGCACCCTCAAGCTGCAATTGCAAACGCCGGAACAACGCGCCGCGAAGGCCAAAGTAGGAATGACCGTGCTCGCGCGCGTCTCCGCTTACCCCGACCGTGATTTCACCGGCAAGGTCTCTGCCGTGAATCCCGCCATCGATCCGAACTCGCGAGTCTTCATTCTGGAAGCCCGCTTCCCTAATTCCGACAACCTGCTGCGGCCCGGCATGTTTTCTACCGCGCGCGTCGTGTTGCCCGGCGGCGAAGATGCCGTCTTCGTGCCTCGCCAAGCCGTCGTGAGGGATAAAACTACTGATTCCAATCTGGTCTACATTGTGGATCACGGCCACGCCCGTCTCCGTGTCGTACTCACCGGCGAAGCACAGGGCGATACCATCCGCATCGCCTCAGGCCTCACGGGGAATGAAAAGGTTGTTACCTCAAACCAAACGCAACTATTCGATGGCGCTGAGGTCACCCTGTAACCCATGCACGCCCTTGCTCAACTTTGCATCCGCCGTCCGGTATTCGCCACCATGCTGGTGCTCTCTTTGGTGGTGGTGGGCGTCTTCAGTTATTTCGGCCTCGGCGTTGATCTCTTCCCGAAGGTAGATATTCCCACGGTCGTGGTCCGCGTTTCCGATCGTGGCGCATCGCCCGAAGAGATCGAAACCGAAGTCACTAAAAAGGTTGAAGATGCGGTCAACACCATCAGCCAGGTGGATGAGGTCCGCTCCACTTCATCCGAAGGACAGTCATTGGTTGCGATCGCCTTTGAGCTTTCGAAAAGCGGCGACGTTGCCGCGCAAGAGGTGCAGAACAAAGTCAATCTCATCATCAATGACCTTCCGCAGACCGCCAAGACTCCCGTGGTGCAAAAGTTCGATCCCGATGCTACGCCTATTCTGCAGATCGCCGTCTCCGCACCGCGTTCCTTGCGGGATGTAACCCTCATTGCCGATAAGCAGATCAAGCAGAAGCTGGAGAATGTGAAAGGCGTCGGCCAGATCACCATCGTCGGCGGTGCGCGCCGCGAAATTCATATATTGGTTGATCCTGATCGCCTGCGTGCTTACAACCTCACCGTTACAGACGTGTTCAATGCTCTTCGCCAGCAGAATCTGGAACTGCCCGGCGGCAATCTGAACGCCGGCTCACGTGAACTCACCATCCGTACGACCGGCAAAGTGATCGATATCGATCAATTCAACAGGATTCCCATTGCAAGGCGTGATGGATACGCGGTTACCGTAAACGATATTGGATACGCCGAAGATAGCTACGAAGAGCCGCGCACGTCAGCGCGTCTCAACGGTGTCCCCGCTGTCACGCTCGTGGTGGCGAAACAATCGGGCGCGAATACCGTCAACACCGCGAATGAAGTGAAGCAGCGGCTCAGTGAGATTCACTCCGCTATACCAAAAGACGTGCAAACGCAGGTGGTGGGCGATCAATCGGTTTTCATTGAAGCCGCCGTCAATTCCATCAAGCATCATCTGGTGGAAGGCAGCATCTTCGCCTCCATCATCATCTTCATTTTCCTGGCCAACTGGCGCACCACGCTGATTGCGGCCATTGCCATACCCACTTCCATCATCTCCACGTTCGCGTTGATGGCCGCCATGGGTTTCACACTGAACCAGATCACCATGCTGGCGCTCACACTGATGGTCGGTATCGTCATTGACGACGCCATCATCGTGCTCGAAAATATTTACCGGTACATGGAAGAAAAAGGGATGTCCCCGTTGCAGGCCGCCATTGAAGGCACGCGCGAAATCGGGCTCGCCGTTACAGCCACCACTTTCTCATTGCTTGCCGTTTTCCTGCCTGTGGGCTTCATGGGCGGCATTGTCGGCCGTTTTATGAGCTCCTTCGGATTCACCTCCGGGTTCTCCATCGCGGTCTCGCTGCTGGTCTCTTTCACGCTCACGCCCATGTTGTGCTCTCGCTTCGTGCGCCCACCCAAACACGCCGCGGGGAAAAGCGAATCGAAAGACAACCGGTTCTTCCGCTGGATCGACAGTGTTTATACCCGCATGCTGGTCTGGTCCATGGGCCACCGCAAAACCGTCATCGCGTTCAGCGCGTTGACCATGTTGAGCATCGTGCCGCTCTTCAAGATGGTGAATAAAAACTTCCTTCCGGCTGATGACCAATCGCAATTCAACATACTGGTCCGCGCGCCGGAGGGCACCTCGCTTGCGGCCACCACACAAATTGCGGAAAGTGTCGCGCAGCAGGTACGCAGACTGCCTGGCGTAATCAGCACCCTTATGACAGCTGGTGGCAGCGCCGATGCCTCTGTAAATAACGCATCTCTCTACGTCAAGCTTGCCGATGTCGAACAGCGATCTGTTTCCCAACAGGAATTGATGCAGCGCACCCGTGCCCTGCTTCGCTCACTTCCCGCGGATATCCATACGGGAGTGGAACTGGTCAGCAGCTTGGGCGGGAACCAGAGCAATGCCGATGTCCAGTACTTCATCCAAGGTCCTGATCTAGTCAAGCTCGGTGTTTATTCAGACGCATTGCTTGCCAAAATGAAGCAGATCCCCGGCGTCACCGATGCTGATTCAACATTGCGCAGTGGCAAGCCCGAACTGCGCCTCGAAATCGACCGGCCCCGCGCCGCCGACCTTGGCGTTTCCGTTCAGGATATAGAGCAGGCACTGAACACGCTGGTCGCGGGACAGGTGGCCTCTACCTTCAACGCAACCGACGAGCAATACGACGTTCGCGTGCGCGCCGCGGAACAGTTTCGCGGCAGCGCGGAGGCGCTGAGCAAAATCACAGTGGCCTCGTCGAGCAAGCGCAGCTCGGTGGGCCTCGATGAAGTGGTACACATCCGGCTTGGTGCCGGGCCCTCTTCCGTCAACCGAATCGCACGGCAGCGGCAGGTGACTCTCACCTGCAACATGCTCCCGGGCGGTTCGCAAGCTGCGGTCCTAGCGGCCATGGACAGCGCCGTAGCGGAAATCGGATTGGACCCTGGCTACCGCACTGGATTAGCCGGCGCTTCAAAAGAATTGAACCGCTCCGCTTACTATTTCGTGCTGGCGTTTTCACTCACGTTCATCTTCATGTACATCGTGCTGGCGGCACAGTTCGAATCGTTCATCCACCCTGTCACCATTCTGTTGACGCTCCCGCTTGCTGTGCCCTTCGGCATCCTCTCGCTATTGATCGCCGGGCAGAGCGTGAATATCTTCTCTGGGCTGGGGCTTCTGCTTCTCTTTGGCATCGTCAAGAAAAACGCCATCCTCCAGATCGATCACACCAATGGTTTGCGTGCCGCCGGCATGCCGCGCTATGAAGCCATCATCCAGGCCAACCGCGACCGGCTCCGCCCCATTCTCATGACCACCATCGCCCTGGTTGCCGGCATGTTGCCTCTGGTCATCAGCAGCGGTACCGGCTCCGCCACCAATCGCTCCATCGGGGTGCTGGTGGTGGGTGGCCAATCGCTCTGCCTCATCCTTACGCTTCTCGCCGTTCCCGTTTTTTATTCCATGTTTGAAGACCTTGCGCAGTGGCGGCCACGGCGTGTGCGACAGGCCCTCGTCGCGGCGCTCCCTGCTGTACTCCCAATGCTGCTCTGCTGCACCGTGCTTTCCGCTCAGACTCCGGCCATGCCGGACGTGCCCGCGCGCATCGGAATCTTCGGCGAACAGAAGCTCACGCTGCAAGAGGCCGTCGGCAGGGTTCTCGATCACGACCGCGATATTCTGGTCTCCCGCATCAATGCCGAAGAGGCCGTGATCAACCTCCGCGGCGCAAAAGGTTACTACGATCCGGTCTTCGGCCTCAACGCTTACCGCGTCAAGAGAGTGACTCCCGTCGCCAGTCTCCTTGGCGGCGCGGCCAATGGCAAAATCACCAACAAAGAGCTATATGCCGATCCACAACTCAGCGGCGATTTCCCCTGGCTCGGCGGCAGTTACCGCTTCGATCTGGCCTCCGCCCGCCAATCCACCGACAGCTCCTTTCAAACTCTGAACCCGCAATTGCCCACTGCCGCCACTCTGAATCTCACTCAGCCCCTCTGGCGCGGATTGCGCTTCGATCAGAACCGGTTTCGCATCC
>Ga0123338_10001847_pt1 | contig 20030 bp, 14 predicted proteins | sample grotaG_FD_89793 | JGI IMG/M metagenome (GOLD analysis project Ga0123338, IMG submission 89793) | Glacier valley bacterial and archeal communities from Borup Fiord, Nunavut, Canada, to study Microbial Dark Matter (Phase II) -... | ecosystem: Environmental > Aquatic > Freshwater > Ice > Glacier ...
AAGTTACTGTAAGTCCACAGGTAGGTCTATAAAAAAGAACTGACTATACCCGGGTGAACGAGTGATTGATAATAGATTGCCGCCCGATGTTAAAACCAACAGTTCAGGAAGAAAGGAGTACCCGGTTTAGGAGTTGGGTTACTTGTATGCGAAGAGTTTACTATATCATGTTTCTGATAAGTGAAGTGCATCCGTTTTTGGATGGCAATGGGCGCATAGCGAGGGTAATGATGAACGCTGAGTTGGTAAAAAAGATGCAAACCAGAATCATCATCCCCACCGTTTATAGTGATGACTATATCGGAGTATTAAGAAGGTTAACCCGGCAACACGACCCATTGGCTTTTATTAAAATGTTACAAAGAGCACAGGTTTTCAGCTCAACAATGATGGGTGATAATATGGATGTTATAGAAAAACACCTGTAGGCTTGCCATGCTTTTAAAGAACCGGATCAGGCTAAGCTGAAGATCATAGGTTTGGAAAAGTAAATTGTAAGTAGATAGAAATTCAAAGCATCCACACTGCCAGAAGTCACTTTTAATCACTTACGAAGTGTCATCCAGCACTTGTTTCTAAACCCTATCACATCCACTAACCTTATGATTCAATTTAATCCATTAATCTTTGGTTCAGAAATTCTTTAGCTGATACGTTTAATTTTTTATACTTTTGTCGCTCAATTGTGAAAAGATGGAAATTTTGATGGTTATTTTTCTTGCTATTGGTTTATCGTTCGATTCATTTGCCGTATCTGTTTGCAGCGGGCTGAGCCTTCCAAATATCCGATTCTACCAAGCCGCTAAAATTGCCATCTTTCTCGCTTTGTTTCAAGCCTTTATGCCCCTTATTGGCTGGATGATCGGCAAGAGCATGAAATTACTCATTGAACCTGTCGACCACTGGCTGGCATTTGGATTGTTGAGCATCATCGGGGGAAAAATGATCATTGAAAGTTTTATTAATCCCGAAGAACGGGAAATAAAAAATCCACTGCTAATCAAGGTAATTCTCATGCTTTCCCTTGCCACCAGTATTGATGCCCTGGCCGTTGGGTTCAGTTTTGCTACCCTGCTGGATAAGATTCTCATTGCAGCCTTGATCATCGGTTTGGTTACCTTTGTGGCCTCCATGCTGGGAATATTGCTGGGCAAAAAGACCGGCCCAAAGATCAACCGTTCTGCAGAAATAACAGGCGGTATAATATTGATTTCTATAGGTTTAAAAATTCTCATTGAGCATTTGTGGATGCAATGATATTCCTATTTTAATTCCCGGTAAGCTCTTTAAATAACTCATCTTGCGCATAAAGATGGATACATAATAAGGAATAAGAAATAAGGAATTGAGGTCAGGTGTACTATTGTTGTAGTGGCAATCCGTATAATCCTTTTCAATCCGTGTAATTTTTTTTAATATGGAATTGAGTATTTTAATAGATATAGTTATTATTTTTGCCTTTGCAACGGCAGTTAACTACCTGTTTACCAAAATAAGAATCCCTACAATAATTGGCTACGTATTGACCGGGGTCATTGCAGGGCCTTCACTTCTGGGTATTCTCCGCTCGCCACACGAAATAGAGGTGATGGCAGAAATCGGTGTCATTATACTCATGTTTACCATTGGACTTGAATTCTCGCTCAACCATCTGATTAAAATCAGGAAAATCGTTTTTCTTGGGGGCTTTCTTCAATTGCTTCTTACTGCCGGAATTACGATGTTTTTTGCCATGATGTATGGTCTGGGCTGGCAGGCTTCTTTGTTTGTCGGCTTTCTGACTGCCTTGAGTAGTACTGCCCTGGTACTCAAAATCCTTCAGGAAAAGGGGGAGGTAACCTCCAATTACGGCCGTACCGTAGTGGGCATCCTTGTCTTTCAGGATATCATTGTGATTCCTCTGATGTTACTCACTCCAATGCTGGGAGGTTTGACTACTCACATCGGAAAGGAAATGTTTATCCTGTCAGTGAAATCAATTGGAATTGTCGCTTTGGTCTATGTAGGTAACAAATGGATTATGCCCAAAGTATTGCACATGATTGCGCTGACAAAAAATAAGGAATTGTTTTTGATGAGTATTTTACTTGTTTGCCTTGCAGTGGCGCTCTTGACCTCCGAAATGGGTATGTCGCTAGCTTTTGGTGCTTTCCTGGGAGGACTGATGATTTCCCGCTCTGAATACAGCCAGGATGCTTTCAGCCATGTTCTTCCCTTTAAAGATACATTTACGAGCTTCTTTTTTGTTTCCATCGGTATGATGTTAGACCTAAGTTTCGTATTGGATCATATTTTATTGATTGTAGCCACAGTTTTGCTGGTAATCACCATTAAATCCTTTGTGGCAGCAGGGACGGCATTCTTACTGGGGCATACTTTTCGGGGAACAATCGTAGTAGGACTTGCCCTGGCTCAAATAGGTGAGTTCTCTTTTATTCTGGCCAAAACTGGCCAGGCTTATAGTATTCTTACTGGTTTTTATTACCAGCTTTTCCTTTCAGTTACCATCATGACGATGATTGCTTCTCCATTCCTGATCATGATTTCCAAACCTTTGGCCACCTTAATGCTAAAGCTTCCCATTCCAAAAATGCTGATCAGAGGATTGTTCCCGCTTCATGAAATTGATGTGCCCGAAATGCATGGCCACCTTGTTCTGATTGGCAAAGATTCACGATCGCTTAACCTGTCACGAATGGCCAGGCACATGAAATTGCCCTATATTTCAATTGTTTTTGATCCCGCAGATGTGAGAAGACGACAATTGAAAGGAGAATCGGTAATTTATGGTGATGCCATGAACGAGCCTATTCTTCGCAAAGCACATACCCATACGGCCGAGATTGTGGTGATCAGTGTTGGCGAAACCATCACTGCATTGGGGATCATACAAAAAGTACGCGATATAAACGAACACGCACATATCATTGTCAGGTCTAAATATGTTTCCAATATTGAAGACTTTTATCACATGGGTGCCAACCATGTGATTCCTGAAGAATTTGAAACTGCAATCGACCTGTTTGAAATGGTACTCAAAAAACTGTTGCTACCCAAAGACGAAATTGATGCGGCCATCTCACATATCAGGGACGATAATTATGGTATTTTTAGAGAAAAAGACGAAATCAATTCAGTCACATTGACAGATATGATCCCGGATATTGAAATTATTGGCATAAGAGCCGGTAATTATGAACTGTTCTCCAATAATTCATTGCAAGATATTGATTTGCGAAACATACATGGCCTCACAGTGGTGGCTGTAAAAAGAAACGGTGACATCATGGAAAATCCAGGTGGCGATTTTATCTTTGAAACCAACGATGTGGTTTATATCCTTGGAAAGCCTTCAAAGATTGCCGAATTGCCATATAAAAGCATACCTGTGGCCCAGATAACGGCATGAAAAAACCGCCTCTGGATTGCTTCAAAGACGGCTACTTTATAGGGTTGTATAAATTCTATTTCTTCCTGATATAAATCTGCAAGGGAACCCCTGAAAAATTAAAGTTCTCACGGATCTTATTCTCCAGGTAACGACGGTACGGATCTTTTACATATTGAGGCAGATTGGCAAAAAATGCAAAGCTTGGTGTCTGGCTTGGTAGCTGGACTACATATTTGATCTTCACGAATTTACCTTTGATCGAGGGTGGGGGATAGGCCTCAATCGCTTTAAGCATGATGTCGTTCAATTCAGAAGTCTTAATTTTCTTGCTCCTGTTATCATATACCTCTACAGCCGTCTCGAGTGCTTTGAGGATGCGTTGTTTGCTAAGGGCCGAAGTGTATACAATCGGAACATCTACAAACGGTGCAATGCGTTCGTGGATCAGTTTGGTGAATTCGTTGGTGCTCGCGTTGTCTTTCTCGATTAAATCCCACTTGTTAACAAGGATCACTACTCCCTTTTTATTGCGCACCATCAGGTTAAAGATCGAAACGTCCTGTGCTTCCATGCTACGGGTAGCATCCAGCATCAGCATACATACATCCGAATCTTCAATGGTACGCACGGAGCGCATGACAGAATAAAATTCCACATCCTCCTTTACCTTGGTGCGTTTGCGCAATCCGGCCGTATCGACCAAAAAAAAGTCGTGTCCAAACTTGGTATAACGTGTATGAATGGCATCGCGGGTAGTGCCTGCAACATCGTTCACTATATTACGATCTTCGCCAGTCAGTGCATTGATGAATGAGGATTTACCTACATTAGGGCGGCCAACAACTGCAAAACGGGGAATATTATCCACATTCTCGAATTCTACTTTCTCTGGAAATTCCTGAACAATGGCATCCAGCAATTCACCGGTGCCACTGCCTGTGATCGACGAGATGCAATATATTTCACCCAGTCCAAGGGAATAAAATTCGTGTGAGTCAATGATGCGCTTGTTGTTATCTACCTTGTTAACTGCAACGATTACTTTTTTTGATGAACGCCGCAGCACTGAAGCCACTTCTTCGTCCATATCGGTAATGCCATTTTCAACATCTACCATAAACACGATCACATCCGATTCGTCGATGGCCAGCATAACCTGTTTGCGGATTTCTCCTTCATAAATATCTTCAGAATTGACAGCATAACCACCTGTATCAATGATCGAAAAGTCGATACCATTCCATACTCCCTTGCCATACTGACGGTCGCGCGTTACCCCTGACGATTCGTCTACGATGGCTTTCCTGGATTCTGTCATCCGGTTAAAAAGGGTCGACTTCCCTACATTTGGCCTTCCAACTATTGCTATTATATTACTCATCTTTTCTAACTTTCTCTTCCCAATTACGGGATTATCATAAATTATTGTTTCAAGTTCCAGGTTTCAAGTTCCAGGATCATCACTTCTCCCTTCTCCTTTTTTCCCTTCTCCTCTAAATCATTTTTCTCATTTTCTCACTTTCTCACCTTCTCCTTCTCTCACTCTTTTACTCTTTTACTCCATATCGTATCCAAAGCCACCCAGGGTGCGGTCTTTGTCGCGCCAGTCTTTATTTACTTTTACAAAGAGCTGAAGGAATACTTTTTTCTGAAAGAATTCTTCCATATCCAATCGGGCTTCCGTTCCAACACGTTTAAGTGCCTGACCCTGATGGCCGATGATGATTCCTTTCTGGCTTTCGCGGTTCACATGGATCACACACATCAGGTTCAGAATCTTTTCTTCCTCTTTAAATTCTTCTACCTCTACTTCTACTGAATAAGGAATTTCCTTGTCGTAATAAATCAGGATCTTTTCGCGGATGATCTCGCTTACAAAGAAACGTTCGTTGCGGTCGGTTAATTCGTCCTTCGGAAAATAAGCCGGGCCTTCAGGTAACAATTCCAACAGGCGGTCGAAGATTTGTGCCACGTTGAACTTCTCGAGTGCCGAAACTGCATACACATCAGCCAGCGGAAGTTTTTCGCGCCAGTAATTATAGAGTTTCATCACTTTCTCCTGATCCGATAAATCAATCTTGTTGATCAGTACAATCACCGCAGCCTCCGAGCTTTTAACCCTCTCAATATATTCTTCATTCTTCTCCGGACTTTCAATCACGTCGGTCACATAAATAATCACGTCAGCATCAATCAAGGCCGTGTTGACGAACTTCATCATGGTTTCCTGAAGCTTGTAATTTGGTTTCAGGATGCCGGGTGTGTCGGAGTAAACGATCTGGAAATCATCGCCATTGACGATCCCTTTGATGCGATGACGGGTGGTCTGCATTTTTGAGGTAATGATCGACAAACGCTCGCCAACCAGTACGTTCATGATGGTAGATTTCCCTACATTGGGATTTCCGATGATGTTTACGAATCCGGATTTATGTGCCATTTATTTCAGAATGAAGGTTTTAAAAATCTGCGCAAAGATAATCAATTAATTCTCTTAACCGCTAAACCCTCATGGGGCGGTGCCTGAATTAACACTGGGATTGAAATATTTATTGGTTTATGTAATCTTCTCATGAAAAATATGGTTCTTTAGTTTGTGCCATGGAGTTTTATTCCTCATGTGTGCAGTCACCATGCGCAATTACATAAGCCCTTTGATTTTTCTTTATACAATGATGCTATCATGCTGTTATTATGGTTTAATTTAATAGATAAATAATTAATAACTAACAGATAGATCATAGGTAAGTAAACCTATAATATACTTATTAAATTTTTATTATATTCCTATTATTTACCTATTAATATCAATATTGATAATAGGTCTGTAATGTGATTGCAGAAGGGAACCCTATTGCAGATGATGGAAATTAAAACGGAATATTTGGTAGTTTGAGATTCAAGGATAGTAAATCTACTATATAACAAATTTCAACGATCAGCATATCAATCAGTGTTCTTTTTTATTTTATATCCGTGATCAAGTGTAAGGTGAGCTACTAATATAGAACTCACGTTAATAAAATATATATTTGTCTTATCCTATAGGGTTGATGCCTCAACCTTCGTTACCTTTTGGTGTTTAATAGTAAAGTAAAATGACAAACTATGAAAAATCTGATTTGCCCCATATCTGATCTACGTGTAAACGAGTATGTTACACGTATAAGCGCACTTTTGGCTATTGTAGTTATAGTTCTTGCATTTGTACTGAACTCCGTATTTCTGTTTGCTTTTCTGATGGCTGATTTTTTCATGAGGGCTTTTACGGAAATTAAATTCAGTCCTATAAGTTTTGTAAGTCATAATGTTAGCAATGCACTCAGCCTGTCAGTAAAGATGATTGACAAAGCGCCCAAGATATTTGCAGCCCGCCTTGGATTTTTGATGACCACTGTAATTGCCGGTTTGTTTATCCTCAATATGCCAACTGCATCAATGATTGTAGCGGGACTATTAATTTTCTTTGCAGCCCTTGAGTTTGTGTTTGCCATTTGTGTGGGATGTATGATCTACAATTATCTGGTTCTTCCTTTTTATAAAAAATAGCCATAGTCATAATAAGTTTTTACTTTCATCAGTTGCTTTAATGAAAATTAGAGTAGCTTTTTTGTTTGTGAATACTATGATTTCAGGGTTTTGAATTTAATATTCAAAATCAATAGGTTGGTTTCCAATGAATGTGTTGGATTGATTTTCGTAATGGCAGATAATTAATTCCAATAAATCGAGTTTCTTATAAGGCATAAAAAAAAGCCCTGGCAAAATGCCAGAGCTTCTTTAGTAGCGGGAGCCGGACTCGAACCGACGGCCTTTGGGTTATGAGCCCAACGAGCTACCAACTGCTCCATCCCGCAATGTATCTTTGGTAATTGAATCGTCAATTTTTATGAACTTCGCTTAGCGTGTGATATTCTTGCTTAGCGGGTGCAAATATAGACGAATAATTTAGATATTCCTAATGTGTAAGTAATTTATTTGCTTTTTTATTCAACCCTTACGTTAAAAACTATTAATAAACCGTTTGCAGGATTAGTTTTCTCTAAATCTTACTAATTTTGTTGTTCGAAAAAATGGACAATGAATAGGAGAGAGTTAAGGAAGAAGATATTTCAGATGCTGAAAGACCATTATCGGCTGATCATTTACAATGATTCAACCATTCAAACGGTCTGGAGCATCAAACTTACTCCTATTAAAGTATTGTCCGTGGGTGGGCTGAGTGCCATTTTATTGGTTTTACTTACCACTGTTATTATTGCCTATACTCCCCTGCGAGAAAGGATTCCGGGGTATCCCAGTGCCAAGGTTAGGCATCAGATTATCCTGAATTATATGTTGGTAGATTCACTGGAGAATGAAATTCAAACCAGGGATCATTATTTTGACAAGATTAAAACTTTGTTTCAGGGCGAAGTGCCTATGGAGGAGGCGCCGCCATTAGATTCAGCAAGTAAATTCAAGGAAGTTAAATTCAAAAATATCAATGCTGATTCCATATTTGAGGATAATTTACTCGAAGAAAGGCAAGACTTGTCGATTCCAAATAAACCAAAACGTTCGGTAAACATTGCACATATTCATTTCTTTATACCCCTTCGCGGAAAAATTGCCAATAAGTTCAATACAAAAACCGGGCACGTGGCCATTGATGTGGTGGGCAATCCACATGCGCAAATTTCAAGCGTGCTGGATGGGACTATCATATTCGCCGGCTGGACGATGGATACAGGCTTTTCAATGTATGTTCAACACGAAAATAATCTTGTCTCGGCCTACAAACACAATGGCGAATTATTGAAAACTGAGGGTGACAAAGTAAAAGCAGGTGAGGTAATTGCGACCATGGGCAACAGTGGCGAGCTCAACGTGGGGCCGCACCTTCATTTTGAACTTTGGCACAATGGAATAGCTATTGATCCTCAAACATATATAGATTTTTAAGCTTATTTATGAAGAAAAGAATTGCCATTATGGGATCAACAGGGTCAATCGGTACTCAAACTCTGGAGGTCATTGCACAAAACCCCGATCATTTTCAAGTTGAAGTGCTGACGGCCAATAATAACATTGAATTGTTGATTAAACAAGCCAAACGGTTCCAGCCCAATGTAATAGTGATCACCAATAAGTGCCACTACGATATTCTGAAAGAGGCCCTGCAAGCTGAACCGATCAAAATCTATACAGGCAAGGAAGCCCTTGAACAAGTGGTGCAGATGGAATCAATTGATGTGGTGGTTACCGCGATGGTTGGGTACGCCGGGTTAATTCCTACCTGTAATGCTATCAAGGCCGGTAAACACATTGCACTGGCCAACAAGGAAACGATGGTGGTGGCAGGCGAAATCATCAATCAGCTGGCCATCGAACACAAGGTCAATATTTATCCTGTTGATTCTGAACATTCTGCTATCTTTCAATGTTTGGTAGGGGAGTTCAACAATGAAATTGAAAAGATTTACCTGACTGCCTCAGGTGGCCCCTTCAGAGGTTTTTCACCAGAACAACTGGCCAGGGTTACCAAAGCCGATGCCTTGAAGCATCCCAGTTGGAACATGGGGGCTAAAATCACCATCGACTCAGCCTCTATGATGAACAAAGGCTTTGAAGTGATTGAAGCAAAATGGCTCTTTGGGTTGAAGGTAGAACAAATTGATGTGATCGTGCATCCGCAAAGTATTGTGCATTCTATTGTTCAGTTTCGGGATGGAGCAATGAAAGCGCAGATGGGTTTGCCCGATATGAGGCTTCCCATTCAATATGCACTCAGCTTCCCGGAGAGGTTGGCTTCAGAATTCAAAAGATTCAGCTTTTTAGATTATCCAAAACTGACTTTTGAACAGCCAAATACGAAAAATTTTCGTAACCTTGCACTCGCTTTTGAAGCCCTTCACCAGGGTGGAAACATGCCCTGTGTATTAAATGCAGCAAATGAAGTGGTGGTACAGGCTTTTCTGAGTGATAGAATTAGTTTTCTGCAAATGCCTGAAATCATTGAAGAGGCCATGAACAAGGCCGTATTTATTAAAAACCCGAACCTGGAAGATTACATCCAAACGGACATGGAAATTCGTATAGCAACAGCTGCACTGGTTAAAAACCGGGCAATTTAATTTATAAGATTTTAAAATAGAAATTATTCGATGGAAGTTATACTAATAAAAGCGGCACAGCTCATTTTAAGTTTATCAATATTGGTTATTATTCATGAATTCGGGCACTTTATCCTGGCACGAATTTTTAAAACCCGTGTCGAAAAATTCTATTTGTTCTTTGACCCCTGGTTTTCACTCTTTAAATTTAAAAAAGGGGATACCGAATACGGCGTTGGATGGTTGCCTCTGGGCGGATATGTCAAGATCTCGGGTATGATCGATGAGTCAATGGACAAGGAAGCCATGAAACTGCCACCGCAGCCCTATGAATTCAGGGCTAAAAAAACATGGCAGCGTTTGCTGATCATGGTTGGTGGGGTTGTAATGAATTTTATCCTGGCCTTTATCATTTACATCGCCATCCTGTATGCCTGGGGCGAGCAATACCTTCCAACTGCAAATGTCAAAAATGGCATCATGGTCTATGAAGCCGGCGAGAAAATCGGTTTGCAAAATGGGGATAAGATTCTCTCTGTAGATAATGTTTATATTGAAAATTTCAATAAAATAATACCAACTGTTTTGCTTGACGATGCCAAGACTATTCAGATTTTACGGGCCGGGCAGCAGATGGATGTTGAAATTACGGATGATGATTTGGCCGTAATGATTAAAAGTAAGAGGGTTTTCGATCCCCGGTGGCCTTTTGAATTCAAAGTAGGCAATATTGTGAAGGACTCGCCTGCCAGTAAGGCCGGATTGGAAAAGGGTGATGTGTTTGTTAATATTGATGGGAACGTTTTTAGCTTTTATGATCAATTTGCCGACTATCTCAAATCACATAAAGGACAGGAAATTGAAGTCAATGTTTTACGTAATGATGTGTCCAAAACCCTGCAAGTGCAAGTCTCAGAGGAAGGTATCCTTGGATTTAATCCTGAATTTCTGGAAAGTGCTGTTCAATCTTTTCAATACGCGACTGTAACTTATGGTTTTTTTGAATCCTTTCCTGCTGGTATTAAAAAAGGAATCAATACGATCAACGATTATCTGAAACAATTTAAATTAATTTTTTCATCTACAACCAAAGGTTATGAATCACTGGGCGGCTTTATAGCCATTGGCAATATTTTTCCCGGAACCTGGGACTGGCATTCATTCTGGAATATGACTGCATTTCTATCTATTATTCTGGGTGTTATGAACCTCTTGCCTATTCCTGCCCTTGATGGCGGACACGTGATGTTTCTCCTTTTCGAGATGATCACAGGCCGCAAACCAGGCGACAAATTCATGGAATATGCACAGATTACCGGAATGGCACTTTTACTTTCATTGGTGCTCTATGCAAATGGAAACGATATATTTAAACTTTTCAAATGACATTTAGAGTGATTTATTTTGTATTTTTGCATAAATTCATTTAAACTTTATTTAAACTTTAACAATATGAACTTATTAATTATTGCAGGTGTAATTGGTCCTCAGGAGCTTATCATTGTATTGGTGGTGGTGGTACTGATGTTTGGCGGAACTAAAATCCCGGAATTGATGAAAGGCCTGGGTAAGGGAATCAAGGAATTTAAGAACGCGTCAAAGACAGAGGCAGAAGACGAGGACGCGAAGAAAGTTGCTGAAAAGATTGAAAATAAAAATGAACGTCCGATTGTGTAACTTAGTTTGCAACTGAAGGCAAGGGCTTTCGGATGAGAGTTCCACAAGAGTTCAACCTTAGCTCACCCTATAGTTTGGCTCCAACATCTCATTCCTAAGCCTAACGTTAGCCGTCTGTCCATAGACTTCGACTGTGATGGTGCCGAAGTTTGATGAATTGAGATAAGAATCAAATCAATGATTTTATTCACTCATCAATTGTGTTTGGTTAAGATCAGGGCACTATTATTTCCCTAAGTTCATCCCATAACAGGCCCGGGTGAAAATCGCAAGCAAATGATCATCAATTTATTTCACAAAGCCTTTGGTAATTAAACAAATACCCATAGAATAGATATGAAATCCCGCCTTGAGCGGGATTTTATATTTCCAGTCTGCCTCATCGAAAATAGAAATAACTACTTCCCCTTCATCCTTTTGTACCGGTGTGATGTCAAAGATAAATTGAGGCATCCATCTTCAGCAATACATATCCAGAGCGTTATTCTGAAATAAGTTTTAAATGACAAATATCTGATCATCAGGGCTTCACGGAAAAGTATCTTCCACCAGCGCGGTGGTTTCCATCATCGCGCCATTGGTAGGTACGAAGCAATCTGTAAATTCTATATTTTCTTGTGTACGATTGCTTCGTGCCACCAATGACCCCTGAAGATGGTTGCTGAGGACCTTATTTTGACATAAAAATATCCATAAAAATTAACTTCTTGCCATTCATAACCAAAATCAATCAGGGTGATCAGGGCTTTTCAAACCTGAAAACTTACATGCTTTGTTTAAGCCCCTGTCAATTGTTTTGCTCCATGTTAATTTTTACCCCTACCATCACAATCAAAATATTTCTTTACAGAATTCGTGTGTAAAAAAATATAGATATTTCAAAATCAAACACTTAAAGTGTATTCCTCATACTTCTTTTGATATTAAGGACAGCTTTTATTGTACAATGGTAAATATTAACTCAATATTAATTCAATATATAATCAATACCAAGTCAATATTTAGTCAAGTGTCAACAGGTTTTAAATAGGTTGTCAATAGGTTGTAAATAGGTTAAAAAACCTAATATTAACCTATATACAACCTATATACAACCTATTTACAACCTATTGACACTTGACTTTATATTGACTTGGTATTGAATTAGTATTGACTTTGAGATGGGAACATAGTATGTAAATAAAAAGAGGCTACTTTGAATAAAACCAAAGGATCAGGAATTGGTAAGAGAGGGTTTACGACTGTCGTTTTAGCTTTGTATGGTTGCTTCTTTGGGGATGACTTTTTACCTGGTGGTACGTTATTATTGGGTTGACACAACATTGGTGCAGTGTCAACCGTGAAATGTTGCATCTTGCATATGCAACTCACGATCGGAGCCACACGGATCACACATCTCTGAACCTATACTTTCCCAAAAATACCTTTGGTCAAGGGATTTAAGGGTCAGTAAATTACATCATTCAAATCAGGTATGGAGAGCAAACAAATTGAAAGTAGAAAGTGATTCAAACTAAAAGAAATCTTCGGAAGTATCGAGGCTCTGTTCGATGCTTTCAGGATCATCGCAATTGATGTTTACTGAAAAGTTGGCAGGCCGTTCAAATTGAGATTGATCGTGGTAGGGCAGGCTGGTGTCAGCATAAACCTTTTGCATAAAATATCCCCAGATGGGCAGTGCCATGCTTGCCCCTTGCCCTGAGCGCAAGTCTGCAAAATGGATACTTCTCAATTCAGCCCCTGTCCATGATCCATTGACCAATTCGGGCGTGATTCCAATAAACCAGCCATCGGATTGATTCTGAGTAGTTCCTGTTTTTGCTGCAATGGGGCCTTTGAACCCCCCGTAATTTGGGTTCCAGCGCAGCCTTCCTCCAGAGCCTGCATCTACTACTCCGCGCATCAGCTCAATCATCAGGTAGGCCGTTTGTTCATCTATGGCATCGTGTTTTTCGGGAACGAAAGAAGATAGTACATTTCCATGCCGGTCTTCAATACGTGTCACAAACATGGGCTGGGTAAAAACACCTTTATTGGCAAATGTCCCATAAGCACCCACCATTTCATAAAGGGTAACATCGGAAGTTCCAAGAAACATGGAGGGAACGGGGTCAATGGGACTGTAAATGCCCATTTTTTTCATCACATCGGCCACCGATTGCGGATTGTATTGTTTCATCACCCAGGCAGAAATCTGGTTGACAGAATGGGCCAGGCCCCATTTCAGGGTAACCATTTTGTCATCGAATTTAGTCGGGTTAGAGTTCTTTGCTTCCCAAATGCGGCCATCGGGTAAAATAAACTGTTGTTTAACATTGGGCACCTTGCTGCAAGGCGAAAGGCCATTTTGCATGGCAAGGGTATATAAGAATGGCTTAACGGTTGATCCCACTTGCCTCTTACCGTCTTTGACCATATCGTACATAAAATGAGAATAGTCAGGGCCTCCCACATACGCTTTTACCTGGCCTGTTTTTATTTCCATCGACATAAACGATGAGCGGAGTATGCTCAAACAATATTTTATTGAATCAAGGGGTGTCATGGTGGTGTCTCTGTCGCCTTTAAAGGAAAAAACAGTCATTTCAACCGGGGTATTGAATATTTTCTTGATTTCACCCCATGATTTTCCACTTTGCCTGGCCACTCTGTAACGCAGGGTTTGTTTGATGGATTGGTCCATGATGTTATCAACTGCATCGTTGGATAAATCGTTGGAGAAAGGCCGGTTATTTAACGATTTAAGATGTTTGTTGAACGAAGGCTGTAAATTGTTTTTGAGATGGGTTGTAACTGCTTCTTCTGCATATCGTTGCATGCGCGAGTCGATGGTCGTAATAATGCGGATCCCATCACGGTATAAATTGTAGGAAGCGCCATCGGCTTTTTTATTTTTATGACACCAGCCAAACAGGGGATTGGTTTCCCATTGCACTGAATCTTCTTTGTATTTTTGAATTTGCCATGCTTTGTAATTAGAACGTTTGGGTTTATTGGCATTCATTGTTGCACGAAGGTATTCCCTGAAATAAGGTGCCAATCCGGTTTTGAAATCTACTTTGTGATAATCAAGTTCCAGGGGTTTGGCTTGAGCTGTCTGGCACACTTCTTTTGAAATAAATCCGTATTTTTCCATCTGTGACAATACCACATTTCGGCGTTTAATCACCAGTTCAGGCCGGCGGATAGGATTGTAGAGCGATGAATTTTTGGCCATTCCAACAAGCATGGCAGCCTGTTCAAGCTTTAGCGAAGCGGGAGTGGTATTGAAATAGACCGCTGAGGCCGTTTTAATTCCCACGGCGAGGTTCAAAAAGTCATATTTATTAAGATACATCGTTAGAATTTCCTCTTTGGTGTAACTTTTTTCGATCTTAACAGCAATGACCCATTCTTTAAATTTTCGCGCGATCAGTTCCAGTTTGGTATCGAGGTTGTCGCGTGGGAAAAGCATTTTTGCCAATTGCTGACTAATGGTACTTCCTCCTCCTGAGTTAGAGTCGGCTGTCAGAATTCCTTTCACTACTCTTCCCAGACCACGCATGTCGATTCCTGAATGGTCAAAAAACCTCACATCTTCGGTAGCCACCAGTGCATGGAGCAAATCGGGGCTAAATTCTTCATACTTTACAAAGCTTCGGTTTTCCTTATAGAAATATTTGCCCAATTCCACATTATCCGCTGATAACACTTCTGAGGCCAAAAGGCTTTCCGGATTTTCCAGATCTTCAAAAGTGGGCATAAACCCAAGCCATCCCTGAGCGATCATGAAAAATAACAGGAAAAAAGCCACGACAGCCAATCCATAGACATACCAGAAGATCCTGATATACTTTTTATATACTGTAATATCTCTTTCCATCCAGAAATGATTTTGTTTTGGTGGGCAAAGATAATGAAACCAATATGAATTTCATTTTTTTGAAATTTACAATTAAAACTTTACCTGTAGTTGAAGTGAAAGTTTAGTTTCAGATGGGAGGCTTGTTTTAATCTAAATATGGGTTAACTGATAGACATTCAGTAATTTAAATTAATGTTGCAGGGGCCTTTTTATTACCACTGGCCGACTCGGTATGAAGGCTCAGGCTCGTGGGCCAAAAGGGCTGATTATGAATAAAATAATCATTATCAAATCAAGAGGATTAAATTTTTATTGGATTTTAATTTGATCTTAGCGTTTCCTTTTCCTTAATTTGCACAAAATTTTGAAATTAGTAAGATTAATATATCGAACCATGTACGAAAATCTGGTTATTGTTGAGTCACCTGCCAAAGCAAAAACGATTGAGAAATTTTTGGGAAAAGACTTTTTCGTTACCTCCAGTATGGGGCACATCAGGGATCTGGAGAAAAAAGATTTTGGAATTGACATTCAAAATAATTTCACTCCAAAATATGAAATCTCTCCTGACAAGAAGAAGTTAGTGGCAGAACTTAAGAAATTGGCGAAGGAATCCAAAACCATTTGGCTGGCTTCTGACGAGGACCGTGAAGGGGAAGCTATTTCGTGGCACTTGATGGAAACCCTGGCACTTGACCCAGAAAGCACCAAACGCATTGTGTTTCATGAAATTACCAAAGAAGCTATTTTGAAAGCTGTTCAAAATCCACGCCCTCTGGATATCAATTTGGTGAATGCACAGCAGGCCCGACGGGTTCTGGATAGGATTGTAGGTTTTGAAGTGTCACCCGTGTTGTGGAAGAAGGTAAAACCTTCACTTTCAGCCGGAAGGGTTCAATCAGTGGCGGTTCGGTTTATCGTGGAGCGCGAACGCGAGATTATCAACTTTACATCTACGTCGTCTTTCCGGGTTTCGACCAATTTCCTTGTACCCGAAAGCGATGGTAAAATTTCGGAACTCAAAGCGGAGCTGAGCAAACGCTTTGATACAAAAGGTGAAGCTTATGCTTTTTTGGAAAAGTGTAAAAATGCTGAATTTAAGATCAGTGATGTGGTGAAAAAGCCAGGCAGAAGATCACCGGCACCGCCGTTTATAACTTCCACGCTTCAACAGGAGGCAAGCCGCAAACTTGGATTTTCTGTTTCACAGACCATGAGCGTGGCCCAAAAGTTATATGAATCGGGTAAAATTACCTACATGCGTACTGATTCAGTCACGCTTTCAGATTTCGCAATTGAAGCAGCCAAGCAGAAAATTATCAGCACCTTGGGGAAAAAGTATCATTATTTCCGACAATATAAAAATAAATCAAAAGGCGCGCAGGAAGCCCATGAGGCCATTCGTCCGGCCTACCTGGATCAGGAGGAAATTGCAGGCACCAGCCAGGAGAAAAGACTCTATGACCTGATTTGGAAGCGCACCATTGCCTCACAGATGGCGGAAGCCGAGTTGGAGAAAACAACGGTTACCATCGATATTTCAACTGCGGGTGAAAAATTTGTGGCTTCAGGTGAAGTATTGATCTTTGATGGTTTCCTTAAAGTATACATTGAATCAGTCGATGATGAGGAAGTGAATGGCGGCACAAAGGGATTGTTGCCTCCATTGGCAGTAAAACAAATACTTCGCACTGAGAAAATTTATGCCACCGAAAAGTTTACTTTAAAACCTCCCCGATATACGGAAGCCAGTTTGGTTAAAAAGCTGGAAGAACAAGGCATCGGAAGGCCTTCAACTTATGCCCCCATTATCACCACGGTGCAAAATAGAGGGTATGTAGTGAAAGAAGACCGGGAGGGAACGGAGCGTCCATACACGGAACTTATTTTATCGGGACAGAAGATTTCAGAAAAAAACAAGACAGAGCAAACAGGTGCTGAAAAATCAAAGTTATTTCCTACAGATATTGGCATGGTTGTTACCGATTTTTTGATCAAGTATTTTGAATTGATCATGGATTACAATTTTACTGCCAAAGTAGAACTGGAATTTGATGAAATTGCTGAAGGGGCATTGGTTTGGAATGATATGATCCGTAATTTTTATGACCCCTTCCATGAGAAAGTTGAAGGTGCTTTAAACGAAGCCGAACGTGCCAATGGAGTCAGGGCATTGGGTGTTGATCCAACCTCGGGGAAAGAATTGTCAGTTAGGATCGGACGTTTTGGGCCTGTAGCCCAGTTGGGCGAGGTGGTTGAAGGAGGTGAAAAACCTCAGTTCGCCAGCCTCAGGGCCGGACAACATCTGGAGACCATCACTGTTGAAGAAGCCCTTGAACTCTTTAAGCTGCCACGAACCCTTGGTGATTATGAAGGTAAAGCGGTGTCGGTTGCCATTGGCCGGTTTGGTCCCTATGTAAGGCATAACAGTATTTTTGTTTCTCTGGAAAAGGATTTGGACGATCCATACACAGTTGAACTGGAGCGGGCAATTGTGCTGATTGAATCAAAACGTGAGAAGGATAGAAATGCTGTCATTAAACTATTTGATGAGAATCCGGAAATCAAAATTCTGAATGGCAGATGGGGCCCTTATATCTCGTTTAAAAAGAACAATTACAAAATTCCAAAAACTACGGATGCTGCAGCCCTGACTTTTGATGATGCTATGAAGCTGATTGATAAGGAGCCAACAGTAAAAAAAGGCCGTAAAAAATAAATATTGATGTGAGTGCAGTTTACTGTTTGTACGTTTTGTTTAAAAGTGTACTTTTCAGGGCTTGTAAAATATTTTCAGATGGATGTGTTGCAATATTTTAATGCTGTTAATTTCGAGAAGTTTGAATGGGCCCAATGGGGCAAAAATAAGTTTTCATTGGGAACTCTTCTACAAAAAAATTCAGAGAAACTCAAGCTCGAAAAAGCGGAATTAATTATTATGGGCGTTGAAGAGGATCGCAATGCCCTAATTTCCGGTGCAGGGAAAGCTCCGGACGAAATCAGAAAGCATTTATACAATCTGAACCGGATAGGGCCAAGAGTAAAAGTCCTTGACCTTGGGAACCTGAAAATTGGCAATACCATCAATGATTCTTACTTTGCACTACGCGATATTTGTGATTATTTTATGGAGAACAATCAAACGCTTATCGTTTTAGGAGGAAGTCAGGATTTAACCTTGGGGATCACCAAAGCATTTGAGGGACGGCTGTTTAATCTGGTTACAATTGATCCTAAATTTGATTACCGTAAAGGTGTAAAAACCATCAATTCAGAAAACTACCTGAATTTGATATTTGAGAAGCAGAAAAATCTATATTCTTACACCGCCCTGGGCTATCAAACCTATTTTGTGGATGCCACCGAACTTGATCAGTTTAATAATTTTTACTGGGATGTAAAACGGCTTGGCCAGATCCGCTATGATCTTACCTGTGCTGAACCCATCTTGCGGGATGCCAATGTATTCAGTTTCGATATGAATGCCATTCGTTATCAGGATGCTCCGGGCCAGTCATTTGCCTCGCCCAATGGACTTTATTCCGAGGAAGCTTGCCAATTGGCCCGCTATGCCGGCATCAGTGATCAGATGAATGTGGCGGGGTTTTTCAACCTTATTCCTGAAAATGACCTCTCAGGCAGTTCTTCAAAACTCATGTCACAGATTGTATGGCATTTTATTGACGGATTTGTTAACCGAAACACGGAAGATCCAAGAGACGATTCCGACAATTTCAATCAATTTATTGTTGATATGTCGGATATGGACATGACTTTGGGTTTTTTTCAGAGCCGGCTGTCTGGCCGATGGTGGATGGAAATCGCTGATTTTGAGAAAAAAAGTAATGAGATGTATTTAATCCCCTGTGATGAAGAGGATTATAAAAAAGCCTCGCATGGAGAAATTCCTGACCGATGGTGGAAAAATATCCGTAAAATGCATAAAAGACAAAATAAATGAATATTATATTCGTTCAGTGACATTAGATATTATTGCTTTTTAGTTGTGAGTATATATTTTAATTCTTTACTTTTACGTTATGTGGGCGAGATAAAGTTGCAAAAGTCTTTTATGAAAAAAATATTTTGTTTTTTATTTTTATATATAATAGTTATCTTAGCCGCAATTGCTCAGCAAGATCCGCAATTTACCTTTAATAAGATGACTCAATTGTCTGTTAATCCAGGTTTCGCAGGGAGTGAAGGGATGGTAAATGGCTTGATATTAAATCGTTATCAATGGGTGGGTATTAAAGGTGCTCCTAAAACGTTGTTATTTAGCGTTGATGCAACAAACGAGTTGTTGGGCTTTAAAAGCGGAGTTGGGTTGAATATTGTGAGCGATGAATTGGGATTTCAAAAAAATATTGCGGTGAAGCTGGATTATGCTTATCGAAGAGAAACAAAATTTGGAAATTTGGGAATTGGGGCATCCTTTGGATTTTATAACATTGCCTTTAATGGTGATTGGACTACACCCGAAGGTGATGATTATTGGACACCATTCGGTAATGACAATGCTGTAATTAAAGGAGATGTGAGCCAGTTGGCGTTTGACTTGGGAATGGGAATTTTTTTAAAGTCAAACGATTATTATATAGGGGCCTCAGTTACACACCTGAATCAGGCTTCCATTGTTTTTGCAGATCAGGCCAGTACATATTTAGCCCGACATTATTATGCGTCAGGGGGGTACAATATCAGTATGGCAGATCCGTTATTTGAAATACAACCTGCAGTACATTTTAAAACTGATATGGTTTCTTATCAGGCTGATATGACGGTTGACCTTGTCTATAAAAAAAGATATTCGGTTGGTTTAAATTACCGGATTCAAGATGCAGTTGGCGTCCTTTTAGGATTTGAAATGTTAAATGGACTGAAAATTGGTTATGCTTATGATATAATGACATCTGCCTTAGCGGGATATGGTAACGGGTCTCATGAATTATACCTGGGTTATAGTTTCGATTTGGGTAAAAACAGAAGTAAGAAGTATAAGAGTGTGAGATTTTTGTAATGA
>Ga0123338_10001852_pt1 | contig 19996 bp, 13 predicted proteins | sample grotaG_FD_89793 | JGI IMG/M metagenome (GOLD analysis project Ga0123338, IMG submission 89793) | Glacier valley bacterial and archeal communities from Borup Fiord, Nunavut, Canada, to study Microbial Dark Matter (Phase II) -... | ecosystem: Environmental > Aquatic > Freshwater > Ice > Glacier ...
GCCACGCCTGCAACTGCCCGTGCGTCTGCCACGCCGCGCTGCGCTCCCGGCTCCAGCGGGGGGTGCGCCGTCGCCCGGTCCCGTCAATGATGGGCAGGGCGCAGTCATGGGCTTTTTCGACCACCTTGAAGAACTGCGCCAGCATCTTTTCCGCGCGGTACTGGGTCTGGCCGGAGGGATGGTGATCGCGCTGCTCTTCGCGGGCAACGTAATCGACTACATGACGATCTCGGCACGGAACAGCAACATCGGCTTGCAATCTATCGCGCCGACCGAGACGATTGGCGTCTTCTTCCGCGTCACGCTGATGATGGCCGCGATCATCGCGAGTCCCTGGATTACCTATCAACTGCTCTCGTTCATCACGCCCGGCCTGACGAGCCACGAAAAGCGCGCGTTGTGGCGTGCCATCCCGGTGACGACGCTGCTCTTCCTGTTCGGCGTCGTATTTACATGGCTGGTCCTGATGCCCGCGTATACTGGCTGGCTGGCCGGGTTCAAATCCGATGTAATCAAACCCGTTTGGACAGCAGAGAATTACTTTGCGTTTGTGACGCAGGTGCTATTCTGGCACGGTGCGGCCTTCGAATCGCCCGTCGTGTTCTTCGTCCTCGCACGGATTGGGCTGATTACCGCGAACCAGATGATCAAGTATTGGCGACACGCGATTGTCGGGGCGGCATTCTTCGCGGGGTTCATCGCGCCGACTTATGACCCGCTGACAATGATCCTGATTACAGTGTTGCTCTTCGGGTTGTATCTGGGCAGCATCGGCCTTGTGATTATCGGCGTGCCGGGCAGCTATACGCGCCAGAGCAAAACGCCGAAAGCTGCGTAGTCAATCTTTTTGCAATAAGGGCGGATCATGGCAAGCCTGCTATCCAAAGTCAAAGTCCTCATCTCCGCGTCGCTGCACAGCCTGCTCGATGACGCGCTCCGGCAGAACTCGCTGCAAGTCTTCGATGAATACATCCGGCAGGCCGAGCGCAGCATTGACGCCTTTCAGGATACGATGGTCGAACTTGCGGCGTCGGTGAAGATGCTCAAGCGCAAATACGATGAAGCGGCCACGGATGCTGCCAGGCTCGATTTGACGGTCGATAATCTGCTCAAGGCTGATAAAGAAACGCTCGCGAAGGTGACGATGAACAAACTCAATCACCAGACCGAAATCGCGCGCGTATACAAACAGCAGCTTGATCGGCAGGGGCAGACCTACCAGACGCTCTACGATGTGATCGCGGTGCTGAACTCGAAAGTCGATACGCTCAAAATGCAGCGTGAACAGGTCGCCGTGCTGTTGCAACTGGTCCGCACCAAGAATATCGCGTCCAGATCGATCAAGGATGTGCAGGCTATCGCGGACAACAACACCAAAGCGCTTGTCGAAAACGTGCAGTCGCAGCTCGATACCGCCGATGCGCGGCTCGAAGTCGCGACCAGCCGCCTATCCGATCAGATCGATCAGGAAGTCGATAACGCGGAATTGAACACGCAGCTTGACGCGCGGCGCGCAAAACTCGGCCTCACCTGAACGAGGCGTGGTAGACCAACCAGCGCAGCAGCGCGCGGATCGCGAGTTCCTGCGCGACCAATGCGCCACAAAACACGGCGATTCCGACCCAGATGTTGCGGCTGTCAGGCGCGAGCATCGGTAGCCCGACGAGCAGCACCGGGATGAAATCGGGCACGCGACCCTGTGCCAACAGCAGCGCCGCCAGATAGGTAAACAGTGTGCGCGCCACTGCTGCCAGCAGCGCGAGCAAGGCCGCGCCCGCTGTGGCAAGTGACCATGTATCCGCGTTGAGCGCTGACACTAGCCCCAGCAGCCCGCAAATCACGAACGATTGTAAGCGCTCGACGATGAACAATGAGGCGCTGAAGAGCGTCATCACCAACGGCACGATCCCGCTGCCGATGCGCAGTGCGTTGTTGACCTGCCCTAGAAAATGGAACAGCGGCAGACATTGCAGGAGCGTGATCAGTGTCAGGAATGATTGCTGCCGCGCCAGCCCGACCGCCAATCGCGCCAGCAATAAATCCTGCCGGGGAAGTGGCGTCATGAGCAGTAATTCCCATGTCTCGCCGTTGCGCTCACGCACCAGCGACGAACCCGCCGCGAGCGCCACCGGGACCGACCACAGCACGATCCAGACCGCCACGCCCGCCGCAATCAGGACGCCGAGCAGCGGCAAGGTCAACATAAACGTCATCATCAGGAACGAGAAGCGCGAGAGGCGCAGCACATCCCAGATGAAGCCAAATAGCGCGAGCGCGAATGCGATTTGTATCACGCGACGGTAGACCCGCCGCAGCGTGGGCGGGAGCGCCAAGCGCTGCGGTGACAGACGCAATTCGAGCCGTACCAGCGGGTGGCGCGGTGCGTTGGCGAAATACCACAAACGGGCGAGGATAGCTCTGGTTCCCACACCGTTGAGTCTAGCTGTTTCCTGCTGCATGACCAAGATTGCCGATCACCCAGCGATACGCGCGTCGGATCATGGCTTCACGCAAGAGTGGCAGCGCGGCAAGCAGCGCGAACGCGAGCAACGGTTGTTCCGCGAGGGCAAGCGCGATAATCGAAGTCGGTCCGGTCGCGAGCAGGATGATCAAGCCCTGCGGCGGCGGGGTCGGGTTCAGCCCAGCGAGGTTGATAAATACGGCTGTGATCAGCACGCGCGCGATGAAAATAATCAGGCTCAAAATCAAGGCGAGCGTCGAGGCAGTTTGCCGCGACTCGGAGACGAGCGAAACCCCCAATCCGATCAGGCTGGCTGTCGTATAATCCTGCGCCCGCGCGACCGTGAATTGGACCCCGGCAGCGACGCACAGCAGGACCATAATCCACGCGGAAGTCGTGACCTTGCTCGATTGCGCAAGGACGATGATCACGGTGAATAGCAGGCAAATTCCCTGTACCCATAGCAAGAGTTCGGTCGGGCGGCTCAACCAGCGCAGGGTAGAGGCCAGCTTCGCGGTGAGAATATCCGGCCAGGGCAGCGGCGTCGTGAGTAGCGCTTCCCAGGTACGCTTTTCGCGTTCTTCGACAATCGCGCTGCTGGCGAGGACCGCGACGGCGACCGGCCACAGAAACGTGAGCGCCATCATCGCGAGCAGCGCCGCGCCACCGACCGAGAGGCACAGTGTTTGCACGAGCAGCGCCGACGCGGACCAGCCGAGCGCGCTATCCGTCAGGACGCGCACGACAATCGAGGCCAGCGCGATTAACCCCACGCCGAAGGCCAGTCGCAGCAATACCCCGCCTGCACTGCGCACACGCGCGGTATCCCACGGCGGGCGGGCGTGCAATGCCTGCTTGTAGACCGGGTGGACGGGCTGGTTCCAATGCCGCCGAATGGCTTGCAGGAGGCTGTAGCTGCTGAACATCATAGACTGTCACTACACGGGCAGCGCGCAAAAGGTTCACCGCGGGGCGCGTTTGCGTCGCGGTATGTGTAGGGGCGGGGCTTGACCCGCCCGCAGGGATGAGTCGGTCAAACCAGGGTCGGTCAAGCCCGACCCCTACACGAAGCGCGGCATTATGGCTTGTTCAATCCGCTGTACAGTTTGGTTTCCAAGGGCGCGGGTCCCTGCGCGGGCGTCTCGCGTTCGATCTGGATGTTGCGCGCGGTCAGGCTGACGGCGTTCGTGACGAGTTCAAAAGCAACGTGTGTCCCCGGCGCGACCGTGCGGTAGCCTTCGCCCGGAATCGCAGTGAAGTGGAAAAAAATCTCGCGCCCATCTTCCGTTTCGATGATGCCATAGCCGTCATCATAGCGGAACCATTGCACGCGACCATGCAGCACGGGCAAGCCGTTCTCACCGAGCGGCGGCGCGCCTTCGACCCATTCCTGCGCAGGGATGCGGATCGCGCGGGCTTCCGGCGTCGCGTAGGAGTCGTAGCTGTAATTGGAACGGCGCGACATCAGCACCCGCACATCCTGCCGGAGTTCTTCGAGCGTTGGTCGTCCGACGAAGAACCAGCCATCATAAATTTTGTAGATCGTCAGGTCGGGCGCGAGGACGAACGTGAAAGGCCGCGCGCAGTACGCGAACTCACCTTCGGTTTCATCCAGAATGCCGAGCAGATTGATCAGCTCGCGTTTTTCGTCACTCAGGAACGGCCACGACGCGCCAAGCCCATAGCGATAGGCGGCAGCTACGAGCGGCGCATCGCTGCTGACAGCGACCAGCTTGCAATAATTGACCGCAAGTTCATCCTGAAACTGGACGAGCGCACGCATTTGCTGCCCATCACGCGGGCAATAGTAGCCGCGGTAGAAGACGAGGATCAGCGGATAGCCATCCGTGAACCCCATTTTTTCATCCATGGGAGAGGGTCTGGTGTAGTGCGACAGCCGCGTGGTGCGCAGCCTGAAATCGGGCAGTTCAAAATCCGGGAACCGCGCGCCGATGTGTACTTCCGGGTTCATAACAACTCCATCTCAATTCGTCCTTATAGTTTAGTCTATTTTGAGTGGCTTGTTACCCCGAAAATTGCTAAACCTGAAAATAGAACGGAATTGTTAACAGAGGCGAATTGATGAAGACGCTTGTTTGTCTGCTGGCGCTTGCCTTGATCGCGAGCCTTCCGACCCCGGCGCATAGTCAGACGCAGGGAAACCCGACGCGAGCCGTTTATCTGGATAGCGCAAACGCGCTGTTCTCCGTCGCGCTCGATGGCACGGACACGCAGCGTCTTTCGCCGCCTTCGCTCAGTATCAATCGAACGAGTGGTTTTCGCGTCAGTTCGACAGGCTATGCAGTCTACTTCACGATGGATAGTAATATCTATTCGGTTGCGCTGACGGGCGGTGATCCGGTAAAGCTGAACTCCGTCCCGGTGTATATCAGTTCAACCAGCACTTACGGACCGCCCACGCCGTTCGGGTTTCAGATCAGCCCAAACGGAAAATTCGTCGTCTATGTCGGCGTGAACCCGACCAGGAAAGCGCTGGTGATTTACAGCACACCGATTGCAGGCGGCGCAACGGTGGCGCTCTCGCCGGAAGCATTCGAGCTTGTCTATAAGTCGGACCTTCAACGGCCAGACTTCTTTATCACGCAGGACAGCCGAAAGGTGATTTTTCGCGCTTACGACAGCTCAAAGCAAGCGACACAGGCTTACGCCATTCTGATCGACGGCGGGCGCGTGGTCCAGCTCAACAGCGATTTCACCAAAGGCGGGACCGTCGCGGCAGTTGCCATCGATTTAGAGTCGGGCGTTGTGGCCTATCTTGCTCAAAGTAGCGAGTCATATGGATACAACGTCTATCTGACCTCGTTCGACGGCGGCTATAGTAGCGTGATTTCGTCATCCGGGGTGAATGCCTATGCAGGCGATACGCTCCTGATTACACCGGGCGGCAAATCGATTGTATTTCTGCACAGCGGCGACATTTCACAGATACCGCTAACGGAAGGGCAGGAATCGAAAATCGGCACGGTTGATTACAACGCAAAAACTCTCTCACTGACGCAAGACGGCAAGACCCTGCTCGTAAGCGAAGGCAACCGGGTTCATGGATTGGTGCGCCTTGCGGATGGTGTTTTCACGCAGATCGATAGCAATGAAATATGCTGTGTCCTGAACCGTGACGGAACGCGGCTGCTCAGTACGGATGGCAAGGCACTCTACGAAAGCGAGCCGTGGGCGGTCCCACGCCGTATGAACCGGGTCAGCAATATTCGCGCGCAGTTGCAGACACGCGGAGCGAGTTCTTACAGCCGAGACAATGCGACGTTCTCCGCTGCCTACAGTCCGGACGGCGCGAACATCGTCTATATCGCGACCGGACCCACAGGAAGGTACGATTTGTTGTCCCAAAAAGTGGGTACGGATGGATCCGCTACGACGCTCAACCTGCCCTCGTTGAATGACCAGCAAGGCTATGGAATGGCGGGCTTTACGATTTCGGCGGATAGCGCGACAGTCATCTATACCAATGATCAGGAATGGCGTGGGATACAGTCAACTGCGTAATGTCTAATCAAGTATGCCGAAGGTGGGATTTGAACCCACACGCCGTTAAGCACTACGCCCTGAACGTAGCGTGTCTGCCAGTTTCACCACTTCGGCGGTGTGGGTCGAATTTTAGGGCATGGTATGGGGAGTGTCAAGGGTAAAGAAGCAATATACAAAAAGCGTTCCAGAAAGTACCTCCTATCATTGCCTTTTATGTTTTTTGAATTAGTCGAGCATGGCGCATAAGCGTATCCGTCGAGACCGTTGGCTCCGCAATTAGCTGCTGAACACGCGCCATTTCAGAACGAACAGGCAACCAAACAATAGACTGCTTTGCTTTATACTCAATAGCCAATCCTTCTCGCGATAACATAGAAAGAATTTCAGGAACCAAAATTTTTCCTTTGTGATCCAATCCGCGCATTAATGCAGACTCCCTTCGTCCAGCTCCGGACTGCAAATACAGTTTACGAAGAATAACTAGTAAAACGCGGCAGGCAAGAGGCATGTTGAGAGACAATACTGCTGTATTTGTTTCTCCCGCATTTATAAAATCGTCAAATGCACATTCCTGAAAAATCGAATTTGTCATTTCTGTTTCCGATACTCTCCCTTCAACTGTCCCAAACATGCAACGTGAAAATTTCGGCAGGTTTTTTTCTGGCACATCAAGGGAAAGTTCCAGATGCTTTATACCGCAATCTTGGAATTCAACTCGAGAAAAGTCGGGGGACATCTCATCAAATTCAAGATTTTCTACCCATACACCCTTGATATATACATAATCTCCACCTTGATAGGCAATACCGCGTTCTTGCATTAAGTGTAGTAAATCTGTTGCTAGAACATAGTTTTCATTTTTGCGAGCAGCTAAAGGAAGTGCTGTTGATAGTTTTGTGTCACTCTGTTTTCTGGAAGAAAGTATGTGAGAAGCAACCTGAATGCCTAAAGTTGAAAGACCTATCTGCCAATTCTCAAAATTTTGAAACGCGAAAGTGTGAGGGTCCTCAATAAATCTCACGACATCTCCAGCTCGTGCTGCATCTACTAACGATTGATCAATAAAACTTCTCGCTCCATCATTTGCATTTGGCTCACCTAAGCCGGGCAATCTTTGGATTAAGATCATGCTTCGGTCGTCAGGTGCAAAATTACAAACTTCTTGGAATGTCTTAATAATCTCATCAACGGATAGTGGGCCAAGCCCTATATTACTGTTGCGAGCTTTTGACGCGAGTCTTTCAATTAGCTGACGAATTATCGATCCACTTATACCAACATCTACTTCTGCTTCTCTCTCGCAAATACTTGTAAGAAGTAAATCCCAGCCTGACGCAGGTTCTTGTGTTTTGTCTGTCTCAATAATTGATGGTAGAAACTCTCCCGTCGCTAAGTAAGCCAAAAGTAGAGGTCTCGTCGGCAACCATAAGGGTACTTTTCCGTTCCATCCGCGTCGTTCTAAATATTTTTGCACTTGAGCCTCGTTAAAATCATTCAAATTTAAATATATTGCTGCGTTATCTCCTAGTGCAAAAGCATCTTTCATTTCTACTCGACTATCAAAGTAATTTTGACGGCCAGAAATAATAATGCCCCGATCATTGGGTGTTTCTTTTAAAAAGTTGCGAATTAACTGCATTGAATCCCATCTTAACTTTTTCAGTTTTGCGGGCTGACCTTGCCACCCCGGAGTTGCTATTTCATCAAAACCATCCAGCAAAATAATGATATACCCCGCGCGCCATGCCCGAATTAACTGATTGTACGGCTCAAAACCAATCAGTTTTGCGTGACGTTCAAGTGCTTCAGCAGCATCGCGCTGACCAAAATGATCTCGAAGGTTCAATAAAACTGGAAACTGGAATTTTTCGTTGCGACGGAAAGCATCACGAATATTAAAAAAAATCTCACGCATCGTTGTGCTTTTTCCCGCTCCGTAATCACCTAACAATATAAATCGCTGTTTGTCCTCAGCAACGGCTTGACAAATTTCTTGAATGCTATACGCTTGGGACGAGTCAGATAATATGTCAAATGGTACGTACTTAAAGTTTCGCTTGTCACTCTTTGATTGTTCTTGCATACTACCAAAGTTAAAGTTTTCCCGGCAATCAAGATATGTCGATACGTCAATTAGTTTATTGCGAAATTGTTCCATTGAAATAGCTTCAATCGTCAGGCCATTATTTTTCTTTCGACTTTCTTCAATAACTCCACGTTGTTCGGCTGTTGGTTCATCGCGTGTTATAAACCAACACTTGAGCGCCGTACCTGGAAAATCGGTGCGTTTTCTCTTCCATAATTTGACTAGTTTTGACGAGTCATCTATGGCCTTTTGTTTACTCCGGGAAACTGTGCATTCAACTAGATGAATAATGTCTTCCGTCTTGAATATACCATCACGCTCTTTGCCATCAACCATTTCTGCACCATTATATTGAGCGGACGGCCATAGCGAACGTGCAATGCGCCGCACTTCGTTTTCAAAAAACTGCTGTTCTTGGTAATCGCTCATTTCATTTGACATTGTGTTGCCTCACGATATAAAAGTTAACTAATTATAACCAGCAATCGACTGTTAGATCAAGTTTGTGATTATACCTTGACGGCGGCGCGGCGCTCCACTATAATGCGCGTTGTTCCGGGCGCGTAGCTCAGCTGGGAGAGCGGTACAATCGCACTGTACAGGTCATGGGTTCGATCCCCTTCGCGTCCACAGGAAAAGCGGGTTGGCAGAAATGCCAGCCCGTTTTGTTTTTCTAAAAATGTTCAGCAAATTAAAACGGGTCATGCTTTTGCACGACCCGCCAGAGTATAGACATCTCCACGTGGGACTAAATTCACCACGCTGTTACGGTCCGGTGACGTTGAGGCTGCCGGACCGTGATAGCCCGGTTCATTTATGGTCGGGCGGGTTGCACACTACTTAACGCTACTCAGGTCAGCGAAGGCGTCAAGCCGACTTCTGCGCCGCTCTCGTCGCCATCCGGCTGGCCTTCCGCGATAGCCTCACCCTCGACGGCGGTGAGGACAATCTCGTTGTTCACTGCGTCAACCTTGATGGTCGAGCCGAGTTTGAACTGGCCGGAGAGGATGCCATCGGAGAGGCGATCTTCAACCAGGTTCGTAATCACGCGGCGCAGCGGACGCGCCCCGAATTCTGCATCGTAGCCCTTCGTGCCGAGCAGGTCCTTCGCGGCGTCGGTGATTTCAAGCATAAGCGCCTGTTCACTGATCCGCGCGCTGACTTTGCGCATTTCGAGGGTAACGATCTGGTGCAGTTCTTCGCGCGTGATCGAGCGGAAGACGATGGTCGCATCGACGCGGTTGAGGAACTCTGGCCGGAAGGCACGGCGCAGTTGCTCCATGACCTTCTTGCGCATATCCTCGTAGGTCCGCGCTTCATCCGCAACTTCGTTGGTGGGGAGGGCAAAGCCGAGCGACACGCCGCGCTTGATCGTGTCCGCGCCGACGTTGCTGGTCATAATGATGATCGCGTTGCGGAAATCGACCTTGCGCCCACGCGCGTCCGAGAGGTGGCCTTCTTCCATGATCTGGAGAAGCATGTTGAAGACTTCCGGGTGCGCCTTTTCAATTTCATCGAACACGACGATGGAATATGGACGGCGGCGGATCGCTTCGGTAAGCTGCCCCGCATCCTCGTAACCCACGTATCCGGGAGGCGCACCGACCATCCGCGCGACGGTGTGGCGCTCCATGAATTCGCTCATATCCAGTTGGATGAGCGCTTCTTCGCTGCCGAACATGAATTCCGCGAGCGCTTTGGTCAGTTCGCTCTTGCCGACGCCCGTCGGACCCAGGAAGATGAACGAACCGATGGGGCGGCGCGGGTCCTTCAACCCGGCGCGAGCGCGACGAACGGCCTTCGAGATGGCTTCAATCGCCTCGTTCTGCCCGACGATGCGCGAGTGCAGGAACTCTTCCATCTTGATCAGGCGCTGCGACTCTTCGCCCGCGATGCTCGTGACCGGGATGCCCGTCCACATCGAGACGACTTCCGCGACATCCTCAGCCGTAAGTTGCGGCTTCTGCGTCTCCGGGTTCCAGTTGGCCTTGTAACCCTTCAGAAGCACTTCGAGTTCAGCCTGACGCGAGACGAGTTCCGCGCGCTGATCTTCGGTCATATCGGAAGACAGCTCTTGCAGCTCTTCCGTAATGTCTGCGAGTTCGCTTTCGGCACGGCGCACGCGGATCGCTTCCGGTGACTTGTACATACGGACGCGGCTCGATCCTTCATCGATCAGGTCGATAGCCTTATCGGGCAGGAACCGATCCGGGACGTAACGTGCGGAGAGGCGCGCGGCGGCTTCAATCGCTTCGTCGGTGATCTCGATCTTGTGGTGTTCCTCGTAAGGTTCCTTGACACCCTGCAAAATCTGGATCGTCTCCTCGATGCTCGGCTCATCCACGAAGATCGGCTGGAAACGACGGGCGAGCGCCGCATCGGACTCGATATGCTTGCGGTATTCATCGAAAGTGGTTGCGCCGATGCACTGCAATTCACCGCGTGCGAGCGCCGGCTTGAGGATATTCGCCGCATCGACGCTGCTGCCCGCCGACCCCGCACCGACGAGCATGTGTACTTCGTCGATGAACAGGATGCTATCGGACTGCTTGAGTTCCTCGATCACGCGCTTAAGGCGTTCCTCGAACTGGCCGCGATACATCGTCCCCGCAACGAGGCTACCGACATCGAGCTGTAACACGCGCTTGTCGAGCAGCGTTTCTGGCGTTTCACGGTTGACGATGCGCTGCGCCAGCCCTTCGACAATGGCCGTCTTGCCGACACCCGGCTCACCAATCAGCGCCGGGTTGTTCTTGGTGCGGCGGCTGAGGATTTGGATCACGCGCTCGATCTCGTTCTCGCGCCCGATCACGGGGTCCAGCTTGCCTTCTTCGGCGGCGCTGGTCAGGTCGGTTGCGAGCTGGTCCACGAGCGGCGTCTTGGCCTGGCTCTTGCGTGAGGACCCACTGCCCAACGGCGTCGGCGGCGGTCCAAACGGATTTGGCGTAGTCGCCTGTGGGCGGTTCTGCGGCTGTGAGGGGTTCTCTTGCAGCACGCGGCGCGTCTGCCGCCGGACTTCTTCCGGGCTGACGTTCAGACGCTTGAGGACATCGATTGCGATGCCTTCCTGCTGGCGCACGAGGCCGAGCAGCAAATGCTCTGTTCCAATGTAGTGATGCCCCATCCGGCGCGCCTCATCGACGGCCAGTTCGAGGACTTTCTTCGTACCCGGCGAGAGGTCCAGCCGGGCGTTCGGGGTGCGCTGCCCCGCGCGCGTCATGCGCTCGACCAGTTCTTCAACACGGCGTTGATCGAGACCCAAATCGCGCAGCACGCGCCCGGCCACGCCACCTTCTTCACGCATCAAGCCCAAAAGCAGGTGTTCGGTTCCGATGTAGCTGTGCTGTAATCTCTCGGCTTCTTCCTGCGCGAGGCTGAGTACCCGCCGCGCGCGTTGGGTAAAGCGCTCCATCTTGTTCGGCACGTCTTGACTCCTCTGCTCTGTGGCGGCGCGGCGGTTGGTTTGATCGATGAAAAGCGATACTAACCGACGCTACTGCCTCTATATATTGAATCTAGCGTAACACGGCGCTTCTGACTAGGTGAAGGCGCTAGTTTACACGATAGAACACCATTAGAAATTCAGCAATAAGCACACGATCTCAGCTTCATCACAGCCGATCTTCCACCATTTGTTAGACAGCGGCTTACGTGCGTATGCCAATCAGCGGGATGGTCATCCAATCGTCAGGTTCGCAAATTAGAATTTTGTGATAGTCTCTCCCCTCGGAGGAAACCTATTCATGCGCCGACTGATTTTGCTCTTCACTGTTCTTTGTCTCAGCCTCGTCGCCGTATCTGTTGCGCCGCAACCCGCACGCGCCGATTCGCTTACCCAACAGGAAACGACCTACGTTGTGCAGACCGGAGACACATTGTTCCGTATCGGCTTGCGCTTCGGTATTTCGACCGCCGTACTTGCCAGCTTCAACGGCATCGCGAACCCGAACCTGATCTACGTTGGGCAGACGCTTCGCATTCCCGGTGCGGGCAGCACCCCCCCCACGCCGATTGTGCTGACGCCGCTCCCGACGGGCAACCCGCCGCCCGCCACCGTACAGCCGCCCGGCGGTAGTATCTATGTCGTGCAACCCGGCGACACGCTCTCACGCATTGCGGCACGCTTCGGGACGACCGTCGCGGCCGTCGTGCAGGCCAACGGCATCGTCAACCCGAATCTGATTTACGTCGGCCAACGCCTGAATATTTCCGGCGGCGGCAGTGTCCCGGTCCCGACCCCCGCGCCGGGTACAACCCCCTTGCCGCCCGCGCCACCACCTTCCGGCGGCAACTTCCAGCTCGGCGGCCAGATTCAGGATTTGAACAGCGGCACACAGGGCGCAATGCGGATTGCAAAGATGACCTGGGTGAAGCGTCAGGCGCGTGTCGGCGACGACGCAGCGGGCTTGATCAATCAGGCGCACGGTGCAGGTTTCAAAATCCTGCTCTCGGTCGTTGGCGACAAGAATGCCGTGCTTTCGGCGGGCTATTCGGATAGCTTCGCTAGCTATGTACGCGGCGCGGCACAATCGGGTGCGGACGCCATCGAAGTCTGGAACGAGATGAACCTCGACCGCGAATGGCCGCGCGGCAGCATCAGCGGCGCGAATTACGTCCCGCTACTTGCCAAAGCCTACGCCGCGATCAAGGCCGTGAACCCCAACACTATCGTCGTCAGTGGCGCTCCGGCTCCCACAGGCGCAGAAGGCGCGTACCCCGGCCAGGTCGTGAACGATGACCGCTACTACGCACAAATGGCAGCCGCGGGCGCAGGTCGCTATGCGGATTGCATCGGCGTCCACTACAATGAAGGCATCGTCGCGCCGACGCAAACCAGCGGCGACCCACGCGACAACTATCCGACGCGCTACTTCCGCTCGATGCTCAACCGCGCGCTCGCATCCTTCCCCGGCAAGCAGGCGTGTTACACGGAAATCGGCTACCTGACGCCCGAAGGTTACGGCGCGTTGCCCGCTAACTTCGGCTGGGCGAGCCGCACCACCGTATCCCAACAGGCAGCGTGGATCGCGCAGGCCGCACAGATCGCCGAGAGCGATGCGCGCGTGCGGCTGTTCATGGTCTTCAATCTTGACTTCACGAGCTACACATCCGACGATCCGCAAGCCGGGTACGCGCTGATCCGTCCGGGTGGCGGCTGCCCCGGCTGCACGACGCTCGGCTCGCTTCCCTGAGTTGAAGAGATGGGTCGGTCAAGCCCGACCCCTACACAACGCCCGCAATTGTCTGTGTAGGGGCGGGGCTTGACCCGCCCGTAATGAGTACCCCTGATGGAACTGCTTTCCCTCTTTGAAATCGTCAAGCGCCGCTGGTGGCTGGTTTTAATCCCGGTCGTCGTGGCTGGAATATTATCGCTCTCGGCACTGCGCACGATGCTCGCGCCACCCGTCAGCTACGCCCTCGTGATGCGCTTCACGGCCTCCGCGAAGCCCGCGAATGGCGGCAGCTTTCAGGATACGAACTACACACCCTGGCTCGCTTCCGAATACGCCGTGAATGGCATCAAGGATTGGATTCGCACGGAGTCCTTTGCAAAGGAACTCTCCGCTGCGCTCACGAAGCGCGGCAAACCCATCGCACAGGATGCGCTGCGCGGCGTGATCACCTCCGACAACAGCCGGAGCATGGTCCAATTCGTTATTACAGGCTGGCCGAACGCGGATGAACTGCGCGAAATCGGTCTCGCGGCGGTGGATGCGCTCGTCAACCACGCGGAAACGTATTGGCCGCAATTCGGACCCGACCAGACCAAAACGATGATCGTCCCGCTGGATGCACCCGAACCTGTTGCGGTCGCCGTCCCAATCACACAACGTATCGCGCCGCTGATCCGGCTTGCTATCGGGCTGGCACTCGGTTTGCTACTCGCTTTCGTCGCGGAATACTTCGACCGCACCCTGCGCAACCGTGACGAAGTGGAAGCACTAGGATTGAACGTGATCGCGCAGGTCCCCCGGCAGTGACGCAATGCGCCCGCGCCGATTACCAGCCGCGCCGCGAGAAGCGCTCCTCTTCCCAGATGCCCGCCGTCATCGAATAGCCCGCTTGCTCCCAGAAGCCGGGGCGGTCCGCTTCGGTGAATTCCAGCCCGCGCAGCCACTTCCCGCCCTTCCACAGATAGCGGTCGGATGGCGCATGGCGTCCCGGTATCGCGCCGATCACACCACGCAGCGGATAACCGTGTTCAGCATCGAGCGGCTTGCCATCGAAATGCGTGGCGAACATGAAGTTCTGGTCGAGCATACTCTGCACGTCGAGGTTGACTGTAAACGCATATTCGCAGTGCTGAACGCAGAAGTGCGCGTTCGGCTTGAGTTTGATAATGCCCTGATCGAGCAGGTCTTTCAGGTGGACGCCTTCCCATTGCGTATCGAATTTGCTCCAGCGCGTGACGCAGTGAATATCCATCTCGACATTACGGCGCGGCAGCTTATTGAACTCTTCCCATGTCCAGGTGATCGGCTCTTCGACCAGACCGCTGATTTTGAAGTTCCAGGTCGCGGGGTTGAATGGCGGGATCGGACCGTAGTGCAGCACGGGGAATTTCTGCGTCAGGCTTTGGCCGGGGGGCAGACGGTTCTGCTCCTTCACTTCTTCCTGCTTCTTGCGGCGATCCATGAAATCCTTGAGCATGGCGAGGTCCCTTAACATTGTGCGTTGATTATAGGCTATGCGCGGATGACTATCCAATAGTGCAAACGCATCACTTATTCAGATTATCCGATCTGGTGAGGGATGCGTTTTTCGTACTTGCCACGATAGCGAAACACTTCCAGCCCGATTTTATGGTATAGCGCCTGTGCCTTTGGATTGTTGTCGTTCACCATCAGCGCGATATATTCCAACCCGTCCGCGCGGTATGCTTCCATCGCCTTCGCCAGCAAAGACGCGCTCAACCCCCGGCGGCGGCTTGTCGGATGTGACCCGACTTGCGTAATCCATGCCGCGCGCGATGGTTTTTCAAGCGCATCGACATCCGTGATCAAAAACGCGACAGGCTGCTCATTTTCGAGCGCAAGCCACGAAAATTCAGGCCGGAAATCGTCGCTTCCCGCAATCCAATCCAGCCAATCGGCCTGACTCCAGTGTGGGAAACCGGGACGTTCCGCGAACGACGCATTGTACACGCTGTAAAAGTCCGGGATCAGTTCAGTTGTCCACCCCCGCATCGTGATCCCCTGCGGCAGCGGATGATCGGGCAGCGGATCGGACAATCTGCGCATCATCACATGCTCGATAAAGAGTAAATCGAATCCAACCTTTGCATAAATTTTCCGAGCATAAGCGGTTAGCGTTCCGTGGCGGATGAACAGCCGAATGGCTTTAAATTGGCCAGCCAGCAAAACACGCGCTCTTGCCTCGGACCAGCGAAGCAGCGCCGCACCGATCCCTTGCCGACGATGCGCAGGATGCACGCACCCGTGAAAGGTGGCGGTAATTTCCGTGTCGCTTTCCTCGCAGGTAAGCCATGCAACTCCCGCAATTTCGCCATCCGCAGTGATCGCGCTCATCGTCGGGATTTTCGTGAGATCGAGGCCAGCAAGATCGCGTGGACGTTGCACCGGGACCGCAAGTATCTCGTTGTTATCGGCACGATCAGCGGCAGCCGTGAGCGCCGTCAATGATGCGGCGGAACTGTCCGGGTCAATCGCGCGCCATGTATATCCCGTAAGTGAAGGCAACGCAGAGCTAAGGCTGGTCATTTTTTGAACGTGCAGCTACCCCTCGATGAGCGCCGCAATCTCCTCTCGCGTGATGCGATAAAGCTGCCACTCCGCGAGATATTTGCCACCCTGCCGCTGGTAGAATTCAATCGCGCTCTGGTTCCAATCCAGCACAACCCAATCCAGCCGACCACAGCCGCGCGCATGTGCCTCCGCAACGCAATGCTGAAACAGCGCCTTACCGATACCGTGCTTGCGGTAGGCTTCGCGCACGAAAATATCTTCGATATAGAGCGTCGGCAGCGCCAGAAACGTCGAATAGGTCTCGAAGATGAAGGCATAACCCGCGACGGTTTCACCCTCTATAGCGAGGAAAATCTCGAAGCGCGGCACAGCTCCGAACGCATCCGTCAGCAACCGTGCGGCAGCGTCATCGTCCGGTGGCGAAAGCTTTTCATAATCGGCCAGTTCGCGAATCAGGTTCAGGATTTCAGGACCGTCCGCTTGAACGGCGCGACGAATCGAAGGCACTTTGTTTTCCCCTAATAATGCTGCCGCGCAAAGTAGCCACTGATCCAGCGCAGACTATCGATCACGTTACGCGGCTGCGCCCGCCCACGCTGCAACTGCGCACCAAACCCGCCGTTCGCAAGGCTGCGGTCGCTGGCACGGTCGCCGACATAGCCGATTACTTCACCCAGAAGTTGCGAACTGCGCGCGAGCGGTTCCTGTATCTGGCGCTGCACATACAGGCTGAGTGACCCCCACAGGCTGTCCACTTCGGAGCGAAAGGCCTTGTTGTCGAGCGTCGGCGCGTTCTCCGGGAAGGCCGCATTCATGTTGTAGAAAAGCCCCGCGATCAGGTCCGATTCGCGCAGCAGCATATTGACCGAACGGCTGCCGACCAGGTGCGGCGCATCTGCACGTTGCAGGACGAGCGGAAAGGCGCGACTATCGGCGAAGTGTGTGCCGATCCAGCGCAGCGCATCCACCCCGGAAGCGGGCGCACTCTGATCGGCCAATGGACCCGTGCCGCGCGCCGTAACGCGGTTGCGCCGCCGTGCGAAGATGACAATCTGCGCGCCAATCCGGTACAGGTTTTGCGCAAGGCGGTCGCGCTCCGCGTCGGTCAGGCCGCCCGACATCGATTCGACCGTGCGCCGCAGCGCAAGGACGGAGGGCGCTTCCTGCGATTCGTGGTAGGTCGCGGCCATGTCTTGTAAGAGCGCCGCCGCGACCCCGACCTGTTCCGTAAAAGTGTTCAGACTGCCGCCCGCACCGAGCAGCAAACGCAGCGTGTAGGTTGCGGTAAGCGCCTGCCCGGTTTCCGCGCCGTATTGTGTGCCTGCGCGCCCGGTGAGCGCAACCGCGTAATTCATCGGCGCGCGGCGCACGTAGCTACGCAGCACTTCCAATGAACTGGAAGTCATCTCCGGTCCCCAGTTGATCATCGAGAAAATGCGCTCGACCACATCCGGACCGCGCACGCCGAGCAGCAGCGCGTTCTCGACCAGTGCGGAAGAGAGGCGCAGCGTTTCGACCACATCATGCCGTTCGGTGGTCATCTTGAGCAGCGCGATCACGTAATCGTAGCCGACCGCCGAAACAAGGCTGGCGTCGTTGGAGATCATCGCGGTCAGGCGGTTAGCGATGCTCGAAACATCCGGCGACCAGTTGTTGGCGAGCAATGCGCCGAGGTGCGCCTGCGCGCGGGTCGAAGCACGAAGCTGGCTGGTACTCATCGCGTCGAAGGTGGCTTCGACCTGTGCGGGAGCGAGCGGCGTCTCGCGGAACAATGTCTGTGCGAGCGCGCCCATCATTTCGGGCGGCGCACCAGTGTAGAGTTCATTTTGATAGAATTCGAGCTGCGTGATCGCCATATCCATCCGTCCGCGCACGAGGCTGATCCCGACCAGCGAGCGGAGCGCCTTCTGATCGAGCGTGCGCAGCATCGAAAGCTGGCTGAGGTCGTTCACGATATGCTCGAACAGCAGATCGAAACGCTCCCCGGCGGGCGAAAGGCCGACCGCAATCAGGCCGTTCAGCACATCCGGGTCCAGCAGGTCGGCACGTTGGATGAGCAGCGCCCACTCTGCGAGGCGCGCGAGGATCAAGCTGCGGCGCTCCGGTCCATAGGCTGCTGAGGCGCGCGCGAGCAAACCGCCCGGTGCGGGCTGCGGCGCGTTCGGTTCGAGGTTCGCGACGGCGGTGCGCAGCGCTTCCGGCAGCTTCGCGACGAGCGCGCTATCCGATAGCAGCCGCTGCAAACCGCCCGCCGGGAGGTGCATCACTGCGAGTAGAAACAGGCTCTGCGTGACGCTTTCATGCTGATAGCCGAATTTGCGTGCCGCGCCGATCATTTGCGCGATTGCCGAGTCGAGGCCGAGTGTGGGTGACTCGTCCAGAAAGCCATCCAGGAACGCCGCGATTTTCTCTGGCTTGCCTTCTGCGTAAACAGGCTGGCTCCGTGTGAGCGCAGCGAGTCCAAGCAGCGGACGCCAGCGCGCGGGTTCAAATGTATCGGTCGCCTGCGTGATCCAGCGTGTGAGCAGGTGATAGACGGCCAGCGCGCGGTTCGGCTTGCTCGCCTCTTCCTTCAATGTCTCGAAAAGCGCATCGGACACCGCACGGAATTTGGCCGCGACGGGCGCAAGGACATCGCTGCGTTCCGCTTCATCAAGCGTGAGCGTGAGCGCGAGCATGTGCTTTGCATAAGCGATACGCATCTCGTCGGAGAGCGTCGGGTCTTCGCGCAGCACGCCCGCGACCATTTTGGGGTCGGCGGCCTGTCCGCTCATAATTGCGCTATCCAGACTAGCACGCCGCGATGCCCAGCCGAGCGCATTGGAAAGGTCGTCCTTGCGCATCGTGCGCCAAATCGCGGTCCGCTCCAGATAGGCTGTTTGCTCAAGGACCAGCGACGTATCGAGCCGCAACTGCGAGAGCATATAATTCGCGTAGGTATCGGTCGGCGCGTCGGTGAGCAGCTTGCCCGTCGCCCAATCGAAGACGAGATGACGCGCCGGGCGTGCATCCCATGCCATGATTTTGATCTGCGAATTGGTGCGCGCGGGGTCGATCACGCTGCTCGCCCAGGTAATTCCGGCGCGGACCGGACGCGGCAGCAATGTCAGCAAGCCCTGAATGAAGGTCAGCCGTTCCGCGAGCGAGGGCGGCGCATTGATAATTGCCAGTCCCATCGCCTGCACGACCCCCGCGAGCAGCCCGCCGACGGTCTTGAAATTGTTCTTGCAGGTTTTCAGCAGCGCGAAAATGTCTTCGGTCTGCGCCTCGGCATCAGCGGGTTCGAGTCCGCCGAATTGAAAGGGGGTGAGGTCTTCGCGCACGCCCTCGAAGGTCGGGATCGGCTCGCGCGCCCATGCCTCGAAGACGCGAATGTTGCCGCCGAGCCGCCGCAAGGCTTGCGCTGGAAACATCAGATATTGAAATTGGAGCAAACCGCCTTCGCCTTGCCGCGCTTTGACGAGGACGTAATCGGCGCTTTCGGCGCGGAACAAACCCAGCGAGCCGGGCATCGCGTCGGTGCGCTGACCGGGGACCGGCGGGAGCAGGTTGGCGAGGCGGCGAAATTCGGTAATCTGCGCGGGGCTGGCTCCGGCAGAACGCGCCGCAAGCTGATAGGGGCTGTCGGGCTGCTCCTTCGTCGTGGCGTAGAGGCGTTCCAAAAGGAAGGGTTGCGCGTTATCAGTCACGAAAGCGGCTCCCGGCTTGGCATAGGCGCGAGATTGTAACCCGTCCGGCGCGAAACTTCTACGTCCTGCGCGCGAGATTGACGCCGATGAAGATCAGCACCCCGCCACCAATCAGCAGCGGCGTAAATTGTTCGTTCAGGAACAGCACAGCCAGCAGCGCAGTTACGAATGGCTGCGCATACATGAAGACCGCCGCGCGCGAGGTCCCGATCTGCGCCACGCCGAAGTTGAACAGCACGCCCCCCACCGCGATGCACAGCACACCGGAATAGAACATCGCGCTCAGGATGCCCGGTGTAATCACGCGCCAATCCATGCCGAGCAGCGCGGGCGTGCCGATCGCCAGTTGCGAGGCTGCGCCGCAAACCGTCATCCAGAACGTCGCGACGATGGGTTCACCCGCCTGTAACGGCTTCCGCGTGAGCAGCACCCCGCCCGCCCACGCTATCGTACAGCCGACAAGCAGCAAATCGCCCGTGATCCCCACGCCGCCCGTCTCCTGCTGCCCCGCAAAGCGCCCGATGATGACGATGATCACGCCCGCCAGCGC
>Ga0123338_10001853_pt1 | contig 19996 bp, 12 predicted proteins | sample grotaG_FD_89793 | JGI IMG/M metagenome (GOLD analysis project Ga0123338, IMG submission 89793) | Glacier valley bacterial and archeal communities from Borup Fiord, Nunavut, Canada, to study Microbial Dark Matter (Phase II) -... | ecosystem: Environmental > Aquatic > Freshwater > Ice > Glacier ...
AGGTTTCATCCTCATGTTTTAATTTATGAACCCTTGTCCCTCTAGACCAAAAGTGTGCTAAACCAATACCAAGGTTAGGATGGATACGCGCAAAAAGCCATTGACATAATTTACTAGCAAAAAACTTTTTCAAAAATTTATATTTATGATCACCTGGACCTAATCCATCACCATGCCCAATTAAAAATAATTGATTATTAAATTTAAATTGAATTGGCTGCCTAAAAACAGGAATATCAAGCTCATTAGTGAAATAATCGAACATCCACATATCATGGTTTCCCGTAAAAAAATATATGGGAATATTTTTATCTTTTAACTCTGCTAATTTTCCTTGAAATCTAATAAATCCACGTGGAATTGCTTTTTTATATTCAAACCAGAAATCAAAAATATCTCCGACTAAAAAAATCATATAAGCCTCAGACGAAATTTCGTCTAGCCATCGTACTATTTTCTTTTCACGGATTAAACTGGTTTCTTCGTTGGGAGATCCTAAATGAAAATCAGAGGCGAAAAATATTTTTTTTCCTTCTGTTATTTGAAAAATATTTAAATCACTAATTGTTGAAAATAAATCCACTTTAATTTTTAAATTGTTACAAATAAAAAGCCCTGCAAGATAATAATCTCACAGGGCTTTTTGTTTATTTTAATAAATTACTTACTTAAATCATCTTTAGGTTCAACAAAACTATCTAATGAAGGGATTGCAGCTCCACCATCGTCATTGGCATTGCTACCTTTTAAATGGCCATTAGTATATTCCTGATAAGAGGTTTCTCTTTCAAAAGGCCTTTTACCTATTAACGTTTCTAAATCATTTTGAAAAACAATTTCTTTTTTCAACAATTCTTTAGCAACAATTTCGAGTTCACTTCTTCTTAAAGTAAGCAATGCTTTTGTTCTTGTATAAGCTTCGCCAATTAATTTTCTAACTTCTTCATCAATTTCACGTGCTGTCTGTTCTGAATATGGTCTGTTAAATGAATATTCAGCTTGTTTAGAGTCATAATAAGAAATATTTCCAAGCTTTTCGTTCATTCCATAAACAGTAACCATGCTATAAGCCATCTTTGTAATTCTTTCTAAATCACTTAAAGCGCCAGTAGAAATTTTTTCAAATATAATTTCCTCAGCAGCTCTGCCTCCTAAGGCCATACACATTTCATCAAATAATTGTTCTGTACGATATAAATACTGTTCGCGAGGTAAGTATTGTGCATAACCTAATGCAGCCACACCACGAGGAACAATACTTACCTTAACTAAAGGATCTGCATGTTCCAGAAACCAACCAGTAACCGCATGCCCAGCTTCGTGATATGCAACAATTTCTTTTTCTTCAGGAGAAATGATTTTATTTTTCTTTTCCAAACCTCCAATCACACGGTCAATAGCATCTTGAAAATCTTGCATATCAACTGCTTTTTTATCTCTACGTGCAGCAATCAAAGCAGCTTCATTACAAACGTTTGCAATTTCTGCGCCTGCAAAGCCTGGAGTTTGAGCGGCAAGTTTTTTTACATTTACATCACCTGATAATTTTAAAGGTTTTAAATGTACTTTAAAAATAGCATCACGACCAACCAAATCTGGTTTATCAACACTTATTTGACGATCAAAACGACCTGGTCTTAATAAGGCTGAATCTAAAACATCAGGTCTATTAGTAGCTGCAAGGATAATAACTCCAGAATCTGTACCAAAGCCATCCATTTCAACTAAAAGTGAATTTAAAGTATTTTCTCTTTCATCGTTTGATCCCATCATTTGACCACGACCACGGCTTCTGCCAATTGCATCAATTTCATCTATAAATATTATACAAGGAGCTTTTTCTTTCGCTTGTTTAAATAAATCTCTAACACGAGCTGCACCAACACCTACAAACATTTCAACAAAATCTGAACCTGATAAAGTAAAGAAAGGAACACCCGCCTCACCAGCCACAGCTTTTGCAAGAAGTGTTTTTCCAGTTCCAGGAGGACCTATTAATAAAGCACCTTTTGGTATTTTACCTCCTAAATCAGTGAATTTTGTTGGTTGTTTTAAAAAATCTACAATTTCTTTTATTTCTTCTTTTGCTTCTTCTAAACCTGCAACATCGTTAAAAGTAATTTTAACTTTGGATTCTCCTTCTAATAATGTAGCTTTTGATCTGCCAATATTGAAAATTTGTCCACCAGGTCCACCACCTGTTACTCTTCGCATTAAAAACCAAATTCCGAATAACATTAATGCGAAGAAACCCCAGTTGGCAACTACGCTTCCAAAATCGGAACGAGGTTCAATTTTATATGGAATTTTTTCTTCGTTAGAAAAATCTTTTTGTAATTTTTCTAAATCATCTTTGAAAGTTTTTGCATCAATGATTTGAAATTTAAATTGCGGTCCAACTGCTGAAGGAAATGGTCCTTTTTGATTTATTTCAGGATATTTATTCGCTTCAACTACATTTTTTTTCAATGTTACTTCAACTGAATTTTGATTGCTGATAATAATAATTTCTTTAACATCATGGTTTTGGGCCATTTTTTCAAAATCCCGTTGATCAATTTCTTGAACTGATCCCGTTCTTGTAAACCAAGTTATTCCTAAAATTAAAAATAATAATCCAGCTATAAGCCAAATTTGATAATTACCTGGTTTAGGAACTTTTGGTAATAGTTTCTTTTTATTTTCACTAGTATTTTCGCTCATCTGGATCTAAAATTAATTTCTACCTGTTTAAACAGTTATTGTTTATAAAACTAAAGAACAAATTATTTTTATTCTATTTGGGTTAATTTTGCGTCCCCCCACAATTCTTCAAGACCATAAAATGCTCTTTTATCTTTTTTAAAAATGTGACAAACCACATCTACATAATCTAATAATAGCCACTCTTTAAATTCTTTGCCTTCTCTATGCCAAACAATTTGTTTGGAACCTTTATAAACTTCTTCTTCTATTGAATCGGATATGGCATCTATTTGTGCATCGGAATTACCTGAACATAGAATAAAATAATCACAAACAGCTCCTTTAATGTGCCTTAAGTCAAGAACTACAATATTTTCGGCTTTTTTCTCCTGCATGCCATGCACAACTATTTTAGAGAGGCCTTCGGAAGAGATTTCTTTTTCTATTATTAACGCCTTTTTGTTTTTAACCACTAGTTTTTATTTGAATGTATATATTTACCTTGGGGTAGATAGTTTGAATGTTATAAAATGTTATCCTAATAACTAATAAATCGTTCTTAAGTTAAAAATATTTTAAATAAAATTGCATTTTTGCAAAAATAGGTAATTTTAAATATATTTTTCTCTATTATTTTGTACAATATTCCACCCAATACACTTTTTGTTGGAAAATATATTTTTTATCTGACAACCTGTCACTCAACAAATGACATTGCTTCTGAATTAATAGGAAATAATAAGGCAAACGAAGGAGCAATTATAATCACTTCACATCAATCAGCCGGCAGAGGGCAAAAAGGAAATACCTGGGAAGCTGAACAAGATAAAAATTTTACCTTTTCTTTAATTCTATTTCCAAAATTTTTAAAAGCATCAGAACAATTTTATTTAAATATGGCAATGTCTGTTGCTTGTTTTGAATTTTTAAATATTTTTTTGTCTGAAGAAAAATTAAAAATTAAATGGTCGAATGACATTTATTATGAAAAACAAAAATTAAGTGGAATGTTAATTGAAAATACCATTAGAGGTTACAATTTGGAAAGTAGTGTGGTAGGGTTAGGAATTAATATTAATCAAGAAAATTTTATTGAGAGTAAGGCTAATTCATTAAAAAAAATATTAAATAAAGATTTTAATCTTGAAGAGATTTTTAATTTGTTATGCGCAAAAATTGAAAAAAATTATTTAAAAATTATTAATGGAGCTTTTCATGAAATAAAATCAAAATATATAAAATATCAATATCAATATAATGATATAAAAATGTATCAAACCCCAGATGGTAATTTAATTGAGGGAAAAATTATTGATATAGATGAAATTGGAAGATTATGTATTGAGAAAATAAATGGTGAAGTTTTAAAATTTAATTTCAAGGAAATTATTTATTTATAAGAATTATTTATTCGGAATGTTTTCACTTTTAAAATATAAAAAAAACCGCCTGTAAAACAGACGGCTTGAAAACGGTTATGATATCAAGATGGCTCTTCAACTTTTTTTACACAACTTGTTTGCAGTTAGCATACTATACTAAAAGTTACGATCAACGATATATTTTTATTATTTGTTTTCATAGTGAAATAATTTAACTTTTTATTCGATCATGTTTACAATCTACATGACCCATCTCACTACCAAATGGTTTCATCAGAATAAAAAAAATAAAATTTAAATATAATTTTTGTAAGGGCAATCCCTTGCGGTTGCCCTTAATTATTTAAAACTTTTTCTAATTTTTGAATTTCTGAGTTATTTGAGGGAAGTTTGCAATACAGAGATTATTGTCTTTCCATTCCCCATAACCATTCCCTAAAATTATACCTCTCAATAATGCCTCTTTTTTGAATTCGGAAATTATTTCAACCTTTTCAGTAAGGGCAACCGTAAAGGATTGCCCCTACGTAATTATTTTTGTAAGGGCAATCCCTTGCGGTTGCCCTTAATTATTTAAAACTTTTTCTAATTTTTGAATTTCTGAGTTATTTGAGGAAAGTTTGCAATACGGAAAGTATTGTCTTTCCATTCCCCATAACCATTCCTAAAATTATACCGCTCAAAAATGCCTTTTTTTTGTAATCGGAAATTATATCAACCTTTTCAGTAAGGGCAACCGTAAAGGATTGCCCCTACGTATTTAAAACTTCCATTAATTTTTGAATTTCTGAGTCATTTATTTGAGGGAAATTTGCAATTCGGATAGTATTATCTATCCATTCCCCATAACCATTCCCTAAAATAATACCGCTTAATAATGCCTTTTTTTTGTATTCGGATATTATTTCATCGTTTTCAGCAGTAATAGTTATTATTGTATCAGAGCGTACAAAATTATTTTCTATCAAAAGTTTTAATGAACAATGATTTTTAAAAAAATCAAACCATTTGGTAGTCCTTTTTTTTATTTTAATATCTATTTCTTTAATATTTTCTACTTCTTCCATTACCCTCATTAATAGAAATATACTTAATACATTGGGGGTATAATGGGTTTGAAATTTTAAAATGTTCTCATACATAAATAGAAAACTATTATAAAATTTATAATCATTTATCTTTTTGGCTTTTTCAATTGCACGAGGTGAAACAATTAATAAACCCATACCAGCAGGCAAACCGAGGCATTTTTGAACGGAGGCGAACCAAATATCTGCATTTTCCCATTTTAACTCTATTCCTCCCAATGAAGACGTAACATCAACCGCTATTAAAGATTCTTCATATTTTTGTTGAACGATTTTAATCTGAACATTATGAATTTGGGTTCCGTTGGAAGTTTCATTTTGGGTTAAACAAATTACATCTTTCGAAATAGAATCAGGAAGTGTTGATAATGAGATTTCATTTTCTTTTTTAAAAGTAAAATTTGAAGAATTATTATTTAGTTTGAATGCATATTCAAACCACTTTTTACCAAAAGCGCCATTGTAAGTATGCAAACTACCTTTACCAGTTTCAATAAAAGATTGTGAAATTATCTCCCAACATTCCGTTGCAGAGGAAGTGAAGAGAATTGAATAATTTTCAGGAATATTTAACTTTGTGTGTAAAAGTTCTACTGTCTTTTTACACATCTCCATAAACTGAACGCTCCGATGATTAGCACTTAATATATCTGATGCACATGCTTCAGACAAGTAATCAGGTATTTTTTCATAAATTTTTGATGGCCCCGGATAAAAAGTGATCATAAAAAATCTGCACTTTTTTGTGACAATAAGAAATCAATTGCCAATTTATATCCTTCCATACCCATTCCAAATATCCCTCCAACGCAATTTTTACTTATAAAACTTTTATGTCTATATTCTTCTCTGGCATGTACATTTGAAATATGAACTTCTACCACGGCACAGGTAATTGCTTTAATAGCATCAGCTAATGCAATTGAAGTGTGAGTATAAGCACCTGCATTAAGCACAATTCCATCCGCATTAAAACCAACTTCATGAATTTTATCAATCAGTTCACCTTCGTGATTAGATTGAAAGTAAATCAATTCAATACTTCGAAAAGAAATTTTTAATTTCTCAAAATAATCTTCGAAAGAGAAGCTTCCGTAAATATTTTTTTCCCTCACCCCTAAAAGATTAAGGTTAGGGCCATTAATTATATAAATTTTTAACTTTTTATCCATTATATGAGATCAAATACCTTTCATTTAAAATATTATTATGGTGCATTTCATGACCAATTATTACGCAAACAAGTCCCCTAACTGTGTTTTCAAAGCCATTCGCAATCCCTTTTTTTAACAAATCCTCTTCAGTAAATTTTTCTATCATTTTAATATTTGATTTTCTAACCAATTCAAATTCTTCTAACAACTCAGTAAAATTATTATTTTGAAAATGGGCATTATTAACATAACTATCTTCATCAAAACCAGGTAGAGATTGTTGTTCACCTCTTGCCATACATAAAGCACGATACGCTAAGATCCTTTCTGTATCAATCATATGCCCAAGCATTTGTTTGATGTTCCATTTATCAGGTGCATAGGCATAGTCATGTTTCTCAATTGGTATTTTGCTCCAAACTTCTTTTATAGCATTTAACCTTTCCTTCAATTGAGAAACCAAATCAGCATCGCTTACAAGTGCAAGATAAGTATGTTGAAATGGAGCAAGTTCATTAGTTTGTGCTTTCATATAATCTTGATTTAAAAAAGAAAGTGAAAAAATACAATATACATTTCGATCAAATTTAATAGTTATTTATTAAAATGTTAAAATGGTTTTATTTATGAAAGAGATTAATTAATTTTAAAGTGTACGACTGTGTTTTTTACATCATTTTAATGTTTTTCAAAAATCTTTTTAAAATACTAATTAATTGCCTTTAATTATTACCAATTGTTGTGATTTTGCGTTTATTTCAATCAACATAATAATCATTCTGTTTAAACTGATTAAATTAAATTAATTATTTTTTTTTCGAATACGTGTATGATGGAGTTATAACGTCTTGTAGATAGAAATAACTGATAAGTAATGTCAATCACGAAAGAAACAATATTTGAATATTTTGCAGGAAGGGCAACTCCTCTCCAAAAATGTACTATCAAAGAATGGTTAAAGGAAAAGGATAATGAATTTTTCTTTTATGATTGTCTTGAAGAATGGGAAAACCTTTTTCCTCAATATGCCCCAGAAACCGAAAAGAAGTTAGAATTATTTCTTGGTTCTATAAATAAAGAAAACCATACCCATAATTTCAATCAATCCAATTTAATAATTAAAAATAAACCAGTTTTTAAATGGATGTTGGCTGCATCTTTAAGTTTATTATTTCTTTCTGGTATCGGATTTTTATACCGAGATTTTATTTTTTATAAAACTTATTCTTCGAATTATGGAGAGGTAAAAACTTTTTTCCTTGAAGATAAAAGCCAGGTCACTCTTGTTGCACATTCAAATTTAAAAATACCTCGTTTATTCCTTTCGTCACTTAAAAGAGAGGTTTGGTTAGATGGCGAAGCATTTTTTAGTGTTTCAAAACAGGCGGATCATAAAAAATTTATCGTCCATACTGGTAATTTAAATGTAGAAGTATTAGGTACAAAATTTAATGTTACTGATAGGAGAGGTAATACCAAAGTTATCCTTAAAGAAGGGAAGATTATTGTTACTTCCAATAAAGATGGCAAAATTCAACCTTATTTGATGAGTCCTGGAGAAATTATTGAAATAAATTCAAAAGGTAAACATTTTAACAAAAAAGTAATTAAGCCTGAGTTACTTTACAATTGGCAAGAAAATAAACTTGTTTTTGATTCTATACATTTATCAGATGTTTTGCAAACAATTGAGGATTATTATGGGACAAAAATAATCCTTCAGGATTCAACTCTAAATCATCAAATCTACACTGGTACTTTGCCTAATAATGATTTGGAAGTAATAATTAATATGCTTTCAGGGATATATGGCCTTGAGGTTGAAAGAACCGAAAATCAAATAATTTTTAAGTAATTTTTTTTACAATTAATCTATTCTATATGAAATGGAAAACCTATTTACTACTAATTTTTGCATTTTTTAAAATTATAATATTTCAAGATTCGTTTGTGTGTAGTCAAGATTTGGCTATGTCGAATAAAATTTTAGAAGATAGCAATAGTCATAAACTTAAATCTCTAAAGGTAGTTTTGAATGGATTAGAAAAAAAATTTAAAGTTTATTTTAGTTATGATGAATCTTTAATTAAAGGAAAATTTATTGATTCAAATTCAATTATTTCAGATAATTTAGAAGAATCAATTACAAATGTTTTAAAGCCGCTTGGTTTATCCTATGAAAAAGTAAATGAAAAATATTATGGGATTTTTTCTGTAAATGACAGAAAGCAAAAACAAGAAGGTCGTAAAAAGTCCTTAAAAAAGGAAGAAAGTAACTTAAGGCAAGGAGAATTAGGAGAAACAAGTTTAAACCCTTCATTGTCAAATATATTTTTATCATTAACAGGTGCAGTAATTGACGAAACCGGACAACCTATACCAGGGGTAAATATTTTAGAAAAAGGAACAACAAATGGAACAAGTACTGATGTAAATGGAACTTATAAAATAACAGTTTCGAACGAATCCAGTGTTCTAGTCTATAGTTTTATAGGTTATTCTACAATAGAAAAAAATGTTGGCAATAGCACTATTTTAAATATGACATTAATATCAGATATTAAAACTTTATCTGAAGTTGTTGTAGTTGGGTACGGAACTCAAGAAAAGAAAGATCTTACAAGTTCCATATCATCAGTAAAATCTGAAGATATTTCTAAAATTGTAAATCTTTCTGCAGACCAAGCATTGCAAGGAAGAGCCGCAGGAGTTTTCGTGAGTGGGGGTAGTGGAGGTACATCTGTTCAAATCAGAGGTGCAGGTACTGTTGGAAGTTCAGAACCTCTGTATGTAATAGATGGGGTACCAATTAACTATACTTCATTAAATTCATCTGCAAATGGAGTAAATCAGGTTAATCCCAATGATATTGAATCAATGGAAGTACTTAAAGATGCATCTGCAGCTGCAATTTATGGATCTAGAGCCGCAAATGGTGTTGTTATAATTACAACTAAGAGAGGTAAATCCGGTAAACCTAAAATTGAATTTGATGCTTATTATGGTACTCAAAAAGCATGGAGACAACTTGATTTACTTAATGCACAACAATTCGCTGCACTAAGTAATGAAATAAATACAAATGGACAAGCAAGCCTGACACCTGCCTTTAAAAATCCTCAATCTTTAGGGAAAGGTACTGACTGGCAAAAGGAAGTATTTAGAACATCCCCAATACAAAATTATAATTTATCATTTTCGGGAGGTGGAAATAATTTCAATTATAATATAGCAGGAGGATATTTAAATCAGCAAGATATTGTAATAGGTAACAATAATGAAAGATTTACCCTTAGAATAAATTCAGATGTTAAGACTGGCAAAATTTTCAAATTTGGAGAATCAGTTTCTTTAACCAGAACTAATAATATCTCAAATGGTGGAGGAAGTACAGGTTTAGTTGGAGCAGCTTTAGCCTTACCATCTGCTATTGCCGTAAGAGATACTAATTGGGTTGGTGATGTCTCGAATAAAGTGGGATATGGGGGTACGGATAATTATGGAGGTGCAAATGTAAATAACCCTGTTGGAAGCATTAATATTTTTAGAAACTCAAGCTATTCTAATAGGTTTTTAGGTAATATTTATGGAGAGGTTGAATTAATTAAAGGATTAAAATACAGATTAAATTTAAGTGGGGATTTTATTTATGGAGGAGGTAAAAATTCAAATCCGGCTTATTATTCCTCTTCCTATGATCAAAAGCTTATATCTACAACAGGCAGAGGTTCTAATACTACAACTAATTTAATAGCTGAGAATTTATTAACTTATGATAATACATTCGGGAAACATCATATAACAGCCCTAATTGGATATTCAGCTCAAAAAACTGTTTTTGATGGTATTTCTGCTTCTGGTCAAGATGTTCCTTACGTAAATGGAAGACTGGTAGATGCTCTTGAAATAGCTGCAGCAGCAAAAAATAACTTAAGCATAAACGGAAGGACAGACCCATATACATTATTATCTCAATTTGGAAGGTTGAACTATTCATTTAATAACAAATATTTACTTTCAGCTACAATCCGTCGAGACGGCTCTTCACACTTTGGTCCGGAACATAAATACGGTATTTTCCCAGCATTTTCTGCAGGCTGGAGGATTATTCAGGAAGATTTTATGCAGAATTTTTCTTTTTTAAGTGACCTTAAATTAAGAGCAAGCTGGGGTACACTGGGAAACGACAATTTGATACCTTATGCTTATTATGCAAATTTAGACTCCAGAACATATTACCTAGATGGAACAAATACTCATAAAACAAGAGGTGTTGCAGTAACTTCAGGGTATAATGCAGCTTTAAAATGGGAGGCTACTACAACAGGTAATGTCGGTTTGGATGTTGGATTATTTCAAAATAAAATTTATTTAACCATTGATTATTTTAAAAGAACTACAAATGGCATATTATTACGCCCTCCTGTACCTGCTACAACTGGCGTGGAGCCGGCTTCAGGACCATTTGTTAATGCAGGTACAGTTCAAAATAAAGGATTAGAAGTTGCATTAACATATAGGAAAAGTTTTAACGAATTTAAATTTGAAGTATCTGGTAATATCACGTCCATTAAAAATAATGTAATTGATTTAGGAACTTCTCCATATTTGGTTGGTAATAATTCAAGAACAGTTGTAGGGAAGCCCATTGGTTCTTTTTATGTTTATCAAACAGACGGAATTTTTCAAAATCAGGCAGAAATTGATACGAAAAATAGTACTGTGGATAATAAAGGAAACAAAATCCAATTCCAGCCAAATGCCCAGCCAGGTGATATTAGATTTAAAGATATTGGAAGTAAAGACGCAAATGGAAAACCTATACCAGGAGTTTCTGATGGAAAAATTGATGATGCTGACAGATATTATGCTGGAAGCCCCATTCCAACTTTATATTATGGACTTACACTTAACGGATCATATAAAGGATTTGATTTATATGTTTTCCTTCAAGGTGTATCTGGTAATAAAATATACAACGCTACGAGATCTGGAATAGAAGACATGAAAAGAGGGGCCTATAATCAATCAGCTTCAACATTAAACAGATGGGTTGGTCCTGGAACTTCTAATTCAATACCGAGGGCTGTTCAAGGAGATCCAAATCAAAATACTAGACCATCCGATAGATGGTTGGAAGATGGAAAATATACACGAATAAAAAATATACAAGTAGGATATAATATCCCAAAAAAATGGTTGGACTTAACCCATAGTATTGCTTCTTTCCGGGTTTACATTGCAGTTCAAAATGCCTTTACCTTTACTAAATATTCTGGATATGATCCTGAAGTAACTGCATTTTCAGGAGCGAATGTGTTAGTACAAAATACAGATAATTTGTCAAGAGGTGTTGATGGGGGGCCGAACCTGCCTCAATCTAGAACATTTTTAGTTGGACTTCATTTAGGCTTTTAAAAAAAACGAACATGAAAAAAATAATTTTAAGTATAATACTATCCGCAGTTTTTTTAATAATTTTTGCAGCTTGCAAGAAAGATTTTTTAGATACTCCAGATCCTAATACTACAAGTTCCGCTGATTTTTACAAAACCGATGCTGATTTTACAGCTGCAATTAATGCAACTTATGGAAGTTTGCAAAGAGGATCATTATTCGGAAGGGAAATTTACCCTGTAATAGATTTGGTGACTGACGAGATCGAAGCAACACCAAAATCAGATGCCAATGCCCAAGTTCCGATTGATAATTTTACAACTTTTCCTAACAATGATTTAGTCACTCATGTTTGGACTGATTTTTACATAGTTATATTCAGAGCCAATCTTGTTTTGGATAATATAAAGGGGACACCTCTTCAAAATAGGATTAAAGGCGAAGCATTATTTATCAGGTCGTTGGCATATTATTACCTTACAAGTTTATATGGTGATGTTCCACTTATATTAACAAGCGATGCCAAGAAGAACATATCACCTACAAGAGAAAAAATGAACGTCATTTTTGACCAACTTGAAAAGGACTTATTGCAAGCAAAAGATTTATTACCAATAAATTATTCACCAGCAGAAACAGGAAGGGCAACTTCGGGAGCTGTGAATGGTTTGTTAGGTATAATTTATATGCTTGAAAAAAAATATGATAAAGCTGAACCGGTTTTTGCAAATATTATTAGTTCTGGTACTTATGATCTTGTTCCGAATTTTAGGGATAATGGTAATAGCTTAAATGAAAACAATAAAGAATCTCTTTTTGAAGTTCAGTTTTCCGATCAAACTGGTGGGAATGCAAACTGGTGTGAATACTGCGGTGATGAAGGAAGTTTTTATCAGGCATATTATGGATCGGCAATTTTTGGTGATTTTTGGAATTTTAAACCCTCAGTCTGGATATTGAATCAATTTGAACCTAACGATCCACGAAAAATGGCCTCTATTTTTGGTCAAGGTAGTTTATCTAATAACGGAAAACCATACAGCAAATCTATAGATTCTGTTGCTGTTAGAAAGTATGTACAAGACACTCCTGAGAAATATTTTGCTGTTGACCCTATAAATATTAGAGTTTTAAGATTTTCTGATATTTTGTTACTATATGCAGAAGCTTTAAATGAAAATGGAAAAACTGCTCAGGCAGCCGTACCTATAAATAGGGTAAGAACAAGGGCGACTGCTGATAAAACAATTTTACCAGATGTTTCAAGTGCATTAAGCCAAGGGGATATGTTTAATGCTATCGTGCATGAACGAATCGTTGAATTGTGTTTCGAACAAAAGAGATGGATTGACCTTGTGAGATGGGACAGGGCAGGTAAAATAAATATGATAGATGTTTTAAATACAAATATTAATAAGGCCGCAAAAGCTTCTGTTAAAAACAAACTTTTTCCAATTCCTCAGGGAGAAAGGGACACTAATCCTTTACTGGTTCAAAATCCTGGTTACTAAAATTTACGAAATATGAAAAAAAATATAGATTCCCGTTTTTTTTATTTTTTAGCAATGATAATTTTAATTGCTACTTTTTCAAATTGCAAGCCAGATAATTTTAAATCTGAAGCCTTACCAAGCACAGGTTTAGCAACTATAATTAATTTGGACACATCTTTTAGTAATTTTAATAAAGCTATTAAAATATCTGGCTTATCATCTACAATTAATACAGGGGAATATACTGTTTTGATACCAAGCAATTTGGCATTTAACAACTTCCTAAGCAGCAATGGAAAAAAGATTGATGATATCCCATCTGATACTCTTAAAGCTATTATGAGTTATCATTTATTGTCAGGTGATGTTGCAATGAATCAATATGATGGAAAGCCAACATTGCTGGGTGTAAATTTAAATTTAGGCGGTTTAAATTCAGTTGCTTATTCAGCAAATGCCCGTAAGGGGAAAGCATTTATTATAGATAAGGTTTTAATACCACCTGCAATACACTCACTTCACCAATAAATTTAATAAGATCCGTCACTAAAGTTTCATAATGTATTTCAAATAACTGGATTTTAATTAAATCCGGTTATTTTAATTTTATGTAAAAGAATTATCATTTTTATTTCAATCAAAAATAAATTTTCGTTTATGAAATCTTATTCTAAACATTTTATATGTTTAAAAACCCTCATTTTTCTATTTATTTTAATTTTAAACTCCTCGTGGCAAAAAAATAATATTAAGATCATTGAACATCCGATGATTATTTTTTTTAATAACAATTCTACCAAATTTCCAATTATCCACCAAAGTGCTTCCTTAAAGGAAGCTCAACCATTAGATCAACTTGCAATTGTTGGTGCATCAGGGAAAATAATTATAATAAAAGATGGTGAATCAAGAGAATATTTTCGTGGACCTGTAAATAAATTAATCCCATTTATTGTTAGTGGTTCATTGGGCTCCCATACAGTAGAAATTCTCGATAAAAAAAACAAGGTAATTGAAAATTTAACTTTTAAAGTTGATACCAAAACTGATATTGAGGATGGAGGTAAATATGGGCAGCTTTTCAATCTTTTAAAAAAAGGAATGATGGTTTACAGTACTGATGGAGTCGAACGGATAAATTATAAAGGTAAAACTTATCACTATTTCGTTTCATGGGTGCTTGATAATTATGAAACTAGCATTGGGATGCAATATTTTAGCCCTTATGCTTCGGAAATGATTGATTTATTTAAACAAGTCCAACGTAAAGATGGGATGATTTATAGCTTTATACACAATGATGACGGTCCTGGTTATTTCGATACTGCTTATGGAAAATATGGTTATGTTTTTCGGGATGGTAAAACGCTCTTCGTCAGACAGCCAACAGAAAATCATGTAGAATATTTATATGTAAATCTTATTTATAAAGCATGGAAAGCAAGTGGAAATGATTTTTGGATGGAACAAAACCTTTCTTCGGCAAGCAGGGCATTAGATTATTGTGTAAATGATTCTTCCCGTTGGTCAAATAAATTTCAATTATTGAAAAGAGCCTACACTATTGATTCATGGGATTTTCAAATTAATGATGAATATACAACCAATTTAGGTATTGGTAATAGCATGTTAATAGATCCTAAATTAACAAAATTCGGAATTTTTTATGGCGATAATACGGGGTACAGTCAAGCCTGCAAGCAGTTAGCAGAAATGTATAATTTTAAAAACAATAAACTGGAAACAGAAAAATATCAAAAGCGTGGAGAACAAATAATGGATCGACTAAACAAACTTGCTTGGAATGGAAATTTTTTTACTCACCATATTGAGGAAGATTCAAGGGTGCATAGAAATTTGGGTGTTGATGAAAAAAACCAAATTTCCCAATTTAATATGTATTCAATAAATAGAGGATTAACCCACGAACAGAATGTTGCAATAATAAAATCTTACATAAATTTAAAAGAACACCTACCAATTGGTTCGCCTGGAGAGTGGTATTCTATTTATCCTCCATTTGAAAGAGGATTTGGAAGTCATAATGATAAATGGCAATATATGAATGGTGGAATTGCCGGCCATGCAATAGGTGAACTAGCGCGTGGAGCTTTTGAAAATGGTTTTGAAAACTATGCAGTTGACATATTAAACCGATTATTTGACTTAGGAAAAAAATATAACGACAAAATTTGGTTTGCTTACACAGGTTCTATACCTTCTCCACCTCCTCTTCCTTCCTATCTACCTGTAGATATAAGTTCGAAAGTGAATATGGATACTTGGGATAAAGGAAATAAAGGTTCTTTTAAATGGATGGGCGTTGATGAACCTGGTAACGATTTAAGAAATATGCCTACAGGTATTCAAAATTTTGCAGGAATTAAATTTAACTTACTCGACCCTGATAAGAATAATAGAAAATCTGCAATATCTGTTTCTACAAAAGAAGGTTTTCCACAACACATACAAGTTCCTGTGAACGAGAAGGCTGCATGCATCTATTTCCTTCATAATGTTTCAAAGGTAGGTTCTGAAAATGTTTGTAGTTATATAAATTTTGAATATGAGGACGGAACAAAAAAAAATCAATACATAATTAATAATAAACAATTATCAAATTGGTGGTTTCCTAATTTAACAAAGTCAGATGCTGGTGTTGCATGGCATGGATCGAATTTAAAAAGCGCAGATGTTGGAATATATTGGTGGGCTTTTGAAAATCCTTATCCTGAAAAAAAAATTAAAAATATTTCCATTAATGCATCGGCTGACGGTGCGATTTACACTGTTTCAGCAATTACGCTTTCAGATAAACCCCATTATATTCAAGTTTCACCAAACTCATACGGCGGACCAGATAATTGGGCAGCTGCTACTGCAATGGCCAGCCTTGTCGAAGGTCTTGCAGGCATAAAAGAAGGTGACAAAGCCTTTAAGAAACCAATAATTTCACCAAGATGGGAAGCCGCAAGTGTGGATTCAGTTGGAGTTACTATTAAGTATGCTGTTTCAAATGGATACGTGAAATATTTATATCAAAAAGACAAGAAAAATAATCAAATTAAAATATTAGTTACAGGAAATGGGAAAAGTGCAGACTTTCATTTACTGTTGCCTGATAAAATTCAAAATGTTAAAAGCATCAAAGCTAACAAACGTACATCTTTTTCAATTTCAAAAGTTGAAAATTCATACTATGTTGATTTTAACTTGCAAATACAAAACAGCAGTGAGATTATAATCTCTTATTAAGAGATATAGCCCTAAGAATTGAAAAAATTATTGAATTATGATTATATCAATATCAAAAAACTGATAATTTATTTTATTTTTTTGCAATTTCATTTTTCCTTCTTTTTCTTAGGTTAAGGAAGGTAATTAAATATCTTTTTTGTTGGATAAGCACAAAAACGCGACCCCTCAAGTTTTTAATTTTACCTAACTAAAACTTAAAAACACTAATCTATTCAAAATAATTTAATAATATCTAAATCCTTATATTTTTTTGTGTTTTAACATCAATTAATGACATCTTTTTAATAAATTTAACTATTCTTATAATAATTTGAATTTATTTTTAAAAACACTACGTGTTACCTTTTAATTTTGCGTCTTTATTCTAACTACTAGTATCGTTAAATTTTTATTCCGGCTAAATAATTTTTCATTCAATTCAAAATCAATTTTTAAAAATGCAGGTCTCTTACCAAGCAGAAAATGATGATTTGAATAAGGCTTTAGGAAAGGTTTTATTAGCTGGCGAAATAAAAAAAGAATCAATTTGGGATGAAAAAGAATTGTTTATAAATAAACAATTTCAAACTGATGCAGTCCAAGGATGTTCATTACTTTTTAGAAAATATTATGCGCCTCTTTGCAATCACGCTGTAAGGTATCTTTATTCGAAAGAATTAGCAGAAGATTTGGTTTCAGAGGTTTTTCATGAATTTTGGAAAAATAAAATTTATGAAAGAATATCATTTTCTTATAAGGCTTACCTTTTTAGGATTGTACGAAATAGAGTAATAAGTTATTTGCGTAGTCAAAACAAAGAATATTTAAGTATTGAAGATAATTTAATAATATTAAATACTCAAAGTCCTGAAGAAATCATGCTTTATGATGAGTTGCATTGCCAAATACAACAACTTGTTGACGAACTTCCACCACAATGTAAAAAAGTTTTTTTAATGAGCAGGTTTGAAAGTAAGAGTATAAAAGAAATAGCTAAACTTTTATCCCTTTCACCAAGAACCATCGAAACTCATATTAGCAAAGCTTTATCCCTCATTAGAAAAACAATGGAGATTAAAGAATTGTAATAACCAAATAATTAAAGGAACTAAAAAGAGAGACAACTACTAATTTCTACAATTATTTAATTTTTTCAAAATAATCAATTTCTTTTATGAAGAAGCTTTATCTATTTTGGGTAATAGGTTTACTATTATCTTTTTTTTCAGCTAATGCACAAAACACCGGGTATGTTGATGACTTTAGTGGTTCGCTTAAGCCAGGGTGGTATGGGTCCAACCGCTATGCCTTATCAGTTAGCGATGGCGAGTTAAAAACAGTAGCTACAGGTAAAACATTCTTTGATACCTATGGCTTTAATTTGCCTTCAACATTGAATATTGCGGCGAACCCGTATATAAGTATCAAGCTTAGGGGCGATAAACCCTTTAGACTTGGTATTTACATTGTTGATAATAATAACAATAATACACTTATTGTTAAAACAATTGCTGTTCCAAGTAAGCTGGAGGAATATACCTTCAACTTTAAAGGGCTGATGGGAAAAAATAATATTGACTCAACACATATTGTGCGGGTTATGTTTGTTTATGATCCACAATATAATTCATCTGGTACCTATTACTTTGATGATCTACGGATTGGTGACCAGGCACATGTATTACCCAATCTTTATGCGGTACCCGATCAAAATATCGGCCTTAATAATGCAACTCAAACGATTCAATTGCGTGGTATTGATGATGGTACCAATGGCACACATTCAATCTCTTTAAGTGTTACCAGCTCTAATACCTCTTTAATTCCTGACCCAACTATTAATTATACATCTCCTGGAAGTACTGCGAGTTTACAATTTACTCCCTCTAGTAATGTGACAGGTCATGCAACAATAACTATTAAAGTTTCAGCATCTGGTGCAAGTGATAGATTTGAAAACTTTGTGATTAATGTTTTACCCAATGCAGCTCCTTTAATTGATAGTATAGGTAGTCAGGTAGCTGCTGTAAATAAATTAACCACTATAAATTTAACCGGAATTGATGATGGAAATCCGGAGGTTACACAAAATTTAACTGTATCAGCAGCAAGCAGTAATACCTCAATTTTTTCAAACCCTACTGTAACTTACACTACTGACCATCCAAACGGCACTTTGAGTTTTACTCCTTTAGCAAACGGCACGGCTAATATTACTGTGAAAGTAAAGGATAACGGTGGAACTGTAGCTGGTGGTACGGATACTAAACAAATGACTTTTAGTGTAACTGTTTATGGCGCATTGAATGCTTCACCTACCATTAACGCTGTTGCAAAACAATCTGTTCTTTCCAATATAGGATCTACAAATATAACTCTTACAGGGATAAGCGATGGTGATAATAGTAATCAGGCATTAACTTTCACTGCCACAAGTTCTAACCCTTTAGTTGCAGCTAATCCGACTGTTACTTATATTGCTGGAAGCACTACAGCGGTTTTAAACTACACTCCTCTATCAGTAGGTATGACAACAATTACTGTTACTGTAACTGATGCAGGCGGCAATCCTAATAACAATGGCAATCAAAGCACTACTATTAGTTTTCCTATAACTGTAAACGTTGTCCCTCAGACAGGTTTTGTTGAAAACTTCACAGAGGCTTCACCTAGCGGATCGGGATGGAGTTCAGAAGGATTCCAGACTTTAAGTATTACAAACGGAGAACTAAAAAATGTTGTTGTTGGTAAACAAGGCTACCCTAATTTTGATGGAGGGGCTTTTGCTGGATATTGGTATCAAATTGACCAAGTATCTTCCATACGTTTGCTTGATGTAAGTGCAAATCCTTTTATAAGTGTTAAAATAAAAGCAACTGCAGCCTGTAATTTTGTAATTTATTTATGGGATGAGAATGGAAGATATGTATCAGCACCAGGGGTTGCAGTACCTGGTGGCGGAGATTATGTTGAATACCATTTCAGTTGGTATGGCCCGGGTAAGTTAAGCCCTGATAATGGAAAAACTTTTGTAGATGCATCAAGGATCACAAAGTTATTGCTAAATATTAATCCTGGTGCCGCTTATGATGGTACAGTATATTTATCAGAATTACGAGTAGGTGACCAAGCTAACGGGCGTATAATCACTCCTCCAGCGGCAACTTTAAATGCAGTGTCCGATCAGACCTTATTTATTAATTCCCCTGCTCAATCCATTCAGTTAAGTGGAATCTCACCAGGTTTTGGCAGCACACAACCTGTAAGCTTAAGCTTAAGTAATTTAAATCCAAGCCTTATTACTTCTGCAACAGTGTCTGGTATAAATAATGGTGGTGCAACTCTTAATTATACACCTGCAGCAAATCAGATAGGTAAAGCTGGTATTGTTTTAACCGCCTCAGCCCCTGGTTCGTCATCTGTAATAGATACCTTTTATGTAAATATAGTTACCAACAGCCCTGATTCTGCTGCTGTAATCACTATTAACACAGATTCTACGTATCAAACCATTGATGGTTTTGGGGCGCATGGTATTGGAAGTTATTACACTAAAGCTG
>Ga0123338_10001855_pt1 | contig 19986 bp, 18 predicted proteins | sample grotaG_FD_89793 | JGI IMG/M metagenome (GOLD analysis project Ga0123338, IMG submission 89793) | Glacier valley bacterial and archeal communities from Borup Fiord, Nunavut, Canada, to study Microbial Dark Matter (Phase II) -... | ecosystem: Environmental > Aquatic > Freshwater > Ice > Glacier ...
CTTTACTGCGATCCAGGCAGTGCTTCATACCCGACATTTGGCTGCATTAAAAACTAGCACAACTCGTTAGTTAAACCCGGGTTTCAACTCTGGGATCGCAATCGCCAACCAGACCCGTGGTTCAAGGCGGAGATTCTAGCGCAGGAGAAGCATTCCCGCGAATCACGAAGTGGGCGAAATTGGCTGGGACGATCCCCGCGGTGCTGCGCCCGGGAAAAAGATCGGCGCCCGTCTCGGAGAAGGCGCAGGCGATGAACTTCCCGCACGTGAACTTATTGCGGGCGGTGTAGTTGATCCGCAGATGCCGAAAAACACGCTCAGCCACGATCACAAAAATGTCGAGATGATCGTAGCGATCACCGATTTTCGACTCCGCCCACGCCAACGCGTTCATGCCCGCAGACTCGCTTTGTGGCAGGACAATGTAATGATGTGCGCCTTCTTTGCCGCGCAGATCGCGCCGCACCACTCCGCGTGGACGTGCTTCGATCACCTCATAACCGCCTGCGAATATCGCGACATGATAGTAGCGCGAACGCGTGAACCACGTGATCACACGGTTCAGACCCTGTGCGCGGTGGAAGAGAAATATATCGCCGGGTCTGGCTTTCGGCTCGTGTCGGAAACGATCTTCTGGTCTGCTCAATTTAACTACTCGAGTTCGGCGAGATTGAAGAGTTTATAGGCGTTGTCATGTGTAATTCGGCGGAAGTCGCCCGGCAGAATATTCGAGTCCTTGATCAGACCGAGCGCGGCGATCGGGTCGATATGCGGCATCGAGCTCCCGAAAAGAACACGATGCGAGCCGATGACTTCGATCGCCGCCGGTATCTTGGCGCGGTCGAGCGCGCCGGAAGCCTCCAGAAAAATATTGACCGACTGATGCGCGGCGGCAATGCCGGTCCGCCAGTCATGCCCGCCCATGCCGAGCAGCACGAACTTGTGCATATTGTAGGTTTTCGCCAGATGCAGGGCGGCTTCGACACAGGCGGCGTTCGGCGTCTGCAGAAACACCGGCTTCTGGAAGCGGCGGCAGGCGTTCAGCACCTCGTCGGCAAGCAGCGGATGCACCGGTTCGTTCGGGTTGCCGGAGGTTAACAGCACACTCAGGAAACGTTTCTGTCCGAGCAGTTCGCGTACCGCCTGAATCGACGCGTCGACGCGGCTCAATTGCGCGACGACACAGCCGAACATTCCGCTGTCCTGCTCCAGCATCGACTTGAGTATTCGGTTCCCTGACGTGGGGTCTACCTGCGCGGCACGCGCCGAGAGTATGATCGCGTTGTCGATGCCGCGGTCCGCCAGCAGCTGCGTGATCTGGCTCACATTCTGGTTGATACCCGGCAGACTGTTGCCTTCCATCCTCACATGGCAGTCGAAAATCGGCATGGCTGACTACTCCTGACCCGTGATCGACAGCAGCCGACGCGCGTTCGATGAAAGTATTTGGTGCATGGCGTCGCCGGTCAGTCCGGCGTACTGGAGCGTATTGAGTGCGCTCGCGACCGGCTGCGCGGGTGCGCCGGTGCCAAAAAGCAGGCGATCGACGCCGACGGTATCGACGAGCATCTTGATATTGCCGGGCGCGAGTAACTGTGACGTCTCGATGTGAAGCGTACTGTAACGCCGGAGCGCAGCTACCGCTTCCGCAAGCGTTTCCGTAGCGACTCCCGACAGCATCACGGGCGCTCCGAAGTTTTCTATACTTCTGCCCAGCATCGTGATCTGCCCGGGCGCATCGATATCGACCATGATCGGCATTTTGAGCGCCGAGAGCGCTTCAAGCAGGACGTGGAACGGCAGGAAATCGAGTGCCCAGCCCTGCATCTGCGGGAAGAAACGTACGAACCGAAAACCCTCTTCGCGAAACTTTTGCAGCGGTCGATCGTCTCCGAAAAACATCATCGGGTTCAGGGTCGCCACTGGCAGGAGCGGTTCGTACTCTGTGCAGGCGGCGCGTGTGACGGCGTTTCCGACCGACGGATCGAGCAGCAGACCGAGCGTCGAGAGCGTACAGGCGACGCCGACCTGGTGCTTTTGCATCAACTCGAGCAGCGCTTCCATCGTCAAGTCAGTGCTCGCCGCCGGAAGCGGTCCAAACAGCGTATTCACATCTACGATCTCATCCATACCGCCTCCGCAAAACCGTCCGCACTCTGTTCCCGTAGCTGCAATGTCTTATCGGCAAAAACGGAGCGGTACTCAACAGCAGTTCCGCTCCACCCTGCGCTCTCACAGCGAAAATATATACCTGGACACGGGGCTGAAGCCCCGGTCTGGAATTCCAAAAGCCGCGTAAAGACTGGGGACTGAAGTCCCTGTCTGGAGATGCGAAGCCCGCCATATTCCATTGAAGAGGGGGCTGATAACGAATGGGGACTGCATGCTGCATCGCGTCCGAATGACGCCGGTCGGAACGCCAGCCAGATCGGGGTTTTAACCCTGGGAGCTTATACGATTACGCATACAGACCCACAGTCGTCACCTGAGTCCTCGTCATTGTGACGAGTTTCACATATCAGGCACGTTCGAGGACGGCGCGAAGTCTTTCGAGGACGCGTTCGCGACCCAGCGCGTGCAGGGTCTCGAACAGTCCCGGTCCGACAGTGCGCCCCGTCGTGGCGACTCGTGTCGGATGCACGACATCCGCGAGCTTCAGTCCCATCGTATCGACGAGCGAATGCAGTATCTGTTCCACATTCTGAGATGTCCACTCGGGCAGCGCCTCGAATGCGGCGATTTCCTGCGCGAGCATCGGCTTCAGATAGGACACCCCGAACCACTTCGCGACCGCTTTTTCCTCATAGCCGATCGGATAGTCCATTTTTTGAAAGAAGAAGCCGACGAGTTCGGTGACTTCCGAGAGGACTTTCATCCGTTCGATTTCGAGCGGCATGACGGCTCGCACATAGTCCAGCCACTCGATGCGGTATGTCTCTTTTTCCTGATCGGTCGCGGTGGACGGCAGGGCTTCGGGGACCAGTCCCGCTTTACGCAGGTAGGGCAGGCACATCCCGATGATACGCCCAGGCTCACTCTGCCGAATGTAATGCCCGTTCATCCACTTGAGCTTTTCGTAGTCGAAGACGGCAGGACTCTCTGCAATGCCAGCCAGCGAGAAGCGCTCGATCAGTTCCGGAATCGTGAACAGTTCGCGGTTCTCGTCGCCCGCCGACCAGCCGAGCAGCACCAGGAAGTTGATCAGCGCTTCCGGCAGGTAGCCCTGCTCCATGAAGGTTCGTATCTGCGTGTCGCCGTGCCGCTTGGCGAGTTTCTTTCTGTCGGTGCCGACGATCACGGGCAGATGCGCGAACTTCGGGCGCTGCCAGCCCAGCACATCGTAGAGCTGCAGCATTTTCGGCGCGCTCGGCAGCCACTCCTCGCCGCGCAGCACATGGGTGATCTTCATCAGATGATCGTCTACGGTGCAGGCGAGAAAATAGGTTGGGAAACCGTCGGACTTCAGCAGCACCTGATCGTCCTGCAGGCTGTTCTCGAACTGGATTTCGCCGCGTATTTCGTCCTGCAAAACCTGAACGCCTTCGAGGGGCATCGCCAGCCGCACGACATGGCTGCGCCCTTCCGCCTCGAAAGCGGCGCGCTGTTCCGGCGTCAGATAGCGGTGGCGGCGGTCGTAGCCTGTCGGGAGACCTTTCGCGATCTGCTCCTGCCGCATTGTATCAAGCTCTTCGCGGGTGCAGTAACAGTGGTAAGCGTGTCCCTCTGCGACCAGTTTGTCGGCGTAGCCAAGATAGATTCGCAGCCGCTGACTCTGGACATAGGGACCAACCGGCCCGCCGGTAAACCAGCCTTCGTCCGGCATCATACCGACGTAGTGGAAACTCTCCTCGAGATCGTAGGCGCTTTCAGGGACGTAGCGCCCCGGCGTGCGGTCGGTATCTTCGAGGCGTACCAGAAACTGCCCGCCCTCTTTTTGGGCGAGCAGCCAATTATAGATCGCGGTTCTCAGCCCGCCGACATGGGGCGAACCGGTCGGCGAGGGCGCATAGCGGACACGAACGGACATTCGAAAACTCCCCTTGAGTGAGGGCTGAGCAGGTGAGGTCTCTGGACAAACCAATATTATTTCGTACCTGTCCAGCTGTTGTACCAATCCTGATGCAAAAGCTGCCAGCAACTGTATTCTCTCCCCCTCCTTACGAAGGAGGGGGTTGGGGGTGGTGAATAGTTACGCTACTTCTTGATGAACTTGCGCTTGCTCTTGTCGAAGCCGAGCGGCAGTTTCTTCACGTCGTAGACCCATGCGCCTGCCCGCTGAAAGAAGCAATGGTACTCGGTCAGCACGGAGGCGACGAGGCGGCGGGAAACACGCCGCACGATGTTCACTTCGGTCAGCAGCGTGATGAACTCGATGCCCTTGCGGTAGTGCTCCATGATCTCGCGTACGACCTCGAAGGTCGGCAGCGCCTCGGCGTCGGCACGTTCCTGCAGCTCCATCAGTTCGTTGATACGGTTGCGGCTGATGAACATCGTCGGCTCGCTCTCATCGTTGTAATTGATGTTGAAGCGGTCGGGAGCCTGGCGCTCGAGCGTGAAGGTCGCGCCGGAATCGATCGGGATCGACTGGAACCAGTCGAGCAGACCGTAGAGCAGGCGCGTCTCGTTGTTGACGTAGACCTGCGCTTTCTGACCGCCCGGCAGCGTGAACTCCGTCTCCAGTATCGTCGGCTCCGGCGGGAAGAAGCCTGACGAGAACTGGCACAGCGGCAAGGTTCCGATCTGCTTATGGTGGTACTTGACGACGGCACGGGCGTTGGACGGCGGATTCGGGTCCGGCGACGGAACCGGCTCTTCGTCCAGCACGTCCTGCGCGAACGGGCTGACGATGTCGCGCTCCAGACCGCCGTCGAAACCGTCGTCTTCGAGCAGTACATCGGCGGGTACGCCCTCGGCGTCGGTGAAGCTGTACTCCGGAATCTCGAGCAGACCCGGCACGCTGAAGACGTAGCCCGGTATCGTTCCCTGCGGGCGGAAGCGATCCGCGCCGACCCACAGAACGCGCTCGTCCGCCGCCAGCGCCGCGATCATTGTCTGACGGTCCTCGTCGTAGGTGCGGAAATCGGGCGTAATATCGAACGTGTCTTCGAGCAGGTCGGTCGCATAAACCGTTTTATCGCTGGACTGAATCGTCTGCACGAGCTGATCGATGTCGGCGTCGGTCAGCGCGAGCGGCTTCGCCGCCTCCTGCGCTTCGGCTTCAGCATTCTCGCTGACTTCGCGCTCCGAGATTTCGGGGAAGTGCGTTTCCAGCCGCGCCGTCATTTTCGCGCCGATCCAGGTTCCATCCGAGAGTGCAGAGACGCCTTCGGTCAGGAACAGAGCGGTGTAAAACGCCAGCGGATCGAACTCCTCTTTGTCTCGTGCAAAGGCGAGGAACTGAATCGCTTTCGTCTTGATCGGAACGTTGACCGCATCCAGGAAGGCAGCGATCGACGCCGGATTCTTCGCGCTCAAATCGGCTTTCTCGGCGGCGGCAGTGAACGGGAAGACGTCCTCGTCCGCCAGGAAGTTGTCGAACAGCACCTCGTCGTCGATCTGGGCTTCGGTGTTGAGCAGCCATTCCGCCGTGCCGATATACTCTTCGGCGCCGATCAGGAAAAATCGGGTCGGGTCCAGCACAAGGCGCAGCAGCAGGTCTTCATAAATTTCAGTCGGACGCCCGTAGACAGCGCTGAGTTCGCTCGCCAGATGCTCGATGCGAATCGGCTGACCGAAGGTGTTCAGGATTCGGCGCAGGTTGCGATCCAGCGTACTGTGCGTGTCCAGATACCGCGACCAGAGCGTCCATTTGCGGTCGACGGCGGTGATGCTGGGGTTTGTGACCAGCACGACACGCGCCAGCTTCATATCGACGTCGTCGCGCCCGACGGCTTTGGCGACTTCTGAGGCTTTGAGCGGCTCGCCGCTCTCGATCAGCGCTTTATAAATCAGGTCGCCCGCATAGCGGACGGCAAGGTCTAGTTCGGTTACGGTCTGGACTTCTCTTTTTTTTGCGGTTGCAGATGCCACGTTCGGTTCTCTCCTCTAATATCAACCCAAAAACACGGACAGAGAAACGGCGACACGGATTTGCTGTGTCCCGTTCCCTTCCTGCAATTGCCAACTCAGTTCTTTTCGCCAGCCCTCACCCCAACCCCTCATTCTTCGTCAGGGAGAAGGGGAGACAAGACAGATACCGCTGCCTTTGGTCTTGCATTCGCCCCTCGCCCTAAGGAGCCTGCGACTGGCAGGGAGAGGGGTTGGGGTGAGAGTGCGCGTCACTTTACCGTGACAGTGATCTGGTAGCGCAGCAGCGGCAGGTGCGCCGTCGTCTCCCACTGTGCATTCGTCAGTTTGAGCACGATGGGTCCGTGCTGCGATGCCTTGAAGCGAAAATCTTCGTGCGCCTCTCCGTTCGCTGTCGGAGACACGCGCAGCTGCTCGCCGTCAGGCTGCAGAATGTGCCGATCATTCTGCGTCACACGCCACATCGCCCCGCTCTGCGTGTTCGAGGTCAGCCGCACGATCAAAATCGTTTCGGGCGGAATGGTCAAAGCCGTGTTGTTCTCGGCATCGGTCACGACTACATTGTGTACCGGCGAACCGAAAACCACGTATCCGACCGCGAATACGATTATCCCGAGCAGGCAGAGTGGAAACAGCCATCGTGTGCGTTTCGGCATTATAGCGAACTCATGTCAGGCAGATGGAACTCGTTTCAGCACCAGGGTCGCGTTGTGCCCGCCGAAGCCGAACGAGTTGGACATCGCGACATCGACATCGACGGGGCGAGCTTTGTTGGGCACGTAATCGAGATCACAGTTCGGGTCGGGAACCTCGTAATTGATCGTCGGCGGCACGATTCTGTCTCGGATCGCGAGCGCACAGACGATCGCTTCGAGCGCACCGGTCGCGCCGAGCAGGTGCGCGGTCATCGATTTGGTCGAACTGATCGGGACCTTGTAGGCGTGCTCTCCGAACACGGTTTTGATTGCGCCGGTCTCGACGCGATCGTTCATTTCTGTCGATGTTCCGTGCGCGTTGATGTAGTCGATGTCCTGGGGCGTCAGTCCCGCGCTTTTGATCGCCGCCGTCATCGAGCGAACCGCGCCGTTGCCGTTCTCGGGCTGACTGGTCATGTGAAAAGCGTCGCCCGACATTCCATAGCCGACGACTTCGGCATAAATCTTCGCGCCGCGCGCCTGAGCCGCTTCGAGCGTCTCGAGCATTACGACCGCGCTGCCTTCGCCCATCACGAAGCCGTCGCGGTTGGCATTGAAGGGTCGGCTGGCGCGTTCCGGCTCGTCGTTGCGTGTCGAAAGCGATCGCGCCGCACAGAATCCCGCCATGCCGAGCGGCGTTATACAGGCTTCCGCCCCGCCTGCGAGCATCGCGTCCGCATCGCCGCGCTTGATTACATGATAGGCGTCGCCGATATTGTTCGCGCCCGTCGAACAGGCGGTCGTGATGCATGAGTTGGGTCCGCGCGCGTTCAGCAAAATCGAGACCATGCCCGCGCCCATGTCGCAAATTATGCCTGGAATCAGGAACGGCGAGATACGAGTCGGGCCCTTTTCGAGGAGTATGCGATGCTGCTCCTCGATGTTGGAAAGCCCGCCGATGCCGGAGCCGATGAAGACGCCGACGCGATCCCGGTTGTCGTCGTCAATTGTCAGCCCTGAATCTTCCGCCGCCATACGTGCCGCCGCGACCGCGAACTGCACGAATCGATCGACGCGCCGAATGTCTTTTTTCGACTCGAAATAGGGCGATGCATCCCAATCCTTGATCTGAGCGGCGATGCGTGTCGTGTACCCTTCCAGGTCCCAGCCCGTCAGCGCAGAGACGCCCGAACAGCCCGACAGGCAGGCTTTCCAGAACGACTCGCCGGTCAAGCCGAGTGCGCTGACCGTGCCGATACCGGTGATGACGACGCGGCGCGGAGCCGCCTCTCCGCTCTGATACTCCTTAATGCTCTCGTTACTCATGAACCCCTGATCCTCAAAATGCACGCCCCGCCGGTACGCTCCCTCGAACCCTACGCACTGTGAGCCCTGTTACCGACGGCTGTAGTGTGAAGTTTGCGAAAATATCCGCAATTTTCGTAAAACAGGTGCAGTTGCTGCCTGAATAGGATGAGCGGCGCTGTCAGGCGCCAGCCTTCGCGTCGACGTAGGTAATGATCTGCTGTACGGTCGTGATCTTCTCGGCGTCTTCGTCGGGTATCTTGACTTCGAATTCCTCTTCGAGAGCCATGATGATCTCGACGACGTCCAGGGAGTCTGCCCCCAGGTCATCGACGATCGACGCGTTGATTGTCACCTCTTCATCGCTTACGTCCAACTGCTCGACCAGCACTTTTTTCACACGCTCGTATGTACTCATGCGGATGCTCTCCCGATTTCCTGTAGTTTTGTTCGAACACTCAAATTCACACCAAAATGGTCACGTCAAAATTGTATTGCGAAAGAAAATTATGCTTCAGCGTTCGCGACACGCCACTGCTGCCGTATTTCTGCTGTGTGCTGCGACGCTCCTATGTTACCACATACTGCCCGCAAACAGCCGTGAATTGTGCTGGCAAATTCGATCGAAAGTGCGAAAACGCCGCTGGACGAAGCTAGTCCGACATTAAATCCGACCTCACTCACATGAACAATCCACCGTCGATCGAGATCACCTCACCAGTGATATAAGCCGCATCGTCGGAGCAGAGAAACACGACCAGACGCGCTACCTCGTCGGCTGAGCCAATTCTGCCGAGCGGAATCTGCTGTGTGATCTTCGCGCGGTACTCCTCTTTGAGCACCTCTGTCATATCCGACTCGATGAACCCAGGCGCAACAGCGTTGACACGAATGCTGCGCGAACCAAGCTCTTTCGCAAGCGATTTCGTCAGCCCGACCAGGCCTGCCTTCGACGCACTATAATTGACCTGTCCCGCTCCTCCGACTTTGCCGACGACCGAGCCGACATTGACGATCGCGCCGGTGCGCTGTTTGAGCATTAGCGGAGCTGCCGCTTTGCAGCACAGAAACGCGCCTTTCAGGTTCGTGTCCAAGACCGCGTCCCAATCCTCTTCGGTCATTCGCAGCACGAGCTTGTCGCGGGTGATGCCCGCGTTGTTGACGAGGATTGCGACTCGCCCGAAATGTTCCGTCGCTGCGGCGAACAGCTTCTCGACCTGTGCGCTGTCGGCGACATCTGCCTGTACTGCGATCGCTTCGCCGCCCGCTGCGACGATCTGTGCGACGACCGCTTCGGCGGCGTCCGCGCTGCGGCTGTAGTTGACGACGACTTTCGCGCCCTCTCGTGCCAGCGCGATCGCAATCGCGCTGCCGATACCCCGTCCCGCGCCCGTCACAATCGCCACTCGATCCTGAAGTTTCAAAATATGGTTTCCCGAGTAAAGTTAAGAAGCTAGTTCGAGCTAATGCACAACGGACTGAAGTCCGTCACTACTCGTTAGTTAAGTAATGTTTTGTGTTTCCAATTTCGGCCGCAGCAGCGAAAAGTCTACAACATTCCACGGCGCTAAAGAACAAAACTTGTCTTAACTGACTACTACGGGCACTACGTGCCAAGTGTCCTTCGGACACAATGCGCTAACCGACAGGCATTTTCGTCCGCAGGATGCTCAGAAACCGTAAACGAATAATCCCCCAGGCATTTGTAGGGGCGCTGCTTGCTGCGCCCTCTTGACGACGGAACGTTTATCATGGACTGCTCAATTCGGAGCCAGCGCAGTGCAGACTTCCATCAAGCTGTTACGGTCGTGGACACTGTAGGTGCGCGCGGTCTTGTCGATGCGCTTCATCAAGCCCCCGAGTATTTCGCCGCTGCCCAGTTCGACGAACGTATCGAAGCCGTCGCGCAGTAATAGCTGCATCGACTCTTCCCAGCGCACCGTTCCGCTCACCTGCACCGTCAGCCCGCCGGTCAAATCCGCAGGTTCGGCAACGTATTCCGCCGTCACATTGGAGACGATCGGCACCGAAGGCTTCCGGAACGCGGCTTTTGCGAGGTGCGCGAAAAGCGCGTCGCCCGCCGTCACCATCAGCGGCGAATGAAACGCGCCTGAAACCGGCAGCAGAATCACGCGCTTGGCGCCTTTGTGCTGTGCGATCTCCCCGGCTTTCACGACCGCGTCCGTCTGACCGGAAATTACTATCTGACCGCCCCCGTTGATGTTTGCGACAGCGACGATCCCCGCGCCGGACGCCTTCGCCTCACGGCAAGCCTCACCTACGGTATTCGCATCAAGCCCGAGTATCGCCGCCATCGTGCCAGGATACTGCTGTGCGGCGTCGCGCATCAGCTCACCGCGCACACGAACGAGGTGCAGAGCCTCCTCGAAATCCAGCACATCCGCCGCTACCAGCGCAGCATATTCGCCGACGCTGTGACCTGCGACGGCGTCGGGAAGCAGCGTGCAGGAAGCGACAAAACATCGCCATGCGGCAACACTCGTTACGAACAGCGCGACCTGCGCGTTCTCCGTCGCTTTAAGGGTCTCTTCCGGTCCATCGAAGCAGAGCGTTTTGATATCGTAACCGAGGTCTCGGCACGCCTGATCGAAAACGGAACGCGCCTGCGGATAGTGGTCGTAGAGCGAACGGCCCATGCCGACCTTCTGCGAACCCTGACCCGGAAATAGAAACGCTGTCTTGCCCATTTCGCCACTTCACTCCGTACTTCACGCTGCTCTTATTAAGACTAACTCAAAGACCAACTCACCTGTTCCAGCGGATCACGTTCGCGCCCCAGGTCAGTCCCGCGCCGAAGCCGACCGTCACCACGATGTCGCCTTTGGAAAGCAGCCCCTGTTCCGACGCTTCGGTCAGTGCGATCGGGATCGAACCGGCAGAGGTGTTGCCGTATCGGTCGAGGTTGATGAACACGTTCTCCATTGGAATGCCGAGCCGCTCTGCCGCGCCCTCGATGATGCGTCGGTTTGCCTGATGCAGAATAAGGAGACGGACGTCACACGGACTGAGACAGGCTTTCCGCAATGCCTCCAGTACGACTTCCGGCACGATCCGAACGGCGAAGCGATAAACTTCCTGCCCGCGCATCGCGATACGATCCAGTTTGCTGTCGATGACATCCTGCGTAACCGGAGTACGCGACCCGCCCGCCGGAACCCAGACCGCCTCGATACCGGAACCGTCGGAGCCGAGCGAGGAGGCGAGAATACCCATATCGGGCGCACAGGGCGTCAAGACTGCCGCGCCCGCGCCGTCACCGAAAAGGATACACGTCGAGCGATCCTGCCAGTTCAACTGCTTGGAGAGCGTGTCTGCCCCGATCACCAGTATATTACGCATTGCCCCCGACTGGATGAACCCGGCAGCAGTTGCCATCGCATAACAGAAGCCAGAGCAAGCCGCGCTCAGATCGAAAGCGGCTGCGCGTTTCGCACCGATACGCTCCTGAATTACGCACGCGGTTGCGGGCCAGATATAGTCCCCGGTCGTGGTCGCGCAAAGCACGAGGTCGAGGTCAGCGGCATCCATTTTTGCGTCCGCCAGCGCGCGCCGGGCGGCGACTATCGCGAGGTCGGAGGTCGCGGTGTCTGCATCGGTAACGCGACGCTCGCGTATGCCGGTGCGCGAGGCAATCCATTCGTCGTTGGTATCGACCAGTTTCGACAGGTCGTCATTGGTCAGAACACGGTCGGGAACGCACATTCCCATTCCCGCAATTCCGGCGCGAACTCCAGTCGGCGCGGATTCGAGTACGGCAGGGGCATCGTCGGGAAGAAATGTGCTTGTGGTCGATAGGGCGGGTTGAGAGTGAAAAACCATGCGGTACGGTCTCGTTCCAATTACAAATTACGGACAGCAAGTACAGCGGATCGGTAACACAGCAGGACGAATACAGCCGGACAGACGAAAGGGCGGCAGAAATTCATTCTCCGAGCGTCAAATAGGCGGTGGCGTCGGCAGAGCGCAGATTCGCTGTCTTATGATCTCGACGATGCTGTGCTCGATTGCGCGCTCAGTGACACGGCAGGCATTGGTGATCGCGTGCGCGTTCGAGCGCCCATGGCCGATGATGCAGATACCGTTGACGCCCAGCAGTGGCGCTCCCCCGCGTTCCGAATAGTCGATCCGCTGCCGCACTCTTCGCAGGGCAGGACGCAGCGGCGCAATGAAAGGTTTCATCCAGGCGTAACGTGAAAGCTCTTCCTGCAGCATACCGAGTATCATTTCAGCAACGCCTTCACCCGTTTTGAGCACGACATTGCCCGTGAAGCCATCGCAGACGACGACATCGGCGTTGCCGCGAAAGATGTCGCGTCCTTCGACATTCCCGATGAAATCGAAAGGCAGATCTTCAGCGGTCAGGTGCTGAAAGAGAGCGTGTGTGCGTTTAACGAGTGAACTGCCCTTCGACGGCTCCTCGCCGTTGGAAAGCAAACCGACGCGCGGGCGGCGTACGCCTACCACGTGTTCGGAGTAAACGCTGCCCATCAGAGCGAATTCATAAAGGTTGTTCAGGTCGCAGTCTACGGTTGCTCCCGCGTCGAGAAGCACAACCGTACGGCCCGGCGTCGAAGGCATCGGGGTTGCGATCGCAGGACGATCGATACCCTTGATGCGCCCGAGCGTCAGCAGTGCCACCGCCATTGCCGCGCCGGTATTCCCGATCGTGACGACGGCATCCGCGCGTTTCTCACGAACCATGCGTGTCGCCACGACGACCGAGGCATCCGGTTTCGACTTGAAGGCGACGGTCGGCTGATCGGTCATCTCGATGATTTCCGAAGCCGGTACGATTTCGATGTTTTGCGGACGCGGTCGTGCCAGCAACAGTTCCGCTTCCAGAACGGATGCCTGACCGACGAGAAAGAACTGCGCTTTCGAATGCCGCGCCGCTTCGACGACGCCGCGCACGACTTCCGCCGGGCCCAGATCGCCGCCCATTGCGTCTACCGAGATCCGTGCCGTAACAGCGTTCGCGGCGGTCGTCAAAGATTTCGACGCGTCCGTATCGATCAACCCTGTCCCTGAGTCTCATCCGGCATTTCGAACACCTGCCGCCCCTTGTAGCGCCCTGTCGAAGGGTCTACCTGGTGCATCAGCGTGTACTCGCCCGGCTTCTCGAAGCTCGGAACCATCGCAGGATGATGAGTCAGCTTGTAGTGGGTACGGCGCTTGCGGGTGCGCTGGTTGGAATGACGTCGTTTCGGCAGTGGCATGAGCGTTTCCTTATTTCTAAGCTTTTATGATCCCCGCAATATAATTCGGGTCTAAATGGCGATACGGATTCCCAGGGTCAAAACCCCGAGCTGGCTGGCAGACGCAACACATTCGGCTGCGCTTGCCCAAGGTTGAACCCCCAGGCTGACTGGCGTTCCGCCGAGCGTCCGTCGGACGCGATGCGACACGCTTTTATGTGGGCTTTACGCTGAATTTCGTTCGGCGTTTATTTGCTTTCGGGCTTGTCCAGAAGCTGACTGAGTTTTGCGAATGCCGGATTGATCGGCGGTTCTGCACCGGCTTCGACTTCTGGTTCCAGTGTGACGGGCGCGAGCACCTCACGATAGACGTCTTCGGGACGACGGTGACAATGAGCGCAGGTGCCATCGTCGAGCGTCAGCGGCAGGGGCTTCGTCGGTTCGCCGAGCAGTATATACTGCCGCAGCATTTCGGTTAGATGAAACACGTGACCATCGAACAGTTTGCCCGCGACAGGACTCTCGTCCTCCTCGATCACCGTGACTGTCTGCAGTGTGCGCGGACCGGTGCTCGAGTGACGCAGTTCGAACTGCTCTTCGATCGCGAGTTCGGTCGGCTGCTCGAAATACTCACTGCAGCGGCTGCACGGAAGCGCAATCGTCGTCTCTGCCTCGCCCTGCACCAATAGCAGACCGCCCGTGTTATTGAAGGTGATATGCCCTTCGATCGGTTTGGTACACTCGACATCTTCATCGACGAGCGGCGGCTCTTCAATGTCGTAGGGCAGGATTTTGCCGACCTCACGCAGTATTTCTGAAATATCGAGGCGCATGGTCATCCCTCCCGCAAAGCGTATCAGTATACCCTACTCTTTGCCAGTGTATCCGAATTAATCCAGCAAAACTCGAAATGAACTTCACTTTTACGGGTGAAGCAGTTCGTTTACTGTCGCTCCAGCATCTCGCGACCGCGCTGCACCTGCGTGACCGCCTTGCCGAGTGTGCCTTCGAGGTTCGTCAGCACGTCGCGGGCATAGTCGTCCGCTCCGCGCCGTACTGCCGCCGCTTCCGCTTCGGCTCGATCGTGAATGTTCTGAGCCAGCGCTTCTGCCTGCTGAAGGATCGTGCTGTCGTCGACCAATTGCGCCGCCTGCGCCCGCGCCGCCGCCAGCACTTCTGCAGAGTGTGCCTGCGCGTCATTGAGCAGGGACTGCGCTCGCTGCTCAGCCGCAATCCTTGCCTGCTCAGTTTCGCTTTCGGTGGCGCCGCGCACCTGTGCCGCTTCAGAAAGTGCTCTTTCGCGCAGCTGCATCGCTTCCGTTTTGCCGCGCTCGAACTCGATCAGCGCGGCTTTACGCGCGTCCTCGACTATTTTTCCGGCATTGGAGCGGGTGTCTTCCACGAGACGCTCCTGATCTTTGGCGAGTTTGGAGGCGCGTTTCATTTCTTCGGGCAGGTTCGCCCGAATCTTCATGATCGTCATGTGAAAACGGTCTTCATCGAAGCCGAGCATCGTGCCGAACGGACCTTTTTTAGTGTTTTCGATCTGGTCTTCGAGTTCCGTGAGAAGTTTCAGAATATCCACGCCGCCATGAGTCGGCGCGACGAATCGCGGCGTCTCCGACTTCGTCGAAGGGTTGTTCGTTTCGGTATCAATATCGGATGCGGCTTTGCCGCCGTTGAATGTGTCGGGTTTATGAGGGGTCGTATTTTTCGCGGAGACGTTGCTGGACAATGGCTGGCACCATTCCTTCCACCGCGCCGCCGAGGCGGGCGATTTCTTTGACGATACTGGAACTGAGATCGGAATATTCCGTCCCGGTCATTAAGAACACGGTTTCGATCGCGCTGTTCAGACGACGATTCATCAGCGCCATTTGCAATTCATACTCGAAGTCGGACACGAACCGCAGCCCCTTCACGATCACGCTGGCTTCATGCCGCACGGCATATTCTACCAGCAGACCATCAAACGTCTCGACGGTCACGTTCGGGTGCGGGGCGCAGACCTCTTCGAGCATTCCGATCCGCTCCTGTACGGTGAACAGAGGCGTCTTGGAACTGTTGCGAGCGACGGCGACGAGGATATGGTCGAACATCCGCGACGCGCGCTCGATAATATCGATATGTCCGTTGGTCACCGGATCGAAGCTGCCTGGAATCAGCGCACGAGTCATGCTGTACCTCACAGGTCTGATCTATCCTACAGTGACGAGTTCGTACCCCATTTTGGTGCGCTGCAGGGCGCGTCGCAACGGCTGATTGTCCGCCTTTGCAAGCGTTGGATCGTCTTCCACAAGCTGAAAAGCGGTTTCGCGGGTTTCCAGCAGAACGTCGATGTCGCGCAGTATGTCGGCGATGATCATCTCCGGGATACCGCTCTGTTTCGTGCCGTAAAACTCGCCCGGTCCGCGCAGACGCAGGTCCTCTTCGGCGATGCGAAAGCCGTCCGTCGTTTCCGTCATGACTGCCATACGAGCGCGACCGTCTTCGGATTTCGGCTCCGCAAGCAGGATACAGAACGAGGCGTGCTGCCCGCGCCCAACGCGCCCGCGCAGTTGGTGAAGCTGTGCCAGCCCGAACCGATCCGCATCTTCGATGATGATCACACAGGCGTTCGGCACGTCGATTCCGACCTCGATCACGGTCGTCGCAACGAGAATGTCCAGATCGTGCGCCTTGAACCGCGCCATGATCGCGTCTTTTTCGTCGGACTTCATCTGCCCGTGCAGGAGCCCGACGCGGTACTGCGGAAAGACTTCGTTTGCGATATGCTCGCTGAGCTGCGTCGCACTTTTCGCCTGCAGCTTTTCGCTGTCCTCGACGAGTGGGCAGACAACATAGACCTGCCGTCCTTCGGCGAGCAGCCGTTGCGCCGCCGCGTAGACCTGACTGCGCTTCGCCTGCGTCTTCCAGTGCGTCGCGATCGGCTTGCGTCCAGGGGGCAGTTCGTCGAGTACCGAAACGTCGAGGTCGCCATAAAGAGTCAGCGTCAGCGTACGCGGGATCGGCGTCGCGGTCATCACGAGCACGTGCGGTCGCTGTCCTTTTTTCGCCAGCGCCTGTCGCTGGAGGACACCGAAACGGTGCTGTTCGTCGACGATCACCAGCCCGAGTTTCGCGAAATCGACGCCTTCCTGAATCAGCGCGTGCGTGCCGACAGCGAGGCGCGACTGCCCGCCGAGCAGACGCTCACGAACCCCTCTTTTCTCTTTCGCCGTCAGGCTGCCGATCGAGAGTTCGACGGCGATGCCGAGCGGATCGAGCAGCCGCCGCAGAACGATCGCGTGCTGCTGCGCCAGGATTTCGGTCGGCGCCATCAGCGCGGCCTGATAGCCGTTTTGCAGCGCCATCAGCATCGCTGCCAGCGCGACCATCGTTTTGCCGCTCCCGACATCGCCCTGCAGGAGCCGGTTCATCGCCCGCCCGCTGTTCACATCGCCCGCGATTTCGCGCACCGCCCGCTGCTGTGCGTTCGTCAGTTGGAATGGCACGATCTCTTTCAGGTCACGATCCAACTGCTCTGTATCGACTGTGAACTGAATGCCCTGTGCGTCGTGACTGTTGGCGCGGCGGCGCAGCGCGAGCAGCACCTGCAGCGTAAAGAATTCCTCGAAAATCAGCCGCCGCTTCGCTTTCGCGAGCGCGTCGAGGCTGTCCGGGAAATGAATATTGCGCATCGCGTACTGCGCGCCGACCAGATCGTGCTGGCGCAGGATGTCGGGCGGCAGCGGCTCCTCGATATGCGGGAGCGCGAACTGCAAAACACAGTCGACGAGGCGGCGCAGGCGCGACTGTCGGATGCCTTCGGTAGCCGGATAGATGGGAACGATCCGATTCGCGGAGAGGCTGTCACCCTCCTCGCCGAGCTCCTCCCATTCGGGGTTAGCGATCTCGACGGTCCAGCCGTTTCGCTTTGCCTGACCGTAGGCGACTACCGGTTTGCGGGCAGCCAACAGTCCGCGAAACGTCTTTTCGAGATAGGGCTGATTGAACCAGGTGAGGGTCAGCGCGCTGCCGTTGTCATCGAGCAAAACTTTGGTCAGTGAAAGACGCGGACCTTTCGGATAGGTCGTCGTGGCGCCGATTACAAGCCCGCTGACGGTCACGAATTCGCCGCTCTGGACGTCCGAAACGCGTTTGAAATGCGAGCGGTCTTCCCAGCGGCGCGGAATGTGTCGCAGCAGATCGCCTGCCGTGTTGAGCCCGAGTTTCGCAAGGACAGTGGCGGCTTGCGGTCCGACTCCTTTAAGAAACTGCAGCGGGTCGTCGAGTCCGGCGATTGTGTCTGTGCGTCCTGCGGTCCGCGCGGGTCGTGCAGGCGTTTCGGGTTTGTCGGAAGCGTCGGGGCTTCTGGTTACGAAACGCGCTGGTTCTTGCTGACCGGTGGGCATCGGGTCTCCTGCGCGGCGGAAGGAAATCCTCTTACTCTTTGCTTTTTACGTCTTGATTCACAAAGGGAAGAGTTGAGAGGTACGAGCAGTTATAAAACATAAAAAAGCGTCTGAAATCGTAACGGGGCTAACCACCCCCCAACCCCTTCCTTCGTAAGGAGGGGGCGAAAATACACTTCCGTTGGCTTTCGCCTGATAGCTGATACGATGGGTAAATAGTTACCGAAAATCGTCGCAGGGCGCTGCGGTATTGTAACAGACAGCCGCGCTAATGTCAACGCGCAAATGCACCCGTAGCCAATTTCTACGCCTTAATCGCGACGAAAAACTGGCGAAAAACATCTGTCTGTGGGAATTGTCAAGGATGCAAACAAGCAAAGGGACGGCGTTCACTGCGCCGTCCATTCAGCAAATAGTATACCCCACATCGCCTGGTTATTCTCCTGTGAAAATCATAATTTCGATTCCGCGCTTCATCAGGGAGAGGAAATGCGGGCAGCATTCTCCTTATTTCGTTGGCGTTGTGAATTTCGACAGTGCAGTTTCGTAGCGGGCTATCGGATACTCGAAATAGCCCTCCTGGGCGTTCGGTTTTTTGTCCGGAGTGCCGCCGTCGAACTTGCCTGTCGGTCCCACGCTGTAGACGACGAAACCGCTGCCAACGAGCCGATAGCGCAGCGGCTTGCCATCGTATGGGTCTCTTGGAACCTTTAGCATCGCCTCCGCAAGCGACTTCGGCAGCGAACCATGCACCTGCCGCCACGACAGCACACTCGCCGCACAGCGAACCACATTGACCTTCGCCTCATCCGATGCGTACTTTGCCAGTGCCTGCGAATAGACCGGGATTAGTATATTCGCAAGGAGGTGTGTGCTGGTTGTATCGTTTTGAATCGCTGTAATCAGCTTTTGCAGAAACGGAAGCGCCTCGGGATAGGGACGATCGCCCGCCTTCACAGCGCCTCGGACGACATCGATCAGAAACGCGCCATTCGCATCGATAAAAGGTTCCCACTCTGGCGTGTCGCTGAACTTTTGCTGTGCCTTTTTGTAGGCAGAAGCAATATCCGCATCATAGCTCATTCCTTTTTCATGGAGACCTTTGAGTACCACACAGAACATTACTGCCTCGCCGCCCAGCGCCTGTCTGTATTTGTGAGGATGCCAGTTCGCGGCAATAGATTTCTCGACTGCTGCAGCGACACCGGGTCGATCTCCCTCCGCATAGAGGATTTTCTCAATCCCGTGCAAAGTGATCGCATCGAGACCGATAGCAACGAGGTGAGCAATCACAAAGGAGTCCGTGGCGGCATGACGGGCAATATTAAAACCGAGCGTCTGGTTCTTGATTGCGTCGAACGGTTTGCCGTCCGCCAGTAGCACGGCGCTCTCCGCCGACAACGTCCGGATTGCGGCACGCATTTTAGCGTACTCCGGAAACATCAGTTTTGGTCCGAGAGAATAGTCACGATCGAAATTACACTTCGGTCGAGCGGCAGCTTTGTGCACCAGCGCCAGAACGTCCGTGCGCGCTTTCAATTCCGTCCGAATCTGTGCGATCTGTGCGGCATCAGGCATTCTCTTGCCGGTGACACGCGCGACGATGTTGTCGCTCGAAATCGGCTTCGCCGTCAGCAGCTTTGTAAGTTGGCGATAAACTGGCGCGGCATTCTCTGAGTTCGGAACCGCAGGCTGAGCGAGATTGGCAGGCGTGATCGGAAGCCCTTCCTTTTTCGCGCTCGCTTTTGCCTCTGCGTAACTCGCAGAAAGTTTCGACAGACCGAGCGTCTGCGCGGTGACCGTAATACCTGGCGCAGATGAAGTTCCGGCAAGCCCCTGCCGCCGACACCCCGTGCCGCCCGCAAAAACCACGAGTCCAAAGGCAATGCTCCCGAGTATGACCGCTTTTTTCATCATGTACTTTCTCAGTCGACTTTCAGGAAATCTCTCCACAATCACACACGCCCTGATTCGCGTCTTTTAATGCCAGTTTCCTGAGACTGTTATGCATTCCACAGGGCGTTGTCCTTCCTGATTCCACCTTCGTAAACCCATATGAGATCGAAAAAGGCAATCCCGGTCAGCGTATCTACAGGTTTTTCGCCTGCCACTCCTTGAGCACATTTCTATACCAGGGAAATTGCGTTGCACCATGATGGATTTGGTAGTGGACTGTCCCGAACAATTCCTCGGGAAACGGAACGTCCGCGAAGCTGGCTATTCGATCTCCTACGTGAGAACCACCAAATCGCGCCCACATTTCGCTGTTGATTTGTTCGTAGGAGCGTCCGGCGTACATCAGTTCCTCCAAGACCTCAAAACGCTCGATTTCTTCATCTAACGACGATTCGAACCATTCCACCATCGTCTCATTCGATTCATAAACGCATCCATCGGCGGAGACTGTAA
>Ga0123338_10001856_pt1 | contig 19984 bp, 20 predicted proteins | sample grotaG_FD_89793 | JGI IMG/M metagenome (GOLD analysis project Ga0123338, IMG submission 89793) | Glacier valley bacterial and archeal communities from Borup Fiord, Nunavut, Canada, to study Microbial Dark Matter (Phase II) -... | ecosystem: Environmental > Aquatic > Freshwater > Ice > Glacier ...
CCAGCGCGTTATCCAGGCTCAGCATCTGGCGCGAATGCGGCGCCTTGCGAAACCCGTCTCTCGGCTGCCCACCCACTCGCCCGGTAGGCGAATCCGGACTGGCCCATTCGGGGTGTGTTTCTTCCAGAGCGCGAAGCTCACGAAGCAGCCGGTCGTATTCCGAATCGCTCACCTCCGGCTCGTCGAGAACGTAATATTGATGCTCGTGGCGACGGATTTCCTGCTCCAGCTTCCGCATGGTGCTCATGGGATCATTAGGTTCGGTCATTCAGGACGGTTCTCATCGCATTGTACGAGCACATCTCCCTTATCTACAATCCGTACGCGGGTGGGTTGAGAGGCGCCAGGATAGAACGGCTGGATCGGGCGGAGCGCGCTTTACAAAATCAGGCCCATACCGTAACCCGTCACGCCACTCGTGGACCACGCACCGCCGGCGATGTGGCGCGCGAATGCGTGGCCGCCGGTAGCGACCTGATTGTGGCCGCCGGCGGCGATGGAACAATCAATGAAGTGGCCGATGGTCTGATGGGGTCCGACGTGCCACTCGGCATACTGCCCGCCGGCACCGCCAACGTGCTGGCTGCGGAGATGAAGCTGGGCGGCAGTATGGAACGCGCGGCCCACAACCTTCAGGATTGCCTGCCTCGCCGCGTCAGCATGGGCAAGCTCTTGTTCGGCGATGGCACCTCACAGCACTTCCTGCTCATGGCGGGGGCTGGCCTCGATGCGCGAATCGTCTTCACGCTGGATGCTGGAATGAAGTCTCGCTTTGGCAAGGCGGCCTACTGGTTGGGCGGCGCCCGGCAAATCGGCCGCAAGCTGGAAGAATTCGATGTGGAGACCGACGGCGCCCGGCACACGTGCTCCTTTGCGCTGATCAGCAAGGTGCGAAATTACGGCGGCGATTTCGAAATCGCGCGCAAGGTTCGCCTGACAGACGAGCAATTCGAAGTGGTGCTCTTCGCGGGAGCAAATTCATTCCGGTACGTCATATACCTGGCGGGGGTGGCGGTAAACCAACTCCGGAACATGCCGGGTGTCACTATCTATCGCGCCGCAGTGGTGCGCCTGATGCCGCGCGACGGCAATGCCGTTCACCTGCAGGTGGATGGCGAGTACGCCGGCAAGCTGCCCGCTACAATCAGCGCGGAGCCGGGAGGAGTCATGCTGCTCATCCCCAGGCGGTACTTGGATTCGTGAAGCAAGTCTTTGCCGTGCTGGGTTTTACATGTCTCGCGTGGGCGCAGGGTCCAGCCGCAAGCGATCCGCCGGCATTGCTTCGAGTGGCCGGCTTGCTGACCGACGCAGCGACTGGCCAGCCTCTTCGCCGGGCCGCGCTCACGCTGCAATACCTCACGGGGCCGAGGCCTGCGCAAGCTCTTTACACCGTCACGGCCGATGCGGGCGGGCATTTCGAAATCTCCGGCGTAGCACCCGGACAATATCGCTTATGGGCGGAGCGCCGCGGTTACCCCCGGCAGAGTTTCGGGGGCGAACAAAGCATGACCCTAACCGCCGACCGCGCAGACATTCAGTTCCGCATGGCGCCATTCGCGGCTCTCACCGGTAAAGTGGTGGACGAAAATGGCGACCCCATTTCCGGCGCCGCTATCCAACTCATCCGGTCTGAATTACGGGAAGGCGCACGCGAATTCCGGCCGATTCTCTCCGTGGTGACGGACGATCGCGGCGAATATCGCGTGGCTTCTTTGACGCAAGGCCGATACTACGTGAGTGCCTTCGCGCGCGGCCAGACGGCTTCGGAAGATATGGTGTATCCGCGCCGTTTCTTCACCGGCTCACCCGATCTGGCCACGGCCACGCCCTTGGAGTTGGACGCCAGCGCGAACCAGCGTGCCGATTTTCGCCTCACTCCGGAACATGCCTTTCACGTCCGTGGCAAAATGCGCGAATGGCAGACGTTCACCGGCATTTCCGTGGCGCTGTCTCCCCGCAATCCCACCGAAAGATTCGGCAGCGATTCGTACCCCGTGCGCCTGGCGGGTGAAGGCCGCTTCGATGTTTCCGGCGTACCGCCTGGGCAGTATGTTCTTACCGTGAGCGGCTATGAAGGCGTAAGCCTTCGTACGGCCTCTCAGCTTGTCGCGGTGAGCGCCTCCGACCAGGACGGCATCGAACTTACTCCGCAAGGCGGCATCTCCGTAACCGGCCAAGTGACTTTCGAAGCCGCTCGGGACGCCACGCCCGCGCTCACCATCAGCCTGCTTCCCGACGATTTCGTGATGCGGCCCGTTCAGATGGCGCAGGTCACCGGCAAGCGCGGCCTTCAGTTCCCCCAAGTGCTCCCCGGCGCGTATACGCTGCGGTTGAACGTTCCCGAACCGTACTACGTGAAAGCGGCCACCGTGGGCGGCGTCGACGCCCTCACACAAGCCGTGACCGTTCCCGATTCCGGCAGCCTGTCGCCAATCGACATAGTCATCGGAACTCAAGGCGGGCAGCTTTCCGGAACAGTCAAAGTTCAGGATCGGCCCGCACAGCAATGCGCAGTCCTGCTGCTTTGGCGTAGTGGCTCGTCGCCGATGCGCGACAAAATTGCGCCGACAGATTCTGAAGGACGCTTCAGTCTTTCGTCACTAGCGCCCGGCGATTACACCGCCTATGCATTTCGCGATGTGAGGTCCATCGAATATCGCAACTCGGAAGTGATGCTGCGCTATTCTGGAACTCCGGTGCAAGTCTCCGGTGGTTCCAAGCAAGCTGTCGATCTGAAACTGATTGAAAACTGACGCAGTGGTTATCCGTGACAATCGGTCGTGTCTCCATCAGGCAAACTCCCTCACGCCAACGTTATCGCCTCGTAGTGCTGCATCTCTTCGATATTGGTGAAGAACGGCTTCACGAGCTGGAAAAATTCCTGAAAGCCCGGCTCTTTCCGGAATCCTTGCAGGTGTTCCTCCACCGATTTCCACTCAATCCGCAACACAAACCGATCCTTCTCTTCCAGGCATTGCGAAAGTTCGAACGCCACACAATCGGGAGAGTTCAGCAGATATTTCGCGGCTTGCCGATATGCCTCGACAAACGCCTCGCGATTTCCTTCTGCTACTTTGTAACGGGTGTATTCAATAATCCTTTTTTGACCGCCGAAGGGTTTGGCGGTATCTGCACGATCAATGCTTCAATCATGGCCCAACAGTTGTCTTTTAAGTAAGTACCGGTGTCCGTCAGCCGCTTCTCCCAAGCGGGAGCCAAGCTTGAAGCGCAGCGTTCCACTTGTTGCTGCTCATAATCATTTGCGACGAAAGGCCACGCGTGCGAACAGATTCGCGGGGGCCTCTACTGGATTACAGACGGTGCATACAACACAGTGACCGGCCCAACCTCCCCAACACCACCTAAGGGCCGCGCGCCGCTCTCAATGAAGTGAACTTCCCCGGGAGGCATTTCGAACATCCGCAGCACCGGATAATCGTGAAACTTGCTCTGCACGGTTCGGCCGTTTTCGAATGTAACTTCAGATTTCTTCTACGGCCTGCTTTGCCTCCCACCACGATTCCGCCGCAACCGCCACGCCGTTCGGGATGCTGGTGACTTTCTTCCCCGCTACCCGCCCGACCGAAGTGACGCAGGAGCGTACTGCATTTCCATCCACCATCACGGTACACGCACCGCAGTGCGCAATCCCGCATCCGTATTTCGTTCCTGTAAGGCCTAACGTGTCTCGCAAGACCCAAAGAAGGGGGGGCGCGGGATCGTTCTTTGCTACCACTGCGTTTCCGTTTACCGTGAATTCTATGCTCATGGCTGCGTTCGATTTTTGGTATGCCTGTTCGGTTCGTCCGATGTTAGGGACATCGGCCCAGTCTGTCCAATGTCTCTGTTGGCGTTGGCGATAGCTTTACCGTATGGACCACTTGACGAAACCCTGCGTATCCTAGTGACACTGCGCGAATGACCAAGTCCAAGCATGCGAGTTTTCGGCAGCTCCATTATTTCGTTGCGCTTGCCGAAGAGCTCAACTTCGGAAGGGCAGCTACCCGGCTTGGCATCGCGCAACCGTCTTTAACGCGCCAGGTCCAGACCCTTGAAAAAGTGGTCGGCACTGCATTAGTCGAACGAACGCAGCGCGAAGTCATTCTTACCGCAGCCGGCCAAGCTTTTCTACAAAGTGCGCAAGTCACTCTGCAGCACCATGAACGCTCGCTTCAAACTGCTAGAAACGTCGCGGCGCGCAGTAATGAATCGCTTGCCATCGGATTTGAAAGCTGCGCACGCTATCACAATTTCCCGGAAGTGGTGAAGCAGATTTTAGCGCGCCATCCGCGAACTCGACTTTCCAGTTATCAAATGTCCTGCTCTGAACAGGCAGTAGCCTTGACCACTCACCAGATCGATGTGGGATTCATGCACCCTCCCATACCGGCCGGCACCTCTCTTGCCTTCGAGCCCATGGGCGAAGACCGCTTTGTCGTGGCTTTGCCCTCCACCCACAGACTGGCCTCCAGAAAGCGTATCGCCTCATCGGAACTGGCTCAAGAGAAGTTCATCCTATATCCTCGCAAACTTGCTCCCGGCTGCTATGACGCAGTCCTCGAGATATGTCGCTGCGGGTTTCACTCCGCAAGTTGCACAAGTATCCGATGAAATTTCTATCTCACTCAAATTGATTCCGGCAACCGGAGCAGTACTCTGCTACCGGAATGCGTGGGCTCTTAACGCGCCGCCGGTGTAGTATTCCGGCCACTCGCGGGTAGCATTACAACAGTAAGTTGCGGCTTACTACGCCGATCGGGTGAGACTTCGCTCCCCATCGATCGCTTTGTAGAAGCATGGCGCGGGATGAAGCCGAAGGTTCTGAGGATATGATGTGCTTTTTTGAAGTAAGTGCGAACTAACGCCGTTTCGTCATGCTTCCCCAGTCATTTTCTTATAAGCCAACCTTGCCGCCGCTTGCGACGCGCTCTTCTTTGTGGAGCCTTCGCCCTGCGCAAGCCATTGCTTCCCTACCGCGACTGAAATGGTGAAGATCTTGGCGTGCTCCGGGCCGGATTGCCGAATCAGTTCGTAGTGCGGCAGCGGCAGTTTCCTGGCACGTGCTAATTCCTGCAGCGTGGTCTTGTAATCGATGCGTTCGTTCTGGCTTTGGAAACCATCGAACGTATCCGGCAGCACCGCCTTCGTAATGAAAAGCCGAGCCGCGTCGATGCCGCCATCCAGATACACGGCCGCTATCAACGCTTCCAGCGAATCCGCCAGCATGCCTTTCTTCTCGCGGCCACCGCTCATCTCTTCGCCTCTGCCCAGGAAAAGAAATTGACCCAGCCCCAACTCTTTCGCGGTAGTCAACAGGTGCGAAGCGCTTACCAGCAGCGCTTTGGTCTCACTCAGCTTCCCTTCGGCGGCGCCGGGGAATTCGGAGAGCAGCCGTTCGCTGACAATGAAGCCCAATATGGCGTCGCCCAAGAATTCCAACTGTTCGTTGTCCTGCAGCACCGTGCGAGGCGTGCCGGGCGGGAGTTGTTCATTGACATGCGAATAATGAGTAAGAGCACGGGTCAGCAATTCGCGGTTGCGAAAACGATAGCCGACCCGGTTCTCCAACTCATCAAGACTGGCTGTCACACGCCCCTGTTCAGGGTAAAGCTTACTTGACCGGAGCCGGGGCCGCCGCGGCACCTTTGGCGGTTACCGCACGCACTCGTTCAGCCTGCGCGAACTGTTTCACCTGTGGATTCACATCCGGCTGCGCCATTACCTTATCCAGAACGGCGATGGCTTCCGTGTACTTGCCGGCCTTGTTCAAAGCCTGCCCCAGACGAACGCTGGTCGCCGGGTCCGGGTTGGTCGCGGTGTTCACCGCCAGCGTATATTCACTCACGGCCACATCGTTCTTCTTGCGCGAGGTTGCCACCATACCCAATGCCTGATGAGCGTCTGCGGCAAAATCTTTTTTGGCCGCGGCCCATTGATCGTCAGTTAAGCCGGCGTTCATTTTGAGCGCGTCCTGAAGAGCGGCCAGGGCATCGTTGGCATACTTTTCCGATTGCGCAAGGCGTGCGTCTTTATCCAGATCGTTCTCGCGAACCTTGCTGGCAATGCCGGTGGCCAACATCAGCATGGCTTGGTAGTTCTTCGGGTCGGCCTCAATGGCGCGCTCCGCGTACACGGTCATTTTGGCGTTATCGCCCTTGCGGTTGTAAGCGTCGGCGATGGTGACCAGCACGAACGGCTTGAACTCCGTGTTCGCGAAATTCAGCAGCACATCGTCGCCGGCCTTGATGCGCGTATCCATATCGGTCGCACTGAACATGGCCTGCAAGGCGGCCACTTCAGCCTGAGATTTCGGCTTCGGCTGCGCGTTCAGCAGGGTCAAAGACCCCAGCGAGAGAAGGCCGAGCATTTTGAGCCCGGCGTGGAGAGTGCGATTCATGCGAGTGATCCTCATCGTTTCTTATTTTCCTCGATTCCTTTTTCGGCCGCTGCCAGAGCCTGCGCCGAGGCACCCTTCACGGTGAGTGCCTGTCCGTAGTACGCGGACGCCTTCTTATGATCGCCGCTTAAGTCTGAAAGCCGGCCCAAATAAACTTGCGCCCAGGCGCGAGTCTGCTCATCGGGCGAAGTCTCCAATGTCTTTTCAAGAAGCCGCTCGGCCAGGTCGGGATTGTTCTGGCGAAGCGAGATGCGGGCCAATCCATAATAAGCGCGCGCATGGTCGGTTTGCGAGCCGGCCTGTTCGAGCGACTTCACGAACAGTTGACGCGCCTGCTCATAATCCGCCGCCGTATAAAACTGTTCGCCTTCCATCACCGAACGCATGGACGCGCTCACCGGCGTGGGGTCAACGGAGCGAAGCTGTTTTTCCGGCGATTTGGGGGCGAAGGTGACATGCGCCAACCGGGCGCGCTCCTGTGAGCGATCCAAATGCTCCAACATGCGCGGAAAATAGAGCCTCATCGCATCCGGCTCTTTTTCGAACGTGATCAGTTGTTCACCGAAAAAGGGTGCCAGCACAAAGCCTTCTGAGAGAGCCTGTGCAATCAATTCCGGCTTCTTATCCAGCCGGCTTTCCATCGCCTTGATCAGCGATTCAGACGTCAGCAACACGAAATCGTTTTTGTAGGAATCGTCGAGCATGGGCGCGGGAGCCGCGTAATCGCCAAGCGAGGCGCTCTTCATCAAAACCAAGCCGAATTTCGCCACTAACGGTTCCACCAAAAAGTGAAGATAGGCATGGCGAATTTCATTCAGGTGGGGCTCTCGCGCGGTGGTGGCCACCACGTAGTAAAGGTTGCCGTAACTGCGGGTCTGCACTTGGCCCGGGGCCGCCAACAGATCGATGTACACGATAAAGCGCCGGCCCAGGTAACCTTCGGAGGGCGCGCGAAAGTAAGAATTCACATTGCCTACCAGACGTGTAACCGGCTCATGATACGCCTCAATGGCCGCGTCGAAGGCTGGCTGCACGCGCTTCCAAAGCGACGGGATGTCTGCTTCCGAATAAAAGCGAGCCAGCAAGGGAAGCATTTTTTCCAGCGCCGCGGCATCCGGAGGAACGTCCACGCTTCGGGTGGTAAACGCGAATTCCGGCGGCGGGCCCATGGCCAGCGCCAGCGATAGATAGGGGGCCAGGCCGGGCGGATGAGTCTTATAGAAATCGCGAAGCTCAGGGAGAACAGAAATAGGGCGCTCGGCCAGATACTGCCGGACCTGTTTGCGGAGCGGACTGTTCAGTGAACTTTCCAGATCCACGTCATAACCCGCTGCGTTGAGCGCGGCAAGCATGGTAAACACGTTTTCGCTCGCGTCCAACCGATTCTGATCAGCCGCCCGAGCCAACGCAGGAGTCAAAAAGACAAACGCCAAACTGAAGAGGAGGGAATTGCGAATCAATCTGGCTTACCGAGCTCGATTTAGTTTAACATTTGCGAAACGTTCGATGTCCGCGTGGGACAATCGCAGAAGAAAACAATCTGCCGCATGAGCAAGATTCTGATGGTGGCCAGCGAGGCCGCGCCTTACGCAAAAACCGGTGGGCTCTCCGATGTATTGAGTTCCCTGCCCCGCGCCCTCACCGCTCTGGGTCACAGAGTGGCCGTACTGTTACCGCGCTATCTGGAGACGCAGAAGTTTTCAATGCGCCGCATTTGGGATCATCTTCCGCTTCAGGTAGGCCCGCACCGGTTCGATGCATCGGTACTGCAATCGAGCGACGACGATACCTTCCTCTTTCTCGATATACCGGAACTCTATGGCCGTCTTGGTCTATACAGCAATGCCGGAATCGATTTCCCCGACAATGCCATTCGCTTCGCGGCGCTGGCCCGTGGTGCGCTTGAAGTAGCCCGGCGCATCTTCCTGCCCGATATCTTTCACTGCCACGATTGGCAGGCTGGTTTAGTGCCGGTGTATCAACGGCAAGCCGCGGGCGACCCAACGTTTCTTCGAATCCCCACCGTTCACACGATTCACAATCTGGGGTATCAGGGCCTGTTCCCTGCTTCTGTTTTGGCGCAAATTGGAGTGGACCCGGCGTTCTTCAATCCCAGCGGCTTCGAGTTCTACGGGCAGGTGAATTACCTGAAAGCTGGACTGGTATTTAGCGATTGGCTGACTACGGTGAGCCGCCATTATGCCGAAGAGATTCAGACGCCGGAATTTGGGTTCGCGCTCGACGGCCTGCTGCGGGATCGCGCGCCGGTGCTGACAGGGATTCTGAATGGCGTCGATTATGACCAGTGGGATCCGGCGACAGATTCGCTCATCCCCTCCGAGTACAGCGCTGGCGCCTTAAGCGGCAAAGCCGAATGCAAGGCAGCCCTGCTGCGAGAGTTCAACCTGCCCGCGGAGGCCAATGTTCCCTTGCTGGGGATTGTCTCCCGCTTTACCAGTCAGAAGGGATGCGATCTGATTGCGGAGGCGCTACCCGATCTGTTTGCCGATGAGAAATGCTGCTTCGTGGCTTTAGGGAGTGGTGAGGCGGAGTACGAAAGCCTCTTTCGCGACCTGGCCCTGCGGTTTCCGGACCGAGTGGGAGTTCGCATCGGGTATGACGATGGCTTGGCCCACCGGATTGAAGCCGGCGCTGACATCTTCCTGATGCCGTCGAGGTATGAGCCCTGCGGCTTGAACCAGATCTATAGCCTGCGCTATGGAACGGTTCCCGTAGTCCGCGCCACCGGCGGTCTTGACGATACCATCGACGAGGAGACTGGCTATAAATTTGCCTTGTATTCGGCAGACGCATTTATAGCGGCCATCAGACGCGCTTTCATACGGTATGGAAACCCGCGGGAGTGGCAGGCTATGATGAGGATCGGGATGGCACGTGATTTTTCCTGGGACCGTTCCGCCAGGGAGTACGACAAGCTGTACTGGCGCCTGCTGAATCCCTAGGCGTTGTTGTTCATCAAAAGATAAGCGAGGCTAATTATGGCAGGCACAAACACACTTACGTTTACGGACTCCGCATTCGATTCGGAGGTTTTAAAATCTGAAACACCGGTACTGGTGGATTTTTGGGCGGAGTGGTGCGGACCTTGCCGCCAGATGACCCCGACCATTGATCAGATCGCCGAGGATTATAAGGGCAAGGCCAAGATCGGGAAGCTCAACGTCGACGATAACGGCCAGACGGCGGCCCGCTATCAGATCCGGGGCATTCCGGCACTGCTGCTCTTCAAAGGCGGCAAGATTGTGGACCAGCGCGTTGGCGCGGTAGGCAAATCAGAGCTGCAAAAAATGCTGGATGCTCACGTCGCAGCCGGCGTTCCCATCAGCAAGGTTTAAGGCTTTCAAGTGGCAAGGCGGGCAGGCTGAAGAGCCTGCCCTTTTTTATGGTTGCGGCGGCAGCAATTCAGAAGACTGCTTTAGGATTTCCTGCTCCTGAGGCGTGAATTGCCTCTTCCAGGTGGAGCTTTGCAACCGCGATTGACGCTCACCTTCAGGCAGTGTGCGTAATGTATCCAGTTCCTGACGGACAGCGAACTTTCTCTCCCTCGGAAGCTGCTGGATGTCTTGTGCTATCCGCCTGATTTCAGCCTGACGATTCGATGGGAGGTTCTGAAACCGTTCCAGGCGCTTTTCCAGTTGGGCGCGCTGTTCGGGGGTAAGCCGCTGCAGATGCGAAAGACGCTTTTCGATGCGTTCGCGCCTTTCGGCCGGCAACGCTTCGAGAGCGGCGCGGCGTTCGGCGGGACTCATTCTTTCCAGGCGATCGATCTGCTGTTCGGAATCGCGCCGGGGTGTTTCTAAACCACCATTGCCGCCTTGTTGGGGACGAGCGCGAGGGGCGGGACGATTCAACGGCCGTGGAACGTGCTGCGCATAAGCCGCATACGGCTGACATGCAATGCATCCCAACACAAGTGCCGACCGAATGTGAGATGCAAGGTTCATCGCTTACATTGTTTTTGAAGCAGTTTCTTTCTCTTCCGACACTAGATCGAACTGGCGCAGCATTTCAAGATCGTCCAACGTTTTTTCCACTTGCTCGGCCTCGGTAGTCGAAACCTGAATCGTAGTTTGATGCTCACGCGTCGCTTGATGATCGAACACGAATCCGGCCGCAAACAGGGCACCCGCCATTCCCAATGCCCAAGCCGGTTGCGCAAAAAGGGGCCGCACCGAAGCAGCCAGACGTTCGTACCAGGTCTCATGCGCGACTGCCTCGATTTTGGCGTACAGGCTGCGATTGAAACCGGAGCTGACGGGGCGAACATTCCAGCTATCCATGGCCTGCCACAAGGCAGCCTGCTCGAGAGACACGCGGCGGCAGGAAGAGCACTGTTCGAAGTGATTGGTGGCCGCCTGGCTTGTATTCCGCAGCAGCAATTCCGCCCGTTCGCTTTCCTTTAAGGCGCATTTCATGTTCAATCCCTCATTAAAAGATTTCATATTTCTAAGCCATGTGCGCTAGACGCGCCCGCAAAGTTTCATACGCGCGGAACAATAGAGACTTGACAGCCGATTCCGAGCAACTGAGCACTCCGGCAATCTGCGAATATTCCATCTCATCGTACTTGTGCATCAACACGGCGGCACGCTGTTTATCCGGTAGCGACGCAATTGCGCCGCGCACCTCATTCAACTTCACTTCGAAAACCATACGCGATTCAACGGAAGGCTTCCTATCGGAAACCTGAAGCACCGGCGCGCCATCTTTTTCCGCATCGAGGCGCTCCTGCGCGCGTTCGTGCCTGCCATCCCGAAGCCAGTTTAACGCCAGATGGGTGGCAATCCGGAATAGCCAGGTGGTGAATTTGGCCGTCGGTTCATAAGTGGCCCGCGACCGATAGACTCGAAGAAAAACCTCCTGCCCCAGCTCTTCGGCAACTGCAAAATCCTGCACCATACGATACAAAAAATGAATGACCGACGACCTGTGCTTCTCCAACAACAGACTGAAACTTGCCCCGTCACCGTCCCGGACACGAAGCATCAACTGGGCGTCGGTATCCGGGGCCGTTATGGGCCCCATGCCATTCTTAACCCCTTGTTCCATGAAAGGTTTCGCCGTGGGGCCGGGTTATTCGCCACGGAGAGACCGTTCCATGAGAAACCCGATCGCTTCGCGCGGTGAGCGCCCCCCATAGAGCAAGGCGTGCATCTGTTCCGAAATAGGCAGGGCCACGTTATGCCGCAGGCCGAGTTGTACCACGGCCTCGGTGGTTCTCACGCCTTCGGCCACTGTCTTCATTCCCAAATTGATTTGTTCCAGCGTGCGGCCCTCGGCCAGTTGAATGCCCACTTGCCGGTTTCGGCTCAATTCGCCGGTGCAGGTGAGAACCAGATCGCCCAGCCCGGTTAAGCCGCCTAGCGTTTGGGGCTGGGCACCGAGCGCTTCGGCAAGCCGGGACATTTCCGCCAAGCCACGCGTGATGAGGGCGGCAACGGCATTGTCACCGAGGCGCAAGCCGTGGCAGACACCGGCGGCGATGGCGATCACGTTCTTGACCGCGCCGCCAAGTTCGGCACCCGTGACATCGGAGCTGGCGTAAACACGGAATCTCGAATCGCTGTAGAGGAGCTGGACCCGCCCCGCCAGGTCAAGCCGGCGTGATGCGGCTACGATGGCGGTGGGTTGGCCAGAGGCCACTTCGCGCGCGAAGCTGGGGCCTGAAAGTACGGCGATGTTGCTCGAGCCGAGAACCTGCTCTATGAGCTGCGACATGCGCAGCAGCGAGTGCTCTTCCAGCCCTTTCGTCGCACTGATGAGAGTGGCTTGAGGAGAAATGCCGGCGCGGGCGGAACAGAGCACTTCACGCAGCGTGTGAGACGGCACGGCGAAGGTGACCGAATCGGCATCGGCCAGGCAGGCGTCGAGATCGGCATGTATTTCTATGTTTTCAGGTAGCGGGAAACCCGGCAGGTAGCTTTGGTTAAGGCGGTCCCGACCCATGCGGCGCGCGTGTGCGGGATTGTGCACCCACAGCCGCACCGGCAAACCCCGACGCGCGAGCACCAGCGCGAGAGCCGTGCCCCAACTGCCGGCACCGACGACTGCGGGCCGTGTCATTGCTTCCGGGTTCCACCCCAGAAGAACAAGCGCTCCGTGCCGTTTCGGATGCGCTGCGCGTTTTCACCGTGACGCCAGAGCACCAGTGCGCAGCAGAGTATGGCGGCAGTCATGAGCGGCCATTCCGGGCGGCCGATTAACCACACGGCTAACGGGAACGTGATGGCAGCCAAGATGGACCCGAGAGAAATCATGCGTGTGAAGAGCAGCGTCACCAGGAAGACAACGGTGACGGCAGCCGTGGCGGCAGGCGCAAGCATGAGAAACGCTCCCAGAAAAGTGGCTACACCTTTGCCCCCTTTGAAGCCAAGGAAAGGGGTGAACACGTGGCCCAGCAGGACGCAGACAGCGGCGGCCGCTGCCCATAAACCGCTTCCGCCGGAGAGCCGAAAAGCCAACCAAACGGCCAGGTATCCCTTCACGGCATCGAGGAGCAGCGTGGCAATGCCCACCAGAAGCCCGGCGGCCCGGTGAACGTTGGTGGCGCCGATGTTGCCGCTGCCCTGCGAGCGGACGTCGAGGCCGGTCTTCCACTTGACCAGGAGAAAGCCAAAGGGAATTCCGCCCAGCAGGTAGGCGAGTGGGAGCGAGAGCCATTGCATTAGCGGGCCAGCACCTGAAGCGGGAAGGTTTGCAGCTTGGTGTAATGGCCGCCGCAGCTCTCATACAACGAAAATTCAGAACCCGGGAAGGTGCCGAAATGGCCGGGCGGTGTTTCGTCGAGCCTCTCCCGCAGGCCGTGAAGCCGGGTGCATTCGGGAATACGCGCGAGGGTGACATGTGGGCGATAGGGATGCTTTTCGGGCACGATTCCCAGTCTCTGGAGAGCGGCGTCGGTGGCGTGCGCGAGAGCGGTGAGTGCGGCCGAGGGTTCGACGCGCGCGAAGAGCACTTTCGGGTGGCGATCGTTCGGGAAGAAACCAATACCGCTCACGGTGATGAGCGGCTCGGGAAGACTGGCAGGCAGGACGCCGGTCAGTTCGGTGAGGCGGTCCGCGGGCCACTCTCCAATGAACTTGGTGGTGATGTGAAGGTTCGGGGCAGGGCTCCACTTGAGACGTGCGAGAGGCTGCAGCGTGGCGGCCAGGGCGACCAGCCGTTCACGAACTTCGGGGCCGATATCGACGGCGGTAAACAAACGCATAATGGGCGAGTGAATGCCATTCTCCCACGATGTTTTTACGCGCGGCCAGCGGCGGAGGTGGCTCGGGCGCTGCTGGGGCAACTGCTGGTGCATGGCGAGACGGCGGGCGTGATTACGGAGACGGAAGCTTATCTGGGCGGCGAAGATCTGGCCAGCCATTCGGCGCGCGGCAAAACGCAGCGCACCGCCGTAATTTTCGGGCCTCCTGGACACGCCTATGTCTACCTGAACTATGGGCTGCACGAGTGTCTGAATCTGGTTGCCGAACTGGAGGGCCAGCCGGGATGCGTCCTGTTGCGGGCGATTGCGCCGGAGCGCGGGGTGGGACTGATGCGGGCGCGGCGCGGGAATGTGAAAGAGCGTGACCTGGCGAACGGGCCGGGCAAGCTGACGCAGGCTTTGGGAATTACTCGCGCGTTGAATCACGCCGATGTGGCGGGCGCGGATGTGATCCAGGGCGACCTTCGAGTGGAAGAGCGGCCGCCGGTGGAAAGCTCGCGCATCGTGACCACGCCGCGAATCGGCATTACGAAATGCGCGGACTGGCCTCTGCGATTCATTTTGCGGTAAGCCGTGGCCGCGCACGCTTTATGGCTTCCGGAACACGAGTTCGTTACAACCCAGGCTGCCGCCGGCGGTGACCATCTTGCGAAGTTCGAAACCGCGTTCGAGGAAGAATTCGAAAAGCTGTTCCGGTTTGGCGACTTCGAAAGGATAACCGCCCACCCAATCGACCACATCACGCCAGGGGGACATGCCGCGCAGCTTTCCGTACTCTTTCCATTGCTGAAAAGGGCGCAGGCGGAGGGCGTCTTTGGCCCAGCTTCGCCAGTATAGATTGACGCAAATAATCCCCGCGTAAACGGGCTTGAGCGGCTTAGGGACGCGATTGTAAAGCTTCTTGACGGCTAACCAGCGCTGGCTCTTGTTGCCCTGATCGTTATAGATCGCAATGAAAAGAAGACCGCCGGGGCGAACGAGCGGAGCCACGTTTTCGAGAGCCTGCCACATGGAGCCAGTGTGATGGAGCACCCCCCAGGAATACACAATATCGAAACTGCCCAAGCTGGCGATGTAATCGGGATCGAGGACGGAGGCTTCGTCGACGGTCCAGTTCGGGTCATCGGGAAAGTAGCGGCGGCGAAGTTCAGAGGTGCAGTTGACGGAGGCGGGGTCGTAATCGAAGGAGTGCACTTGCGCCCCCAGGCGACGGGCGGCGAGGCTGAAGAGACCGCTGCCGGAGCCGGCGTCGAGCATGCGGAGGCCAGTGAGTGAGGTGAGACCCAACATGGCCTGGAGGGATTCGACGGCGGTGCGGATGCGATCTTCATTGAGCAAACGCAGGAATTGGGCCCAATTGGCGCCGAATTCGAAGCGTTCGCCGGATTCGACCTCCGCGCGATGGGCGGCTTTCGAGGGGTCTATATCGGTGGTGGTCAAGAGTGTGCCGCTCCTTTGCTGCACCTTATAGTGTTCTTGGTGGCTATAATTTCTGTTAATGGAACTGTACCCGCTTCACGTATTCTTGACCGTCGCGAACGAGAAAAGCTTTTCGCGCGCGGCGGAGCGATTATTCCGCACGCAGCCAGCTGTGTCGTTGGCGCTACAACGGCTGGAACTGCAACTCGGCGAAAAGCTGATTGACCGTTCGGCCAAGGAGTTGTTGTTGACGGAGGCAGGCCGTACGGTGCTGGATTATGCCCGCCGGTTCGAGAATCTAGAATCCGAATTACAGAACTCGCTGACCGAATTGCGGGACAATTCCGCCGGGCGGCTAACCATTGGTGCGAACGAATCGACAACACTTTATTTATTGCAGCACATTGAACGGTACCGGCGACTATATCCGAAAGTAAAAGTACAAGTAAGACGTAGCCTTTCAAGCAAAGTGCCCAGCGAAATCCTGAGCGGCAATCTGGAGTTGGGCGTGATCAGCTACGCGCCGGGCGACCATCATCTGACGACGAAGGTGATTTATACCGATTCGCTGGTTTTTGTGGTGTCGCCCGAGCATCGGCTGGCGAGCGTGAAGACCGTGTCGATTGCGGAACTGGGGGAGGAGAATTTTATTGCGCACAACGTGCTTTCTCCCTACCGGGAGGCGGTGCTGCGCGAGTTTCAGCGGCACCAGATCCCTCTGAATATGAATATCGAGATGCCCACTGTGGAGACCATTCGCAAGTTGGTGCTGGCCAATGTGGGCGTGGCGTTTCTGCCGCGAATGTGCGTGGAGAGCGAGTTAAAACAAGGCCTGTTGCGCGCCGTGAAAGTGAACGAGATCACGGTGGAACGGAAAATTCACCTGGTGATGCATTCGCAGCGGGCATTAAGCTATGCGGCGGCGGCATTTTTGGAAGTTTTGGAGGCTTGACAGGAGCCGGAATTGGGCAAAAGTGTATTTTCCGAAACGAAGCCAATTTTGCCCGAGGCCCGCGTCAGACGGAGCTTTTGGAGCGCGGCGAAGCGTTTGGTGGCCGCGAGAAGGCTTCGGGATATCCGCTCTTCCTGAAGCTGGATTTTGCTGAGTTGTTTGTAGTGTTTGAGGAAGGCATTGGTTTGCAGCATAGCCAGGCTCACAGCCGGGTCCTCGATGTTGATTAGGTAATCTGGCGCGGGTTCCTGGTGCGCGAGCGAGAGGAGATTTGCCTCGAGAATGGACGCGCGTTCGAGGCGCCAGTAAAGATCGACGATATGGAGAGCGAGTTGTTGCTCATCTATGCCCACAGGGGCTAAGTCGGCAAGGAGTGCGTCTGAGAAATCCTGATATTCGGTCATATGCGGCTTCCGGTCTAAGACATAGCAGGAAGATTTGGCGCTGGAGCGAGGAAGGGCTGCAAGTGATTAAGCATAATGGGAAGAAAAATTTAAAAATCTGTGACTGAAGGGAGCGCGGGGATACGTTGGCGAAAACGATAACCGCGGGCGATGCCCTTCGATACGCCCTTGCAAAAATGTCAATTTAGACTTAATCTAATCTCTATAGTGAGCGCTGAGGATATCAAACAGTCCGTTGAAGACAGCGGCTTGCGTTGCACATGCCAGCGTTATGCCGTGATGGAGTTTCTGCTGAAACATAACGGGCATCCCACGGCGGCTGAAACCTTCGAGGCGGTAAATCGCCCGGACCTGCGCTGTTCCCGGGCCACAATTTATAACAATCTGCGGGACCTGGTGAGGGCCGGTGTGGTGCGGGAAGTGTTAGGCGAGGGCCGCGCCGCGCGCTTCGATGCCAAGCGCGCGCAGCATCATCATTTCATTTGTGACCGTTGCGGCGTGATGGAAGACATGGATTGGTGCGAGGTGCGGCCGCCCTCTCCGGCGGCGTTGGGCAGGCGCACTTTGCGCGAATCCGAAATCATTTTCCGGGGGCTCTGCGGGAAATGTGCTCCGCGCCGCGCCAAGCGCTCTGTAATGTAGGTTGGCAACTTCGATACACAATGCTTCGAAATTAAGGAAAGAACCACTATGCAAAATATAGACACTCCCACAGCAGAAACTCCTGGCCACGTTCATAAAGAACACGGTGCCAATGGCGCAAGCAAATGTCCCATGTCGGGCGGCTCGAAGCAGGCGTCGGCCGGGGCACGGACGAACGAGGACTGGTGGCCGAATCAACTCAACCTTAAGATTCTGCATCAGCACTCCGAACGATCAAACCCGATGGGCAACGCGTTCGATTATGCCCGGGAATTCAAGACGCTGGACCTGCATGCCGTGGTTGAGGATCTGCGTGTTTTAATGACTGCTTCGCAAACATGGTGGCCTGCGGATTACGGCCACTATGGACCGTTCTTCATTCGTATGGCCTGGCACAGCGCGGGCACGTATCGCATCGCGGATGGGCGGGGCGGCGCGGGGTCCGGAACGCAGCGCTTTGCTCCCCTGAACAGTTGGCCAGATAACGCGAACTTGGACAAGGCGCGCCGTCTGCTCTGGCCTATCAAGCAGAAATATGGCCGGAAACTTTCCTGGGCCGACCTGATTGTGCTTACCGGCAATGTGGCCCTTGAAACCATGGGCTTGAACACCTTTGGCTTCGGCGGTGGCCGCGCTGATGTTTGGGAGGCGCCGGAAGACATCTATTGGGGCCCTGAGACGAAGTGGCTGGGCGATGAGCGGTACAAGGGCGACCGCCAACTGGATCAACCGCTGGGCGCGGTGCAGATGGGCTTGATTTATGTGAATCCGGAAGGGCCCAACGGCAACCCTGATCCGCTAGCCTCTGCGCGCGATATTCGCGAGACGTTCGGCAGAATGGCGATGAACGATGAGGAAACCTTTGCGCTGATTGCCGGCGGACACACGTTCGGCAAGGCGCACGGCGCGGCGGACCCCTCCCAGTATGTCGGCCGCGAGCCGGAGGGCGCACCAATCGAAGAACAAGGGCTCGGGTGGAAAAACAGCTACCAGAGTGGCAACGGCGACCATACGATTACGAGTGGTCTGGAAGGCGCATGGACCAAGAACCCGATCCGGTGGGACAACGACTATCTGGAAAACCTATACAACCACGATTGGGAGTTGACGAAAAGCCCCGCCGGTGCGAACCAATGGACTCCGAAGAACGGGGCAGAGGCCGGCACCGTTCCCGACGCGCATGACGGAGCAAAGCGGCACGCGCCGATGATGTTCACCACGGATATCGCTCTGAAGGCAGATGCGGCGTATGCGGAGATTGGAAGGCGGTTCCTCGACCATCCCGAGCAGTTTTCAGACGCGTTTGCCAAGGCATGGTTTAAGCTGACGCACCGCGATATGGGACCAATTTCCCGCTATCTTGGCCCACTGGTTCCCACGGAGCCGCAGATTTGGCAGGACCCGATTCCTGCGGCTGACTATAAATCCATTGATGAGCAAGATATCGCGACCCTGAAAGCGACGATTTTAGGCTCCGGGTTGTCTATTGCCGAGTTGGTCTCAACGGCATGGGCTTCGGCGGCAACTTTCCGCGGCTCAGACAAGCGCGGCGGCGCGAACGGTGCGCGCATCCGGCTGACCCCGCAAAAGGATTGGGAAGTGAACCAACCGGCGCTTCTCACCAAAGTTCTGGAAAAGTTTGAGGGCTTCAAGAAGGAGTTTGATGAATCGCAAACCGGAGGCAAGAAAGTCTCTCTGGCAGATCTGATTGTGCTGGGCGGCTGCGCAGCCGTGGAGGAGGCGGCGAAGCGAGCGGGCCACAACGCTACGGTTCCATTTTCGCCGGGACGCACCGATGCTTCGCAGGAGCAGACCGATGTGGAGTCTTTCGCGGTGCTAGAGCCGGTGGCCGACGGCTTCCGTAACTATCTGCGCGGCGGACAACACGGGCCGGCCGAGGAGTTGCTGGTAAATCAGGCGCAGTTGCTGACGCTGACTGCGCCAGAGATGACTGTTCTGATTGGCGGCATGCGTGTGCTGGGGACAAACTTCGTGGGCACCAAGCACGGTGTGTTTACTAAGCAACCGGAAACGCTGACGAATGACTTCTTCGTGAATCTATTGGACCTGCACACCAAGTGGGGGCAATCGCCATCACAGGAAGGCTTATTTGAAGGCAAGGATGGCATAACGGGTGAACGGAAGTGGCTCGGCAAGTCCGTGGACCTGGTGTTCGGTTCCAATTCACAGCTTCGCGGGTTGGCGGAAGTTTACGCGAGCTCAGACGCACAGGAGATGTTTGTTCGGGACTTTGTGGCTGTGTGGCACAAGGTGATGCACCTGGATCGCTTTGATCTTATGTAGGTGGGCGGATCGGTCGAGACGAATTGTAGGCGGAGCGCCTTGGTGACAGGGCGCTCTTTTTTGTAAGTGCCTGACGGGCTGCTTGCTTGAATCGTTGGCGAGAAGGTCGTCGGTAATGGGTACACTTGGCTGGGATACGGTTCCGAGACCGGGCTTTCGACAGCCTAAGATAAACACTGCGCCGTCAGTTGCGGTTTATTCGCTCTGAGCGCTCACATGCACGGATTGCGCGTTTACGGACAATTGGGCTGCCCCAACTCCATTTGCACGGATGCATAGTTACAAAAGAAAGGTGTTCGGGCTCGGCTCCCGTGCACGAAGAGCCACTACGAATTGCTCGCACGCAATGCGCGCCCCGGCTGATTTGACGGCTGGCTCTTTGATTAGGCGGGTCTGTTTCTCACGAGCACAAAGAGTGATGATTCTTCAACAATTTATACGCTTTGGTAAAATGCCCTAAGTCGAAATGAACTACAAAACGGAGCGTAGCTGCGATGTCTTGCCAAGGTTAAACGCTAGTGTAGTGCTTCACACACTTTGATTATTATCGAGCACCTTGCGGGCGGGTGACTTTTTCGAGGATGTCGCGGGCCGACGTGGTCCAGATAAAGGGCTTGGGATTCAGAGTGTGGCGGTCG
>Ga0123338_10001857_pt1 | contig 19981 bp, 20 predicted proteins | sample grotaG_FD_89793 | JGI IMG/M metagenome (GOLD analysis project Ga0123338, IMG submission 89793) | Glacier valley bacterial and archeal communities from Borup Fiord, Nunavut, Canada, to study Microbial Dark Matter (Phase II) -... | ecosystem: Environmental > Aquatic > Freshwater > Ice > Glacier ...
GACACCTACTTCAACCTGGACCGCCGCCACTCCGCCCTCGGCTACCGCTCGCCCCACCAATTCGAACAAGAACTCAAATCCACCCTACCTTAGCTCACTGTCCGTTTTTACTGGACCACCACAGGTGTACCCTGACTCCGTTCCGCTGCCGTTGCTGGTTTGGGCCAGCGCCCCAGAGGCAGTTGCCAGCACGTAAACCAGTGCCCCCAGAAGCCAATGGCAGCACTTTTGGTTGAAATTTTCCATGAAAAAAGTGAAAAGGTGAATGGATGCACAAGGCTAGAGCCGGCAATGCATTCAAAAAAGGACAAACTGAGCCTTTTTGCTACATCAGTTTTCACTCAAAAAGGAGTCATCTCATCGCCACTAAGCGTGCTTTTTGTTTCGTTACCCTCCCCCCCCTATTAGCAAATTATTTAAATAGTACAGCATCTTAATTCTTGAGTAAAAGATGAATTTGTTACATCCGTTGGGCTCGCCGGTCTACTGCTCACTAGATTACCCTTTGATTATCAACAGTTGCAAGGCAACCCGCCAGGCGGCCGGTCAGTAAGGCTAACGGACCGTATTCGCCCGTTTATGATAGTCAACTCCACGCCCGCCGGCTGGCAAGTCATCTACCAGCAAGCCCACGCCCTGCTGGCTTCGCAGCTGGCCTGGCACTGGCCGCCCACCCTGCCGCCCGCCCAGTGGGTGGGCCTGCTGGCCGCCATTGCCCAGCACGACGACGAGCAGGCCGCCTGGCGCGGCCGCGGCGGCCACCACGGCCTCACCGCCGCCGGCGCCCCGGCCAATTTCGCCCAACTGCCGTTCTCGATGGAGCAGGCCCAAGGGGTGCTGGCCGCGGCGCGTTTCCAGGGGCGATGGCGCAGCCTGCTCACCGGCCTGCACCTGAGCTGCCTTTACGAAGGCCTGCGGGGCCAAAGCCAGGAAATCACGGCCTTCCTCGACGAGCTGCGGGCCCGGCAGCAGCAGTGGCGCCGGGCGCTCAAGCTCCGCAAGTCCGCGGCCGAGCAGGCCTACGCCCTGCTGCACTGGTGCGACCGGCTCTCGCTCATTCTCTGCCGGCACGAAATCCCGGAAATGGGCCGCGCCGTGGAAATCTTCCACGGCCCCGACGGCCGGCGCTACGACCTGCACCGCCCCCGGCCCGAGGGCCCCGTGCACATCGCCCCCTGGCCCTTCGCCGCCCCCGAAATCGAGGTGAGCGTGGAGGCCAGCGTGCTCACCCAGCTGCAGTTCCGGGACGACGCCGCGCTGGCCGCCGCCCTGCGCGCCGCCCCCGTCGAAACCCTGCGCTGGACGCTACGCGCCTAGGCCGGCCGCGCCGAAGGGCCAACGTGGCCCGGTTGCGGCCGTATTAGCACCCGGCGCCCACCTTCCGCCGTTCTTTCCTGCGCAGCATGGCACACTACAAATTTGCCGACGTTCTGGCCGTTCTCAAGTCCTCGGCGGCGGAGTTCAGCAACAACAACTCGTTCCGGCACGCGGCGGCGCTGTCGTACTACACCATTTTTTCGTTGCCGCCGCTGCTGCTCATCGTCATCACGGTGGCCAGCGCCGCGTACGGGGGCGAGGCCGTGACCGGGCAGATTTACGGGCAGATTAAGGGCCTCGTCGGGGCCGATTCGGCCAAGTTTCTGCAAGACAGCATCGCCACCTTCACCAAGCAGCACAACGGGGCCCTGGCCACGGCCATTGGCATCGGCACGCTCATTTTTGCGGCCACCACCTTTTTCGTCACCTTGCAGGAGAGCATCAACGACATTTGGAACCTGAAGGTGAAAACCGAAGGCATCGGCATTGGGGCGTTTCTCAAGCAGCGGTTCTTGTCGTTCGGGCTCATTCTGAGCGTGGCCCTGCTGCTGCTCATCTCCTTTGTGGTGAGCGCCGTGCTCAGCGCCTTCACCGGCTTGTTGCAGCAGCTGCTGCCCGAAGTGGGCGTGCTGGCCATCAAGGCAGTCGACTTTGCGCTGTCGTTGGGCGTCACCACGCTGCTCTTCGCCCTGATTTACCGGTTTTTGCCCGACGCCATCATCCGCTGGCGCGACGTGGGCATCGGCGCTTTCATCACGGCGCTGCTCTTCGTGATTGGCAAGTTTCTCATTGCTTTTTACATCGCCAAGTCCAACCCGGGCTCGGCCTTTGGCGCGGCCGGCTCGGCCATCGTGCTGCTGCTGTGGGTCAATTATTCCTCGCTCATCATCTTCTTCGGGGCCGAGTTCACCCAGGAGTTTGCCGACGCTTTCGGCCAGAAGGTGCAGCCCAAGGCCCACGCCGTGCGCGTGCGCCTCGAAGAAGTGGCCCCCGGCGAGTCGGACGAGGAAAAAGCCACCGGCCGCCCTCGTAGCGAGGGCAAGTGGAAGGCGTAGGCCCCAAACGCCGGGAAGCAGGAAGTCCCTTCGATAGAGCCGAAAATCCGTCGCCCGACCCGGTGTAAATGGGTTTCCGGCGGCTTTGGATGCCAGCGTGGCGCCGCCTCGGCCCGCGCGAAAAGTCCGACAAACCCAACTAATTGGTTGCAACCCTGGCGGGCTTTCGGGCCATCTTTGAGGAAACAAATTTTCCTCATGACCAAAACCTTACGCCTTTTTTGCTGCGGCCTGGCCCTGGCCTTGCCAATATTGCCCGCCCGCGCCCAGGCGCCCGCTGAGCGGGTACTCGTCGTCAGCCCCGGGGTGGGCGAGGTCATCGACGGCGCCGAAAAGGCTCGGTTCGGCCTGTTCCTGTACTACGCGGCCGACGATTTTCAGGAAGCCCGGTTCGTGCAGGCTTTGGCGCCGGACAGCGCCATCACCCTGCGCACCCGCCTGCGCGACGGCCGCCAAGTAACCCGGCTCTTCACCCCGGCCGAGTTTCGGGCCGTGGGCGAAACCATTGCGCGCCGCCAGCGCGAGCTTGATGCGGCGCCCCAGCCCGCGCCGGCCGCCGCCGCTGCCGCCGCCGGCCCGGACGCGCCCGAGCTGCCGGGCCGCACCTACAGCGTGGAGTTGCGCTCGGGCAACACGTTTGTGGGCGTGTTGCGGGCCGCCGACGCCCAGGAATTGGCGTTCAGCACCAAAGACTTGGGCGAGGTGCGCATCCAGCGCGCCAACCTCAAGCGCCTCGTGCTGCTCACGGCCGAGCAGGCCGCCAAAGGATATTCCGACGTGGGCAACGGCACGCGCCTCTTCTTTGCGCCCACGGCCCGCAACCTGCGCCGCGGCGAGGGCTACCTGCAGAACATCGACGTCTACCTCTTCGGGGCCAACTACGGCATCACCGACAATATTTCGGTGGGCGTGCTGGTGCCCATCATCCCGGGGCTGGGCGCCAACGTGTTTGCCTTCACGCCCAAGGTGAGCGTGGCGGTGAGCGAGAAATTCAGCATCGGCGGCGGGGCGCTCTACGCGCGGGCCTTCGGCTACGGCGGCGGGGTGGCCTACGGCGTGGGCACCTACGGCACCGCCGACGACAACGCCACGCTGGGCCTGGGCTACGGCTTTGCCGACGGCGAAGGCGTGAGCAGCAGCCCCGTGGTGCTGCTGGGCGGCGCCAAGCGGATATCGCGCAGCTTCTCCTTCCTCAGCGAAACGTACGTGGCCTCGGGCGGTTTTTTTGGCTTGGTAGGGGGGCGGGTGCAAGCCGAGCGGTTCGGGGGCAGCCTGGGCTTCGTCTATGGCTCCATAATCGGCGGCATTTACCCCGCGTATTTGGAAGTCACTTACCGGTTTGGCAAGCACAAGTAGCCGGCCGGTGGGCCCAAAGGCCTACGCCGCCGCGGTCTTCTCTTCCTTCACCGCCAGTTGCCCGCAAGCGGCGTCGATGTCCTTGCCGCGGCTGCGGCGGATGTTGGTTTGCACGCCGCGGTCGGCCAGGTACTTGTGGAAGGCGGTGATTTTGTCGTCGGCCGCGTTTTGGTAATCGGCGTTTTCGATGGGGTTGTACTCAATCAGGTTCACCTTGCAGGGCAGCCATTTGGCAATTTTGAACAGGTGCTCGGCGTCGTCCAGACCGTCGTTGAAGCCGTCGAACACGATGTACTCATACGTGACTTTGCGGCCGGTTTTCTGGTGGTAATACTGGAGGGCTTCCTTGAGCGAGGCCAGCGAATTGGCCTCGTTGATGGGCATGATTTCGTTGCGCTTGGCGTCGGTGGGCGCGTGCAGCGAGAGGGCCAGGTTGGCCTTTACGTCGTCGTCGGCCAGCTTCTTAATCATCTTGGCAATGCCGGCCGTGCTGATGGTGATGCGCCGCGGGGCCATGTTCAGGCCGTCGGGCGCGGTGATGCGGCGCACGCTTTCCACCACGTTGGCGTAGTTGAGCAGCGGCTCGCCCATGCCCATGTACACGATGTTGGTGAGCGGCGTGCCGTACTGGCTTTCGCACTGCTCGCGGATGCGCACCACCTGGTCGTAAATCTCGGCCGCGTCGAGGTTGCGTTTGCGGTCCATGTAGCCGGTGGCGCAAAACTTGCACGTGAGCGAGCAGCCCACCTGGCTGCTGATGCAGGCGGTCATCCGCGTGTCGTGCGGGATGAGCACGCCCTCCACCACGTTGCCGTCATACAGCCGGAAGGCCGACTTGATGGTGCCGTCGTTGCTGAGCTGCTTGTTCTGCACCGTCACCCCGTTTATCACGAAGTGCGCCGCCAGCAGCTCGCGGGTGCCCACCGAGAGGTTGTTCATCTCCTCGAACGTGGCGGCGGTGTTTTTCCACAGCCACTCCGTCACCTGCTTGGCGCGGAAGGGCTTCTCGCCGTGCTCCACCATAAACGCCTTCAGGTCGTCGGGCGAAGTTTTGCGGATGTCGCGCTTGGCGGCGGTAGGGGCGAGGGGCAGTTCCAGTAACATAGGGCAAAGATACAAGCCGACAGACCGTTGGGTTCCTGGGCCGGTTGAATTGCGCGAAGACGTTACTTGTCGGGGCCGACCAGTTTCAACGTGTAGCTCATCGACACGCGCCGCCCGTTGATTGAACCAGGGACTAAGCGGGGCAGCTTACGGCCGGCGGCTAGCAGTGCCGCCTCACACGCGGCGGGCAGGGCCTGTAATGCGGGGCGGGTGCCCACACCCCCCCGCCTGCCGGCTGCAAATTCCTCCGCGGTGATAAGAGGCATGTTGTTAAGGCTCATTACGTCGTGGATAACCCCGCTGGGCCCAATGGTAATGTCCACAACAACAGGGAACGTTGGGGCAACGCAACCGGCCGCCACACTCGCGGCTTGGAATTCGCGCAGCAAATCTTGGGTAAGCATCTCGGTGCCTTCCTTGCCCCGGTAGAGGGGCATATACTGCACGTAGGTGTACCGTTTGGTTAGCGAATCGGTGGCGGCGGGCATGCTGGCTGCGGCTGGCCGGCCTTTCTGGGCCTGCACGGACGAGCGAGTCAGCAGGGACAGTGCGCCTGCCAAGGCAAATGTGTGAATAACATTCATTGGAAAGGTGATGAATGGAAAGGAATGCGCTTTTGAAGGTATTGTTTGAGTTGTTCAGGCTACTGCACCTGCGCCGCCAGCGCCGCCGGCAGCAGCCGCAGCTTGTGGGTGTTGTAGTCGAAGCAGAGCATCCCGGTTTTGGCGCGGGCCACTTCCTTGCCCGCTTGGTTGTGCACGTGGTACACCACGTCGAAGCCGTACTTGTTGGGGTCGGCGGCGGCGATATCAATTCGCAGCCGGTCGCCGTGGAAGGCCTCGCCCTTGTACTCCACGGCCACATCCACCATGATGAGGCCCAGCTTGGTGACGGGGTCGAAGTCGTTGGGCACGCCCAGCGAACGCAGGAAATGCACCCGCGCCTCGTGCAAAATGCCCAGCAGCGCGTCGTTGCCGAGGTGGCCGCCGTAGTTCAGGTCGGTGATGCGCACGGGCACTTCCGTAGTGAAGGGGAAGGTGCCGGGCAGGGCTACTTTTACGCGGGCCATGTTTTCAAGGAAGAATCAGGAATGAAAAACGAAGAGTTTTCCGAAGGGCCAAAGGTAGAAGTGCGCCGCACGGCCGACGGCTCGGCCACGCTGTACGTGCCGGCGCTGGACGAGCATTACCATTCCACGCACGGCGCCCGGCAGGAATCGGAGCACGTGTTTATTCAGGCCGGGCTGGCGCCGCTGCTCGATGCCGGCCTGGGCCAGCCCTGCCGCCGGCCCCTGCGCTTGCTCGAAGTGGGCCTGGGCACCGGCCTCAACGCGCTGCTCACCCTGCGCACGGCCCGGCACGCCGGCGCCGCCGTGGCCTACGACGGCTACGAAACCCGGCCCCTGCCCGCCGCCGTGGTGGCCGCCCTGGCGCCGGACTGGGCCGCCCAATCCGAGGCGTTGGGCCAGGGATTTGCGGCGCTGCACGCCGCGCCCTGGGGCCAGGTGCACCCGCTGGCGCCCGCCTTTTTCCTCACCAAGCTGCACGAACCCCTACAGGAAGCCGCCCTGCCCGCTGCTTATTACGACCTGATTTATTTCGACGCCTTTGCTCCCGAAAAACAGCCCGAGCTGTGGGCCGAAGCCATTTTTGCCCAGTTGTCCGCCGCCGCCGCGCCGGGTGCGGTGCTGGTGAGCTACTGCGCCCAGGGGCAGTTTCGGCGCCACCTGCGGGCCGCCGGCTGGCGGGTAGAAAAGCGGCCCGGCCCGCCCGGCAAGCGCGAAATGACGCGGGCGGTGAAGGATGAATCGGTGATTGCGTGATTCGGTGATTGCGCAAACAAGTTATTTTGCACGCAGGGCGAGCGCCCATCAGCCATTTTCCCGTTCACTATCGCCCGCTGGCAAGGCCCCGGTTACACAAAAACAACTGCTTAATCACTCCGTCATTCAATCCCTGACTCACCGCTTTGTCCCGTAAATTTCTCGAAACCGAAGGCCCGGCCTGGGTCGCCGACGGCCTTATCAGCGAAGAGCAGCGCCTGAAGCTGCTGGCCCGCTACCCGCCCGAAGCGTCGGCGGGGGGCTTGCTGCCGGTGCTGGGCAGCGTGCTGGTGGGCCTCAGCGGCCTGAGCCTGGTGGCGGCCAACTGGCAAGCCCTGCCCGAAGCGTTGCGGCTGGCGCTGCTGCTGGGCAGCCTGCTGGCGGCCTACGCGGCCGGGGCGTACTTTCTACGCCGCGGCAATCCCGACCTGGGCCACGGCCTCATCGGGTTGGGGCTGCTGCTGTTCGGGGCCAGCATCGTGCTCACCAGCCAGCTCTACCAGCTGGTGGGCTACGACGCCAGCGGCCTGCTGGCCTGGGTGGTGGCCGGCGTGGCCCTGAGCTACGTCTACGGCTCGCGGCTGCTGGTGCTGCTCACGGTACTCATCGGAGCAGCCGTGCAAACCTATTGCGTGGAGGCGCTGGGCAGCTTCAGCTACGCCACCGGGGTGCTGGTGGCCGCGGGCCTGGGCTATTACTGGTGGCGCCGGCCCGATGTGGTGGGCAGCACCGTGCTGGCCGCCGGGCTGCTGTGGCAGGCGGGATTGCTGATTATTGTGCTTCACGCCAAAATCACCTGGTTCTTTGTGCCCGCCATGGCCGTGTACGCGGCCGGCGACTGGCAAGCGAACCGCGCCGGGGGCCGGGCCCTGCAGGGGCCGCCGCTTGCGGCGGCCTACCTGTTCATGTTCGGGCTGGCCACCTTTGGCGAAACCGATACCTACGCCAACGTGCTGCGCCCGCCGCTGCTGTCCTACCTGGCGGCGCTGGGGGCCGTGCTGGCGGTGTCGGTGACCGGCAAGCGGATGCGGGGCCGGTTGGCTTCGTTGCCCGACTGGCTGCTGCTGCTGCCCGGTTTTTACCTGCCCGGGGGGCTGCCGCTGGCCGTGGCCACGTTGGTGGTGCTGTATGCCCACGCCGGCTCGGTGCTGGCCCGCGCCGACCGCGACCAGGACGCCGAGCAACTGACCGTGGGCGCGGTGCTGTTCGTGGCCGCCACCGCCGTGGCCTATTTCAAGCTCACCTGGGCCTTCCTTGACAAGTCCCTGTTCTTTCTCTTGGGCGGAAGCTTGCTGCTGGGCCTGAGTTGGTACCTGCGCCGCCGCAACGCCCGCCGCATGGGCGACAGTGTCGTTTCCACCGCTGAGGAACAGCCGTCACGCCGGTAGTCCGGACAACTACTCCCCGCTCCCTATTGACTATTCGCTGATAATTAATGCCTGACTTGCTCACTTGGTTTTCGGAGCCCACCCGCCGCCGGCCGCTGCTACGCCTGCTGGTGGCGGCGCAGGTGCTGTACGTGCTGGGCGTGGCCGGCGCGGGCTACGCCACGGCGGCTTTCGGCGCGCACATTGTCCTCACCACCGCGCCCGTCGACCCGCACGACTTGCTGTATGGCGACTTCGTGCGCCTGCGCTACAGCATCAGCGAAGTGCCGCTGGAGCTGTGGCGCGCCGCCGCCCCGCCGCGCCGCCGCCAGGGCGTGTTCGTGCTGCTGGCCCCCGGCCCCGATAGCACCAGTACCGCCGTGGGCGTGTACGCCGCGGCACCCCGCGCCGCCGCGGGCCAGGTGGTGTTGCGCGGCTGGGTCACCGAAGTGTACCGCCACGCCCTGGGCCTGCGGTTCAACCTGGAGCGCTACTACGTGCCCGCAAGCAGTGCCCTGCGCCTGGAAAAGGCCGGCCGCCAGCACCCGCTACGGGTGCGGGTAAGCATCGCGCCCTGGGGGCAGGCGCGCATCGCGGGCGTGGAAGAAGAGCTAGCAAAAACCCCCGAACCTAGCCGTTGAGCCAGATTCGGGGGCAGCGTAAATAACGCTGGGTGCGGTTGGCTACTGAATTTTGTACGTCACCGGCACCGTGAACGAGACGTTGACCTCGCGGCCGTTTTGCTTGCCGGGAATGAACCTGGGCAATGATTTGATGGCCCGCAAAGTTTCCTCGTCAAGCCCGGCCCCGAGGCCTCTCACAATTTTCAAGTCAACTACTTCCCCCTTGTTGTTGACGGTGAAGCTGGCGTAAATCTTGCCTTCAACCCCGGCGGCAATGGCCCGGGACGGGTACTTCACCGCCCGCTGAATGGCGGCCACGATGGCCGCTTGGCCGCCCCCGCCGGGCAGCTCGGGCATTTGCTCCACCGCCACGTAAAGGTGGGAATCCACCGCTTCGCCCACGGCCGCCGGGGGCTCCACGGCGGCCAGTTCGCCCGGGTCGGGCTGGCCCGTGCCGGCCGCGGTCACCGCGCCCACGCGCGCTTCGGCCAGGGCCGCCTGTTCGGGCACTTCTTCGGTCACCTGCGGGTCGGGCGCCACCACGGGCGGCGTGAAGCGGACGGTGGCCACGCGGGGCGGCTGCGCGGGCGGGGCCCCCGGCGGGGGCGCCACCGGGGGCGGCGTAATGGTTTTGGGGTCGAGCGGCGGGGCAATGAGCGTCACCACCTCTGCGTGCTTGGGCGGGGCGGCGGGCAGCCGGCCCCGCAACAGCTGCGCCACCAGCGGAAATACCAGCAGCAGCGCCAGCAGGACCGTGGCGATGGCCAGCGCGCGCGTCACGTGGCGCTGGTAGAGGCCGCGGAGCTGGTAGGCCCCGTAGCCTTGGTTGCGGCCATCGAACACGATGTCGTCGAGGCTGGCCGTGGCCAGCCGGGCATTGGTCATCATAACGCGGAGGGGGAAATAAGGGTGAGGTCGTCCTGGGTAATTTTGACCAGCGCGTAGCGGGTCTGCTTGGCAATGTTCATCTCGTCGAGCACGTCCACCATGTCCTGGTATTTCGACGCCGCGCTGGGCTTGATGAGCACCACCAACCGGGGTTGCTGCCGGCGCCGCTGCCGCAGCACTTCCCGGAGGCCATCCGCTGCGAAGGTGGTCGTATGCAGCTCGGGCACGGCCACGGTTTTGTCCTTGGGCGCGTTCAGGCCGAAGAAGTAATGCACCCGGTGGCCCGTGCCCAGGACAATGGTCATGGCCTTCGACAGGGCCACGGGGGTGCGGTCGTCGTTCAGCGCCGGCATTTGCAGCTCCATGGTGAAAGGCTTGGCAAACGTGGTGGTGAGCATGAAGAAGGTGAGCAGCAGAAACGCCAGGTCCACCATCGGGGTCATGTCGATGCGGGTCGACATCTTTTTCGCTCGGCGCTTGCCGCCCCGGTGGGCGCCGGCCGCCTGCTGGATTTCTGCCATCGTCGCTGTCCGTAAAAGGGGTGAAGAATACCCGGCCAACGCGCGGCCCGAACCACTTATTGTGAGGGTTTTACCAACCAAAAAATAATTTTTGCCGCTGTATCAGAATGCCCAATTGCGGCGTTCTTTCCGGATGCCTCAGAAACGCCACGCGCCGCCCGGCGCGAGGCAGGCGTGCAGGGGCACGTCGGTGGGCCGCACGTCGGCGATGGGCACAAAGGGCGCTATTTCCAGCACACTCAGGCCAATAAACAGTGTTTTTGGGCCGCACTGGGCCAGAAACCGGTCGTAGTACCCGCCGCCGTAGCCCACGCGGTGGCCGGTTTCGTCTACGGCAAGCAGGGGCACCAGCACGGCATCGAGGGCGCCGGGCAGCACTTCGGTGGCGGCCGTGGCCACTGGTTCGGCAATGCCCCAGGAGTTGTTGTGGAGGGCCGTGCCGGGCGTCAGCTCGTAGTGCTTCAGCGAAACGCCGTCGGGCTGCATCACCGGCGCGGCCAGGCGCACTGGCAGCGCTTCGGCCCAGATGCGCCGGGCAATGCGCCAGGTGTCGGGCTCGTGCTTGGCCATGATGGGCAGAAACAGGTGCAGCCAGCGCCACTCCGCCACGGGAAAATGGCGAAACAGCAGCTCGCTGAGCTGCTGGCTACGGCGGGCCACCTCGGCGGTGGGCAGGGCCTGGCGGCGGGCTAGCGCGGCGCGGCGCAGGGCGGCTTTCATCATGCGTCGGCCAGCCTATTCTTCCTCCAGCACCGTGAACTCCAGCGCCAGCGGCTCAAACGCGTCGAGCAGCTGCTTGATGAAGCCGGGGTTGTTTATCAGGACGCTGAGCACGTTGTCGGAGCGCTCCTGCAGGCCGCCTTCGGGAAAGAGCTTGTCCTTGAGGGCGGCCAGCTGCGCGTAGGCGGTTTCGTGTTTGGCTTCGGCGGCTTTGCTCAGGCGCTTTTCCAGGCCGGCGAGGCCCGCGGCGGCCTTTTGAGCTTCGGCGGCCACGGTGCGGACCAGGGTGGGGTCGAGGCGCTGGGCCACGTCCTGCACCTGCTGGAAAGCGGCGGCCAGGGTCTGTTGCTGGGCGGCCAGGCTGATTTCTTCCTGGCCCAGAGCGGCGCCCACCTGCTTCTTCAAGTCGGGCAGCGAGCGAAATATTTCGTGCGAAGTCAGCCCCAGCTTCTTCAGCTTGCCGGCGTTGGCCCGGCTGATGTACTCGGCCGAATTGCGCGGCAGTACGATGGGAAACGGCACCCCAAACGCCGCAAACACGTCTTTCAGCTGAAACCAGTACGCCACCTCGGCCCCGCCGCCGACGTAGGCCAGGTTGGGCAGCAGGATTTCCTGGTACACCGGCCGCAGCACCACGTTGGGGCTGAACTGCTCGGGGTGCTGCCGGGCCAGGGCCAGCAGTTCGGCCTGGCTGTGGCAGCGGGCCGTGTTGCGCACGGTCACTTCCACGCAGTCGGCGCCGCCGGCGTCGGGCTCCAGCCGCTCGCGCTTGCCCTCGTCGGTGAGAAAAAACAGGTTGATGGGCCGCGAAAACACCTGCGGCTTGTAGCCGGCGGCGGTCAGGCGCGCGTTGGTGGCTTGCACGGCGGCGTTGGACACCTGCCCGCTCAGCTCTTGTTCCAGCAGCGGCACCAAGGCCTGCTTCAGGGCCGGCCGGTCGGCGTCGAGCGTCACCAGCCCGAATTCGCCAAACAGCGCATCGGCGAGGCGGCGCGTGGCCTCGGCCAGGTTTTTCGACTCGCTGTAGGCCTTGCGGAAAGCGGCCGGCACTTCGGGCGGCAGCTGGCCCAGGAGTTCTGCCAAGTCCCCCAGCGGCAGGCGGCCGACGGGGCCGCCGGTGCCGGCCGCGTCCCAGGCGTAGGTTTTGCCGAACAGCGAAAAATGGTTGATTTCGGCGAAGTCGTGGTCCTCGGTGGCCATCCAGTACACTGGCACAAAGTCGTACTGCGGGTAGGCCGCCTTCAGCTGCCGGCTGAGCTTGATGGCGGTCACAATTTTGTAAATGAAGTACAGCGGGCCCGTGAACAGGCTGAGCTGGTGGCCGGTGGTCACGGTAAACGTGGTGGGCTCGGCCAGCAGCAACAGGCTGGTTTCGATGGCCGGCTCCGGGTCGGGCGCCAGGCCGTACTGGTCGCGCAGGGCGCTCACCAGCCGCTTGCGGGCCTCGGGCGCGTACGCCGCCCGCTTTTCTTCGATTTGCGCGGCGAAGTTTTCCAGCGCCGGCCAACGGTGATAAAACGGCGCCAGGGCCGGCTTTTGGGTAATATAATCGGTCAGAAGGCCGGAAAACGCGCCGGTGTCGGCGTAGGAAAGCGTGGAAATGGGCATAGGGCGAGCGAGGTTGCCGAAGCAAACCGCTTCGTGCCGCAAAAGTCTACAAGAAGTACGGCGCGTTGCCTACACCAGCGTGCCGTATAAATCGAAATCCGTGGCGGCGGTAATCTTCACGTTCGCAAAGTCGCCTAGGCGCACGAACGTGTCGCGCTCCACCGGCACCAGCACTTCGTTGTCCACTTCGGGCGAGTCGAACTCGGTGCGGCCCACGAAATGGCCGCTTTCCTTGAGGTCGAACAGCACTTTGTAGGTCTGGCCCACCCGGGCTTCGTTCAGCTCCATCGAAATGCCTTGCTGCAATTCCATGATGGCGTCGGCACGCTCCTGCTTCAGCTCGGCCGGCACGTCGTCGACCAAGGTGTGCGAATGCGTGTTTTCTTCGTGCGAGTAGGTGAAAATGCCCAGCCGCTCAAAGCGCGTCTGCTCCACGAAGTCGTACATTTCCCGGAAGTCCTGCTCCGTCTCGCCGGGGTGGCCGGCAATGAGCGTGGTGCGCAGCGCAATGCCCGGCACCCGCTGCCGGATGGTGTCGACCAGCTCGATGGTGCGGCGCTTGGTGATGCCCCGGCGCATGCTCTTGAGCATGGCATCAGAGCCGTGCTGCAAGGGCATGTCCAGGTACTTGCAGATGTTTTCGCGCTCGGCCATCACGTCCAGCGCATCCAGCGGGAACTGCGACGGATAAGCGTACTGCAGGCGAATCCAGTCGATGCCGGCCACGTCGGACAGGTGGCGAAGCAGGTCGGCCAGCTTGCGCTCGCCGTAGGCTTGCAGGCCGTAGTAGGTCAGGTCCTGGGCAATGAGAATCAGCTCCTTGGTGCCCATACTGGCGAGGCGCTTGGCCTCCTTCACCAAGTCTTCGATGGGCCGGTCCACGTGCTGGCCGCGCATTAGCGGGATGGCGCAGAACGAGCAGGGGCGGTTGCAGCCTTCGGCGATTTTGAAGTAGGCGTAGTGGCGCGGCGTGGTCAGCAGCCGCTCGCCGATGAGCTCGTGCTTGTAGTCGGCGTTGAGCACCTTCAGCATCTGGGGCAGCTCCAGGGTGCCGAAATAGGCGTCCACCTGCGGAATTTCTACCTCCAACTCGTCCTTGTAGCGTTGCGAGAGGCAGCCCGTCACGTAGAGCTTGTCGAGGCGGCCGGCCTGCTTTTCATCCGCGTAGCGCAGAATGGTGTCGATGCTTTCCTGCTTGGCGTTGTCGATGAAGCCGCAGGTGTTGATGATGACGATGTTGGCGTCGGACTTCTGGGCCTCGTGGGTCACGGCGAAGTCGTTGGCCTGGAGCTGGCCCATGAGCACCTCGCTGTCCACGATGTTCTTCGAGCAGCCCAGGGTGATGACGTTTACTTTATTAGTGGTCTGATTTCTAACCTTCACAATCGCTGATTTAAACTGATTAACCGGGATTTCGCTGATTTCCTGTTCTTCAGCGAAGGCGGGGTATTTACTAATTTTTAGCTGATGCGCTACCGGAGCCCGGCGAGGGCAAAGGCGAAGCCGGGCAGCACGTCCTCGCCGCTCAAGGTTTCGGCAAAGCTTTTGGCCACGCTCACCGAGCCGTCGGCGCGAAAAACCCGGGCCGTTTCGGTTTTAGGGTCGATGAGCCAGCCCAGGCGGCAGCCGTTGGCGAGGTACTCCTCCATTTTCACCACCGCGTCGGTCAGCGCGTCGGACGAGCTCACCAGCTCCACCACGAAGTCGGGGCACAACGGCGGAAATTTTTCCTGCTGCCCGGCCGGCAGGGCCTGCCACGCCTCGGCGCGCACCCAGGCCGCGTCGGGCGAGCGCACCGCGCCGTTGGGCAGCCGAAAGCCGGTGGAGGAATCGAACACCGGGCCGGCGTTAGCTTCTTCGGCCCAAAGGCCCAAGCGCATGATTACTTTGGTGTTGCGGCGGCCCGTGTCTCCTCCGGTCATGGTTGAAAACTCAATGGTGCCGTCGGCGCGGCGTTCAAACTTCGACTCGGGGTTGCGCTGGCAGAAGGCATAGAACTCGTCCCCGCTCATGCGGTTGAGCCGGTCGGCCAGGCTAACGGGCGCCCCCGGCTCCAGGCCGGGGCCGGGCGTGGCAAAAGGCAGGGTGATGTTCAGCATAAGACAACCAACAACGGGATAAAGCCAAATGATTCAGCGCCTACAGCGCCTCGAACTGCCGCAAAAACCGCATGTCGTTTTCCGTAAACAGGCGCAGGTCTTTTATCTGGTACTTGAGCATGGCAATGCGCTCGATGCCCATGCCCCAGGCGTAGCCGGAGTACTTATCTGAGTCAATCTTGGCGTTTTCGAGCACGGCGGGGTCCACCATGCCGCAGCCGCCAATCTCCACCCAGCCCGAGTACTTGCAGATGTTGCAGCCCGCGCCCTTGCAAATGAGGCACGTGATGTCAATTTCGGCGCTGGGCTCCGTGAAGGGGAAGAAGCTGGGCCGGAAGCGGATGTTGATATCGGCCCCAAACAGCTCCTGCACGAAGTAGTACACCGTCTGCTTGAGGTCGGCGAAGCTCACGCCCTCGTCAATAAAAATGCCTTCCACCTGATGGAACATCATGTGGGCGCGGGCCGAGATGGCCTCGTTGCGGAACACCCGCCCCGGCATCACCCGGCGGATGGGCAGCGGCTCGGTTTCCATCACGCGCACCTGCACGGTAGACGTGTGGGTTCTCAGGAGGTGAGACGGTGAATTGGTGAGATGGTGAGTTTGATGTTCGGCTTGCTCATTGCCAGCCGTATTTTTGCTCACCATTTCATCATTCCGCAGGAAAAACGTGTCTTGCATGTCCCGCGCCGGGTGGTTTTCGGGGAAATTGAGGGCCGTGAAGTTGTGCCAGTCGTCCTCAATTTCGGGCCCCTCGGCCACGGCGAAGCCGATGCGGGAGAAGATGCGCAGCATTTCTTCGCGCACCAGCATCAGCGGGTGGCGGGTGCCCAGCGCGTGGGGCACGGGCGGCAAGGTGTAGTCGAAATCCGGGGTGGCGGGGGCGTTGTCGGCCGCAGCGTCGGCGGCTTGCTGGCCGGCATCGAAGCGGGCCTGGGCCTGCTGCTTGAGGGCGTTGAGTTGCTGGCCCACGGCGCGCTTCTCGGCGGCGGCCACGGTTTTGAGCTGGTCGAACAAGTCGGCCAAACGGCCTTTGCGGCCAAGGTAGCTGATGCGAAACGCGTCGAGGCGAGCGGCGCTGCTTAAGTCGGCTGTCGTAATTTCGGCCGCGAGAGCGGCAATGGATTCCTGCATCATAGGCCGTAAAGTTACGGCAGGGGCCGGACCCTGACCGAACGATTCGCCCCAACGCGCAGTTAACTTGCCCAATCCCCTTTTACTTAATTCCCTTGTTATGAAGCGTGTTTTCTTCTTTCTGTTGCTTACCGGAGGAATAGCAACTTCCGCCGCCGCCCAAAGCGGCTGGGACACGGGCAATTCCTGGGGCACCCCCAAGAAAAATGCCGTGAAAAAAACCGCCCCCAGCAGCTCGTCGAAAGCCGGCAGCCGGCAGGCCACGGAAAAAGGCGGCGCCATGGCGGCGCCCCTGCCCGAAGCCGCGGCGGCCCCCGAAACCAGCGCCGCCGCCGCGCCAGCCGCCCCGGCTGACAAAGGTTTTGGTGGCACCGGCGCCCCCACCGTCATTTCTGGCCAAAATATTTCCGTAGCGCCGGGCACGCCCGTGATGCTGCAAAGCGGGCGCAGCATCATGGCCGCCGATGCCGCGGCCACGCGCGAGCGCCGCGCCAACCGCAAAGTGCGCCGCGACAAGCCGTGGCCCCCCCGCGAGGTAGCCGCCACGTCGGCGGCCGTCGTGCCGGCCCCGGCCGCTCCGGCCCCGGCCGCTGCCATGGGCGCCGAAGGCACGGCCGCTACGGCGGGCACCAACGCCGCGGCGGGTGCCACCCCCCCGGCCGCCAAAGCCAGCACCGCCCCGGCCAAAACCGCCCCCGCCAAAACCGCCCCCGCCAAAACCGCCCCGGCCCCCAAAGCCAAGAAAGCGGCCGAGCCCGCGGGCTGGTAGCGCACCCACTGCGTGGCCGCTCAGTGGCGGCTGCCCATCGGCCCGGTTGTTTCATCGATGGATGACGCAGCCGGGCCGATTTGGCGTCCGGGCCAAGCCAGTGGGCAGGAACACTAATTAACTGGGCTCGAAATAAGCCGTGCAAAACGAGCCCGGCGGACCTTTTGCGGGGGGCTGCCGTGGGTGCTGGGAATTGGCACGATGTTCGTATTTACTCCGGCATCCACTCACCAATTCAACTTCCTGCTATGTTCCGGTCCCTTGTTACTCTCGCCTTGTCGTTGCTGCTAGTAGCCGAAGCCGGTGCCCAAACTGCACCCGCTGCCACCACCAAAACCGTGACCAAGTCGGCCAAAGCCACGGCCCGCGCCAGCCGCCGTGCCGCCAAAAAGGCCCGCCGCGTGGCCACCAAATCGGCGCCTGCCACGCCCGTGATTAACGACGGCTGGCCGGCTCTGGACAACACCCAAACGGCCGTGGCTACCACCTCCGCCGATGCGGCCGGGGCCTACGGCGCTTCCGCCGCCGGCTCGCGCGGCGAAATCGACAACGCCAACGTGTACGCGGCTCCCGGGATGCCGGTGCACATGCGCACCAGCAACGGCATGGTGCCCTACAGCGTGCGCCCCGCCCGCAAGCCCGCCAGCACCCAGACCACGCTTGGCAACTAGCTCAGCCCGCTCGTGCCGGGGTGAGGGCTTTTCACCCCCCGTTATCATCGACTCTCCTGTTGCGCCGCCAACCCTTGCAAAGTAGTTGTGCGTACAAGGGGAGTCGATGGCGTTTGGGCCCGGCTGGGCTTTTCCCCATCGTTGTTTCTTCACTTCAGTTCCCCGCTGCATGTTTCGCTATTTAGTTGCCTCGTTGCTGTTGCTTGCCCTGGCCGGCCCCAACGCCCGCGCCCAAACACGCCCCGCGCGCAAAAAAATGGCGCCGTACTCGACCCGGGGCCCGCGCAAGGCGTCCAACATCAACCCCCACACCGGCAAGCCCTACGGGGCCGGCGTGCCCGAAGAAATCAAGAACGGCTCCATGTCGTATCTGGCGCCCAGCATGCCCATGCGCAAGCAGGTGGGCTACCGCGGCATGGGCGGCTACAACGACAACCGCGCCGCGCACCCGGTCTATAAAAAACCCGCCAACAGTTCCCTCAGCCGCGACGCCAGCGTGCCCGTGGTGCCCCTCAAAACCAAGGCCAAGCGGAAATAGCGCCGGCGCGGCGCGTTACACGGCTTCGTAGTACAGCGTGCTGCAGTTTTCGGGCCGCAGCACGATTTGGGCGGCGGTGCGCACGTCGGCCACGGTCACGGCCTGGATGCGGCGGCTTTCGTCGTTTACCAAATTGGCGTCGCCGCGCAGCTTGCTGTAGGCCAGGTTCAGGGCGCGGTTCAGCAAGTCGATTTCTTCGAAAACCAGGCTGCTTTCGGCTTGGTTTTTTACTTTTTCCAGCTCCTGGGCGTCCACGTCTTCGGCCAGGAATTCGGCCACGAGGGCCTCCACGGCGGCATCGGCGGTTTTCAAGTCCACGCCCTCGTTCAGCTTGCCGCTGATGACGAACAGGCCCGGGTCGAGCGAGCCGGTGAGCGAGGCCGAAATGTTGTTGAACAAGGCCTGCTCCTTCACCAGGCGCTGGTGCAGGCGCGCCGACTTGCCCCGGCCCAGCACGTCGCTCAGCAGGTCCACGGCGTGGTAGGCTTCGTCGGCGCGGGCGGGCATGTGGTAGGCCTTGTAGAGGGCCGACAGCGGCACGGGCGCGCGGGCGGTGAGGTGCCGGGCCTCGTGCTGGGCGGGCTCGGCGGGGAGGTGGCGCCGGTAGGGCGGGCCGCCGGGAATGGGGCCGAACCACTTTTCCGCCAGCCGCTGCACGTCGGCGGTGCTCGCGGCGCCGGCCACCACCAGAATGGCGTTTTGGGGCGCGTAGTGCTTCTGGAAAAAGCCGCGCACGTCGTCCATCACCGCGTTTTCGATGTGCGCAATCTCCTTGCCGATGGTGTTCCACTGGTAGGGGTGGGTGCGGTAGGCCAGGGGCTTGAGCTGGAGCCACACGTCGCCGTAGGGCTGGTTGAGGTAGCTCTGCTTGAACTCCTCCACCACCACTTTGCGCTGCACCTCCAGGCCGTTCTCGGAGAAAGCCAGGTTCAGCATCCGGTCGCTTTCCAGCCAGAAGCCGGTTTCGAGGTTGGCCGCCGGCAGCGAGAGGTAGTAGTTGGTGACGTCGGAGCTGGTGAAGGCGTTGTTCTCGCCGCCCACGCGCTGCAGCGGCTCGTCGTAGCTGGGAATGTTGACCGAGCCCGAAAACATGAGGTGCTCAAACAAGTGCGCGAAGCCGGTGTGGGCGGCGTCCTCGTCGCGCGAGCCCACGTCGTACATCACGTTGAGCACGGCCATGGGCGTGCTGAAATCTTCGTGCACGATGCAGCGCAGGCCGTTGGCGAGGGTGAATTCCTGAAAGTGAATCATAGAAGGCAAAGGTAAGTCAGGTGTGGCCGGGCCGCCGGGCCGCGGCACGAGCCTGGTAAACCGAAAAGGCATCCCAGAATGTTCTGGGGTGCCTTTTGAAAGCAAACGATTGACAGGCCGCGGCCTGCGCCTGGGCTATTGCAGCACGATGCGCCGCGTGGCGGCCGTGGCCCCCGCCCGAACGCGCACGGTGTACACGCCCGCGGGCAGTCCGGTAGTTTCCACAGCCAAGCGGATTTCGGCCCGGAACAGGGCTATTTCCTGGCGGCGCACCACCTGGCCCAGCGCGTTCAGCAGCTCGACCTGCCCAGGGGCGGCCCCCGACGCGGCCGGCACCAGCAGCGTGAAGGCCCCGTGGGCGGGGTTGGGGTAGAGGCTGATGGCGGGGGCGGCCGCCGCCGATGCCGCGGCCAGGAAGGTGCCGGTGTTCAGCAGCACGGCCACCGTGGCGCTGTTGTAGTTGGCCGTCACGACATCGCGCCGCCCGTCGCCGTTCACGTCGCCCAGGGCAATGCCGATGGGGCCGTTGCCGCCGCTGGCGTAGGTGGTGGCCGTGGCAAAGGTGCCGGGCGCCGCGGCCCGGCCCGTGAGCACGCCCACCGTGCCGGACGCGCTGTTGGCCGTCACGATGTCGAGCAGCCCGTCGCCGTTCACGTCGCCCAGCAGGGCAAAATTGGGGCTGCCGCCGCCGCTGGGGTACGTGACGGGCGCCGCAAAGGCGCCCGGCGCGGTGGCCGAGCCCAGCAGTACACTCACGGTGCTGCTGCTGCTGTTGGTGGCAACGATGTCCACCTGTCCGTCGCGGTTCACGTCGCCCAGCGCCACGCCCACCGTGCCAGCGCCGCCGCTGGAATAGATGGTGCCGCTGCCGAAAGTGCCCGGCGCAGTGGCCGAGGCCAGCAGCACCGCCACGGTGCCGCCGGCGTTGCTACTGGTCACGATATCGGGGCGGCCATCACCGTTCACGTCGCCGGTGGTGATGCCAACCGGGTTGCCTCCGCCTCCGCTGGAGTACACGGCGGCCATCCCGAAGGTGCCGGGCGCAGTAGCCGAGGCCAGCAGCACGCCCACGGTGTTGCCGCCGGTGTTGGCCGTGGCAATGTCGAGGCGTCCGTCGCCGTTCAGGTCGGCCAGGGC
>Ga0123338_10001858_pt1 | contig 19979 bp, 19 predicted proteins | sample grotaG_FD_89793 | JGI IMG/M metagenome (GOLD analysis project Ga0123338, IMG submission 89793) | Glacier valley bacterial and archeal communities from Borup Fiord, Nunavut, Canada, to study Microbial Dark Matter (Phase II) -... | ecosystem: Environmental > Aquatic > Freshwater > Ice > Glacier ...
CCTGATGTTGACGGCGCGCGTGGAGGAGATCGACAAACTCGTCGGGCTCGCGGTGGGCGCCGATGACTATCTCACCAAGCCGTTTAGCCCGCGCGAGCTGGTCGCGCGGGTGCAGGCCCTGCTTCGCCGGCCCCGCACGGTCGGCAGCCCGCCGCGTGACCCCCCGCCCCCGCTGCCGTTGGTGTTTGGCCCGCTGGTGATCGACACGGAGCAGCACGCGGTCACCAAGCACGGGATGCCGCTGCATCTGACACCGCGCGAATTCGCGCTGCTCGTCACGCTCGCGGCCCACCCGGGGCGCGTCTTCACGCGCAACCAACTCCTGGAACGGGTCTGGGGCGATGCGGTCTATGACGACCATGTGGTGGATGTACATATGACCAATCTGCGCAAGAAGCTGGAGGAAGATCCCGCGCGCCCCCGCTACCTGGAAACGGTGCGCGGGGTCGGCTATCGGTTTCACGCCGCGGGGCCGTAGCCCCCCAAGAGCAGGACGGACACGATGATCTGGTGGCGACTCACCCTGCGCATCAAGCTCCTGACGACCTATTTGCTGGTGGTCGGCATCGGCCTAGCGGCCAGCTTTGCGGTCATCGAACTGCTGGCCCCCCGCTTCTTTGTCACCTCCATGGCGGCCATGATGGGCCCCGGCGCACCCGCGGGGATGGGGGGGCCCGGCGGGGTGATGGGCGGCACGCCCCAGGCCGACGCCACCCTCCGCGCGGCGTTCCTGGCCGCCGTCACCCAGGCGATCGGGGTCGGTGCCGGCCTCGCCGCCCTGGCCGCTGTGCTCGCCAGCCTCGTTGTGACGCACCTGATCGCCCGGCCCATCCGGCAGATTGCCGCCGCGACCCGGCGGATCGCGGCCGGACACTACCTGGAACGCGTGGACCTGGCGCAGCTGAACGCGGACGATGATCTGGGGCAGTTGGGCCAGAGCTTCAATGCCATGGCCGGCGCACTGGCCGCGACGGAGCAGCGGCGGGTGGCATTGCTGGGCGATGTGGCCCACGAGCTGCGGACGCCGATCAGTACGCTGGAGGGTTATCTGGAAGGGCTACTGGATGGCGTCATCGCGCCGGAACCGGCGACCTGGGCGCTGCTGCTTGATGAGGCCGGACGCCTGCATCGTCTGGTCAACGACCTGCAGGAACTCTCACGGGCGGAAGCGCGCCAGTTGTCGTTGGCGTTGGTCGCACTCGACCCCGCCCAGCTGGCCCAGACCGCCCTGGATCGCCTGCGACCGGCCTTTGCCGAGGCCGGGCTGCAACTGACCCTCCACCTCCCGGCGGGGCTGCCGTGCGTGCGCGCGGACGAGGATCGGGTAGTGCAGGTGCTGACGAACCTGCTGATCAATGCCCTCCGCTATACCGCCCCGCCCGGCCCTGTCGCCCTGACGCTCGAACGGGCAGCGGGCGGGCACGCCATCCTCTTCCAGGTCACCGACACCGGGATTGGCCTCGCGCCGGAGCACCTTCCCCACGTGTTCGAGCGCTTCTATCGCGTCGATAAATCACGCAGTCGGGCGGCGGGGGGGTCGGGCATCGGCCTGAGCATTGCCCAGGCGCTGGTGGCGGCGATGGGCGGCCGCCTCTGGGTGGCGAGCCCCGGCCCCGGCCAGGGCAGCACCTTCTCCTTCACCTTGCCCGTCGTCTAGGCGCGTTGCGTCGCGCCACCCGCCCCCACTGGCGCCCCGTGCCCCATTCTTGACCAAAGCTTGACCCAACGATCCCCCCAATCTTGATCTCAGCGCGGTACACTGGCAACAAGACACCAGAGACGATGCCTACACTGCGGATATGCACCCGCTCGGGTGATACGGGAGGTGAACGATGCTGTAAGGGGTGCTGCCGCAGCGCGGCTGTGCGGGGTGCCTTCCTCCGGGGAGGCCCGATCGAGTGCGGATCCGCGGGGACCGCCATCCGGTCGGCGCCGGCCGCGGTGGCCGGGCGCTTACCGGAGCCCGCGATATCGGGCCGTACCGGTCGGCCGCGTAGGATCTGTGTGGGCGCGGGAGCCCCGGGCGACAAGCCAGGGACAATCTTCCGCAGGCGCTACCAAGAACCGACTTATTTAAGCGTATGAAACGAGAGGATCAAGGTACAACGATGGATAGGATCAAGCAAGTTGGGCTGTTACTCGCCGGCGCCGTGCTGCTGAGCGGTTCGCTCTTCAGCGCGACGTTCGTGCTGCCCGTGGCGGCCCAGACCGGACCGGGCAGCACCGGGGGCGCCCCGGCGCCGCAGAGACCGGGCATGATGGGTGGCACCGGGGGCATGATGGGTGGCACCGGGGGTATGATGGGCGGTGCCGGGGGCATGATGGGCGGCGCCGGGAGTATGATGCGGAATGTGGATCGGCATTTCATCGAGCAGATGATCCCGCATCATCAGGCGGCGGTGGCGATGGCCGACCTGGCGCTGCAGCACGCGCAGCACCCGCAACTCAAAGCGCTAGCCGCCGCCATCAAGCGGACGCAGACGGCCGAGATCGCCCAGATGCGCGCCTGGTATCGGCAGTGGTACGGCACCGACGTGCCCGCCCCGGCGAACGGGACCGGCGGGATGATGGGTGGCGCGCAGGGCATGTCCGGCGACCTCGGTGCCCTGCAGAACGCCGCCGACTTCGACCAAGCCTTTATCCAGCAGATGGTGCCGCATCACCAAATGGCCCTGATGATGGCGCAGATGGTACGGATGCACGGCCGGCAGCCGCAGTTGCAGCAGTTGGCGCAGGCGATCACGACCGGCCAGAGCGCCGAAATCGCCCAGATGCGTGGCTGGTATCAGCAGTGGTACGGCGCGGCAACGCCGTAGCGCCGCAGCAGTCGCCGCACCGGGGCCAGGGGGACTTCTGTCCCCTGGCCTTTGTTCCCATCCTGCTACGATGGTCCAGGCGCAGGCCGCGTGGTGAACGAGTCGGTTTTGGTTGATCTGAACTGTCAAGTCACCCCAGGCGTGGGCGGAACCTTGTCTCAATAGGGGGCGTTCTGTGGTAGCAGGCGCTATCGCAATGTGACCCAATCTTCACCATTGTACACGCGGCCTGCAACCCGTAAGCGGTACTGTAAGAGAGGCTAGCAGGCATTGGCCCGCAAGCCCGCCCACTCCGACGCTGGAAGTCGGTGATCCAGGGATCGGGACCGTGGCGCCCCAATCGCTGAGGAGGTTGCTGGTATGAATGTTCTTGTGGCTGTGGCGAGCAAGCATGGCAGCACCCGCGAGATAGCGCGGGTTATTGCCAACGACCTGCAGGCGGCTGGGATCCCGACCGATCTGTGCGAGGTCCGCGAAGTCACCGATCTCAGCCGCTACGATGCCTTTGTGCTCGGTAGCGGCGTCTATGCCGGGAACTGGCTGCCCGACATGCGTAGCTTCGCTGCACAGCACGCCGCCACGCTGAGCGGACGGCCGGTCTGGGTGTTCAGCAGCGGGCCGCTGGGGGCGCCGGACTCGCAGCCGCCCGCCAACCCGGCCCGGCTCGCCGCCGCGCTTGGCGCCATTGCCGTGCGCGAGCATCGGATCTTCGCCGGCAAGCTCGACCAGGCGCACCTCGCCGTGCCGGAGCTTGTCGTCGCGGCGCTGGTGCGTGCGCCCGTGGGCGATTTCCGCGCCTGGGACGCCATCCACACCTGGGCGCGCACCATCGCCAGCGCGTTGCAACCGGTGGCGCTCGCTACGGACTGAGCGCCTATTCTATCCCGCAGTTCAGGGTCACAACGGAGGATACGCAGATGCACAAGATAGCAATCCACGGATTTGGGCGCATCGGGCGGCTCGCCGCCCGGCAAGCGTTACAGCGCGATCTGTTTACGCCGGTCGCCGTGTCAGACATCCAGGATCTCGCGACGATGGCCGCGCTCTTCAAAGCGGATACCAACTACGGCCTCTGGCCGGAGCCGGTGCGCGCCACGGCCGCCGCCCTGATCGTCGGCGCGCGGGAGATTCCGTACTTCCTGACACATGAGCGTCTGCCCGACTGGGGCGCGCTGGGCGTGGAGGTGGTGATCGACTGCACCGGGCGCGCCACGCAGCGGGCCGGCGCACAGGCCCACCTGGATCGCGGTGCCAAGCGGGTGCTGGTCAGCGCCGCCAGCAAGAGCCTACAAGACTGCGATGCGGTCATCTTGCCGGGCATCAATTTCGCCGACTTCGACCCGCACCGGCACGCGATCGTCAGTATGGGCAGTTGCACCACCAACGCCCTGGCCCCGGTGGTCAAGGTGCTCCATGAGCACTTCGGCATCGAGGCCGGCTTCTTCTCCACGGTGCATGCCTACACCAATACACAGGCGTTGACCGATCAGCCGCTGAAGGACCGCCGTGATAGTTGGGCCGCCGCCGAGAACATCATCCCGGCATCGTCGGGCGCGGCCAAAGCCCTCAAGTTCATCTGGCCCGACCTGCACCTCACCGGCAAAGCCTATCGCGTACCGGTCCGCACCGGGAGCATCGTGGAGTTGAATGCGCTCCTGCGCCGCGATGCTACGGCAGAGGAAGTGAACGCCGCCTTCCGCGCGGCGGCGGAGCAGGCACCGCTCCAGGGGATTATGGGCGTGTTCGAGGAAGAGTGGGCCTCCAGTCGTATCGTCGGCGAATCGCTCTCCTCGGTGATCGATCTGCCGCTGACCCAAGTGCTCGGAGGCCGGCTGCTGACCATCGCCGCCTGGTACGACAATGAGATGGGCTACGCCACCCGGCTGGCCGAGATGGCGACGGCCATTGCCGGTTAAGCGCGAGCGGGGCCGCAGCGCAGCGATCAGCCAGGCGCCGATGTACGCGCCCATCGTTTCGCGGTGTGGAGATCGAGCCGGATACCTTGGTTCACCGTGGCAGGATGGGGCAACACTTTGTCACCCCTTCTTTTGCCGGGCGGGACTAAACTCGTCGTCCGTTGCGCACGTAGCGTGGTGGCCCAATGGGGCAGTTACCGCCCATCTGCTAGCGGGCCTGGGGGCGGGCGGGGACCGCCGGGCGGGGCGGCACCGCTTTGCGGGTCAGAATACGGTAGCCGATCAGGCCCAGCAGGATCGCGCTGCTGCCCAGATAGAAGGGGCCGGCCCAGGTCGCGTCGCTATCGGTGCCGGCCGTCACGGCGTGGCCCAGCACCAGCCCATAGACGGCGAAACTGACGAAGTGGATCAGGCGCCAGGTTCGCACGCCGATCCGGCGGCGCAGGTAGAAGCTGAACCCGACTCCCGCCAGCAGATACAGGGCCACCTGGCCCCCACCGACCGCCAGCGGACGGTACGCACCCCCTGCGAACGGCAGCAGCACCTGAACAATGGTATAGTGGCTGTAGTGGTCGCCCAGCAGGATGAGCGCGTGAAAGAGCGCGAAGCCTACGCCTAGCAGGCTGGTGTACTGATGCAACGCAAACGCCGTCGGCCCACCGGGCCAGACGCGCGCTAGCTTGCTGGTGATGGAGATGCCGAGAACCATGGCGAGCCAGACCAGCACGTAGGCGACTAGGGCGCTGCTACGCGCCAGATACCAGTAGCCGCGTGGCGTGGCCCCTTGCAGCGACCTGCCCAGGGCCGGCACCCAGAGCGGCAGGATCAGCAGCGCCAGTGCTGCGCCGGCGACTGCGCCCGCGAGAATAAGGATCAAGCCGGGCAGCGCCAACACCGGGCGTAGATCGGTGCCCGACTCCGCGTTAGCGGGTTGCGAAGCAGACATTAGATACCTCCAGCAAATGGGCACGCGCCAGAGCAGCGCGGCGTAGCGGCTAATAGCAAGAACCGGTCTCAACGCGACGCGCGTGTGCGGGCGACGGGAGCCGCCGGCCGCGCCGCAGGCGGGGGCTGCACCACCCGCAGGGTGGGCCGGGGGGCGGGCACCGGCACTGGCGCGACCACCACCGGTGGCGGGGGTGTCGCTGCCCCCAGCCTGTTGCCGGGGCGGGCGGCGGCAGGCGGCGGCACCAGCGTGGGCAGCGGCAGCAGCCCCAAGATAAGCGTAGCGGGTGCGGGCGCGGGTGCCACCAGCGGAGGCGGCGCGCCAGCCTCCACAGCGGGGGGTGCCGCCGCCGCGATAGCCGCCCAACCGCCGAGCGTGGCGGTCATTGCTGCCGTGGTCAGCATCAATTTCACGCCGGTGGTGCCGCCCTGGCGGGCAGGTCGCCGAGTGGGCGCGGGCACCGCAGTCCGATTCGGTTTCATCACAGTTTCTCCAATCGTGCGCGCTGGTAGCGCGAGTCGCGGATCGGGCAGGGGCCGATTAGTCGTCGCCGCCTGCGCGTTCGGTTTCTTCGCCGGCCGGGGAGCCTGCGGGAACAGGCGCGGCTTGGACGGTCGCCTGCGCCGCGTCGTTATACAGTACCTGCCCGGTCGTGGCATCGATATAGACCCGCCCGTGGTCGAAAGTTAATTCGTAAGCGCGTGTGCCCGTGAAGTCTACTAGTTCGGGCCCACGCAACAGGTGCGCCCCCCGAGCCACCGCGCGCCCGATGCGGGCCGCCTGATCAGACGTAACCGCCGGGGCTGGCGGGCCGGCCGGAGTCGCCGTAGATGTAGGCGGTGCCGGCGGCTCCGGGGTTGCCGCCGGCGCAACGTGATACGCCTGCTGAAGCTGGGCGTTCGCGGCGGCGATCTGCCGGCTATAGGCCGCCTCGCGTTCGGCGAACAGCGCCTGCACCGCCGCCGAGTCCAGGCCGGGCGGCGGTAGGGGGGCGACAACCCCGACCGGGGTTGGGGCGGTCACTGGCCCGGCAAACAGATAGGTGCCGATGCCTCCAGTCAGTACGAGCAAAAACGCGCCTAGCGCGGCGGCCACAAGCAGCATAAGACGCTGAGACATTGAAGGAATCCTTTCATAAAACGCATTTGGGTGGTCGCGGCCGGCAACGCGGTAGCTGTGCGCTTAACCGTGATCGTGCCTAATGCGGCTTGTTATAACACCAAAATCCGTGCCTACTGAGGTTCCACGAACCTTTTGATCACGGTTAAGCGCACAGCTACCGGCAACGCTACCGGCGGGCGGTAACAGGTTTACTAGTTCAGGATACCCGGCCGAGATTGGAAAGCCATTGGAACCGGCCCCGAAATTTCCAATGGCTTTCCAATCTTTATCCGCTACAATGCGATCAGCAAACCGTAGCGATCCCCAGCGGGTAGCAGGGCAGAGAGGAACCTCCCATGCGGGTGTTGGTGATTGAAGATGATGCGCGCTTGGCCCGGCTCATCGGCCGGGTACTGGAAGAGGAGCATTACACGGTGGACCTCGTGCATGACGGCGAGCGCGGCCTGGGCCATGCCTTGCAGGGCAATCACGACGTGGCGGTGGTGGACTGGATGTTGCCGGGCCGCGACGGACCGACCATCTGCCGGGCGGTGCGCGCCGCCCGCCTGCCGCTGGCGATCTTGCTGCTGACCGCGCGCGGGCAAGTGGAAGACCGGGTCGCCGGGTTAGACAGCGGAGCCGATGATTACCTAGTCAAGCCCTTCGCGTTCGAGGAGTTGCTGGCGCGCGTGCGGGCCTTAAGCCGTCGTTTCGTGGTGCCCACGGGCGCGACGGGCGAACTGCGGGCGGGCGACCTAGTGCTGGACCCGCGCGCGCATACGGCGCGGTGGGGCAACCGGGCGCTCGACCTTACGCCGACCGAGTGGAACCTGCTGGAATGCCTGTTGCGCCATCGCGGTCAGACTCTGACCCGCCAGCAGATCCTCGACTATGTCTGGTCGTATGAGACGGAGGTGCAGCCGACGATGGTGGATGTGTATGTCTCGTATCTACGACGCAAACTGAGCGTGGCGGGGCGGGCGGACCCGATTGAGACGGTGCGGGGCATCGGCTACCGCCTGGGTGACCCGGATGTTTAGCGGCCTGCGGCTGCGCCTGACCCTGCTCTACTTGGTGACTGCAGTGGTCTTACTAGCCCTGGTAGGCGGCGGGGTCTACGGGCTGCTGGGTTATTATTTCGAGCAAAGCACTGACCTTGCCCTGCAGCACCGCATGGCCCAGGAACTCGCTCGCTTCGGGGCAGCGGTGCCGGCCGAACTGGTCGCAGCAGATCGCACCTGGGCTAGCCGGCGTAATTCTGGTCTACCCGCGACCCGCACCCCGCGCCCCCCAAGCACCGCAGGCCAGGAGTCTGAAGATCCCGCCCCGCCGGGCCAGCCGCCGGATGCCGAAGCGGGCGAATCCGGGGCCGATGAAGAGGCGTATGATGCCGAACTGGCGGTTATCTACACCCTCCCGCTAGCGCGGGGCGGGCAGGTGCTGGCCGACCCGGTGGGATCGCCGCCCCCCTTCCCGCCCGACGCGGCGGCGCTCGCGGCCGCGCTCGCGGCGGGTCACGACTGGCGCACGATCCACCCGGCGACCGGCCAATCGGTCCGCTTGCTCACCTACCGGATGGCGGAGGGGGGCGCAGCGGCCCTGCAAGTGGGCCGGCCCCTCGGCGATCAACAACGGGTGCTGGGCCAATTGCTGGCGGTGTTGCTCAGTCTGGGTGCGATCAGCGCGCTGGCACTAGGCGGCGCCAGTTGGGGGCTGGCCGGGCGGGCGCTGCGGCCCGCCCAGGAAGCCTGGGATCGCCAGCAAGCCTTTGTCGCTAACGCCGGCCACGAACTCCGCACCCCGCTCACCCTGCTGCGGGCCAGCGCCGAGGTCGCTCAGCGCCGCCTGCCACCGGGCGCAGTCGAGGACCGCGCCTTGCTGGGCGATGTGCTACAGGAATGTGACCACATGAACCGGTTGGTGGCGGACTTGCTGCTGCTCTCCCGGCTGGATGCCGGACGGCTGCCGCTGACCCCGGAACCGGTGCCGCTGACCGCATTGCTGGGCGACATCCAGCGTCAGGTCGGGCGGCTCGCCGCCGCACACAGCATCACCGTGACCAGTGGCGCGATCAGCGGTACGGTGCGTGGCGATCCGACCCGTCTACGCCAAGTGCTACTCATCGTGCTCGATAACGCCCTACGCTACACCCCGCCTGGTGGTCGCATCCACCTGAGCACCGCACGCCAGGGCCGGGAGATGGCGATCCAGATCGCGGACACCGGCACCGGGATCGCTCCCACCCACCTACCCCACCTGTTCGAGCGTTTCTATCGCGCCGACCCCGCCCGCCATAGCGACACCGGCGGCACTGGTCTCGGCTTGGCAATCGCCCACGCGCTGATCCGGGCACAGCACGGCCATATCCACGTCACCAGCACGCTCGGCCAGGGCACGGTGGTCACCCTGCTGCTGCCGCTGGCCGCAGCACCAGCAGCGGTGCCGCAGGAATTCAATTGACACCGTACACTTACCGTAGCTACCCCGCCCCCTGCTGCGGCTACTGATTGTTATCGACGATGGGCAGGGTAGGGCGCTTGGGGCTGGCGTACTTAGCCGCCGCGCCCCTAGACTCCGTGCTACCCCTGGAAGACCGCAACACCCCTACAGGGGTGTCCTGGGGGCGCGCGGAGGGATAGGCGGGGGTAGCAAGACTGGTGTCGGTCGCCGCCCTTCGCTCCTCGGCCCGGCTCTTGGGTCAGCGCGCCCTGCCACTTGCCGTGGGGTGCGGCGCGGTCCGGGCCGTCCCGCCGTGAACCCGCCGCTCCGGCTGTGTTTTGCGGGGGCCGCGGGCCCGCAACGCGTTGAGGATCACGGCGACATCAATTACCTCCTGGCAGAGCGCCCCGACCGGAGCGGGCAGGACCCCGACGGCGGCGATGAGCATCAATAGCAGACTCAGGCCCAGGCCGGCCAGGATACTTTGCCGGGCGATCCGTAGCGTGTCTTGCCCAATCAGTACAGCCGTACCCACGAGGCGGATATCGTCGGCCAGCAGCACGATATCGGCCGCCTCGGCGGCGATGCCAGTGCCTTGCGCGCCCATCGCAATCCCCACTGTCGCCAGGGCCAGGGCCGGCGCGTCGTTGATGCCGTCGCCCACCATGACTACCGGATCATAGCGCGCTTTCAGCCGCTGGATACTCGTCACCTTATCCTGGGGCAACAGGTCCGCTTCCACATCATCCAGGCCGGCGATCTCGGCAATGACTTCCGCGTTTTGCCGGCGGTCGCCGGTCAGCATCACTAGGCGCTGCACGCCGAGCACCCGCAGGCGATCCGTCAGCCCGCGCGCGCCGGGGCGTAGCTGGTCCGCGAACAGAATCATACCCGCCGGCACGCCGTCAATGGCGACAAAGGTGGCGAGGGTCGCCGCTGTGGCCGCCGAATCAGCCAGACCAGCCACGGCGGCGACCGGCAACTGCTCGCGCAAAAAACGCGGGGATCCAACCAGGACCGGGTGCCCGTCCACCGTCCCCGCGACCCCCCGCCCGGCCACTTCGCGCACCGCAGCGGGCAGGGTCAGGATCGCCCCCTGGGCCTGGGCCGCCTGTACTAAGGTGCGCGCCAGCAGGTGGGACGAATGCTGTTCCAGGCTGGCGGCTTGCCGCAGCACCTCGGCCGGGGCCAAACCGGCGAAGGGCACGACCCCTTCGACCTGGGGGGTGCCCTGGGTCAGCGTGCCGGTTTTATCAAAGACTACCACCTGCGCGCGGCCCACCTGCTCGAGGGCTGTGCCCCCTTTGACGATAATCTGCGCCTGAGCCGCGCGGTTGATACCGCCGATGATCGCGATAGGCGTTGCTAGGATCAGCGGGCAGGGCGTAGCGACCACTAACACCGCCAAGATCGTGTCGGCTTGTCCGGTGATGGCCCAGCCCCCGGCGCACACCAACAGCGTGAGCGGGGTAAACCAGCGGGCATAGCGGTCGGCCAGCCGGGCGAGGGGCGGCTTGTCGGTCTGGGCCTGCCGCACCAGCGCCACGATTTTGGCATACTGGCTCTCGGCGCTGGGCCGGCGGGCTTCCATCTCAAAGGGATCGCCGGTGTTCACGCTACCACTCAACAGGTGCGCCCCAGCGCTGCGACGGCGGGCCAGGGGTTCGCCGGTCAGCGCCGCCTCGTCCACCTCGGCATCGGCGCTGATCAGCGTGCCGTCCACCGGTACCAACTCGCCCTGCCGCACCACCAGGTGGTCGCCCACCTGCACCGTCGCGGCCGGGATGGATTCCAGTTCGTCGCCGGTTTTGCGCCAGGCGCTATGCGGGGCGCGGGCCAGCAAGGCCGTCAGGGAGGAGGACGCGCGCGCAAAGGCATAGCGATCCAGCGCCTCGCCGCCGGACTGCATCAATACCACCAGCAGACCGGCCAGGGGCTCGTCCATGATCACGGCGGTGACAATCGCCAGCATCGCCACGATGTCGGAGGCAAATTCGCCGCGCAGCATCCCGCGCAGCGTATGCCAAAGGAGCGGAGCCCCGCCGCCCACCAGCGCCACCAGCCAGATGCTGTGGCCGACGCTGGGTGCCCCGGCCAGATAGGCCACGGCACCACCCACCAGACCGAGCAAGCTCAGGAGCGGCAGCCAGCCGGCCCGTATAAAATTGGTGATAAGTTGCATTAGGTAGCGCTCCTGCCCGTTTGCGTGTGCTCACCGGACGGTGGGTTTGGTCCGGCGCGCGTCGGGCGCTCGCCCGCCGTCCGTCGCCGCGACCACCGCCCCAAGAGGATGGGTTAGTGAGTGAAGTGAATTACCCTCTTAGTATAGATACAGCGCGTGACAGATCGGGTGGCGCGGGGTGAACAGCCAGTATACACCCGCATCCGCCTGTAGGGAGACTACTCCGCTGTATACCGGCTGTTCACCCCTAAGCACCGCAGTATTCACCCCGCCACCCTATACTGCCAATAGTATCGGCACGGGATCCCCCGTGTCTTACGCAGGAGGCACCCTGTTCGTGCCGCACTCAGGGTGTCGCCGGGACCAACGCACGTAAAGAAAGCGAGGGAAATCCGATGCAACCCGAAATTTTAGTCCCCTTGGATGGTTCGGTGGCGGCCGAAGCGATCCTGCCCCACGCCCAGCACTGGGCGCGCGTCACCGCGAGTACGCTGCACCTGCTGCGCGTGGTGCCCCTCCCGCAGATCATCGATCCGCTCAACGGCCGGGCTGTTGGAGGTACGGTGCCGTATGAGCGCTGGGCCCACGAACGGGCGCTCGCCCATGCGTATCTGGAAGGGGTGCGTGCGGTGATCACCGCCGGGGGCGTGCCGGTGACGACGACCATCCACGAAGGCGAACCCGCCACCGCCATTGTGATCCATGCCACCGTCGCGCCCGCCGTGCACGGCATCGCCATGGCGACCCACGGGCGGCGCGGCCTGGAACGTATGCTTTTCGGCAGTGTGGCCGAGACGGTGCTCCAGGCCGCGCCCAAACCGCTGCTGGTGATACATACCCTGCCGGATAGCCGGTCCCCCACTCCCACCGACCCGGTGGCCTATAGGACGATCCTGGTGCCCCTGGACGGCACGCCGGGGGCCGAGAAGGCCCTCGCGCAGGCGCTGCCCCTGATCACGACCGGCATGACGACCCTGGTGCTGGTGTGCGCCGTCGCAGGCGACGACCCCAGCGAGTCGCCGGACACCTACTTGGCGCGGCTGGCCCAGCAGACCGGTCTGCCGGCGGGACAGGTGCAAACGCGGCTGCTCACCGGCGCGCCCATCGACACCATCCTGGGCTGTAGCGCACAGGTGGATGCAGATCTGATTGTGATGGCTCCGCAGCCGCTGCAGGGTCTGGACCGGCTGCTGTACGGCAGCGTCACCTGGGAGGTGATCCGACGTGCGTCCCGTCCGGTGCTGCTGGCCCCGTCCTAGCGTTCCGCAGGCGCCCGCCCCCAGCACGGCAGGCAAGTCAACGGCGGTCACTGCGGTGGCCTTCAGGCAACTATGGACACGCAAGGGGATAAGTGAGGTAAACAGGTCTTTATATACCTATGTGCGCCGGCATGGTGTCCTACACCATCCACTAAAATGTTATTAAAACAGCCCGTACAGCGTTAGCGCTGCGCGATCTGGCGCTGTGAGAGGAGCGTTGCTATGAACCGTGTGCAAAACAAAGTAGCCATCGTCACCGGCGGGTCGCTCGGTATTGGCCGGGCTTGCGCCGGCAGGCTGGCCGCAGAAGGCGCGAAAGTCGTCGTCACCGACATTAAAGAAGCGGAAGGTCGCCAGGTGGTCGCGGAGATCCAGGCGGCGGGCGGCACGGCCCTCTTTATCCGGCACGACGTTGCGCGTGAGAGTGATTGGCAGCACGTCATCCGCACGACGTTGCACAGCTATGGCAAGCTCGACGTGGTGGTGAACAACGCCGGGGTGGGCAAGACCACCAACGTGGAAGAGGCCACACTGGCCGACTGGCGCTTCCTGATGAGCATCAACCTGGATGGGGTGTTTCTGGGCACCAAATACGGCATCCAGGCCATGAAGCCGAGCGGCACCGAGGGCAACAGCCAGGGCCGCAGCGGTTCCATCATCAATAGGTCTTCGATCCTGGGGATCGTGGGGGAGGCGACCGCCGCCTCCTATAACGCCAGCAAGGGCGGGGTGCGGCTCTTCACCAAGTCGGCCGCCCTGCACTGCGCCCGCGCGGTCTGCACCATCCGCGTCAACTCGGTCCACCCCGGCTACATCGTGACCCCGATGGTGCAGACCGCGCTGGCAGACAGCGGCGATGCCGCCGCGATGCAGCAGTATCTGGAGAACCTCCATCCCGTCGGCCACTTGGGCGAGCCGGTGGATATCGCCTACGGGGTGCTGTACCTTGCGTCGGATGAGTCGAAGTTCGTCACCGGCACCGAACTGGTGATCGACGGGGGTTACACCGCCCAGTAATTCCGGGGGCCGGCGGTTCCAGGGTAATCGCATACGCCGTAGACGGCGGGCATGGCGCGGTAGCGGTGCTGGAGATGCCCACCCGGTACAGCGCGCTTAACGGCGGGGCGCAATTGTCACCCATTATTCACGATGGTCTACCCGTACGTTGACCGGACCTCGGTAGACTGACGGCAGGGGTCAGATAAGAGATCGCCCTATGTCACCGCCGGGCCGTGTCTGGGCACTGCCCGGTTTTTTGGATGGCGTGCCACTGAGCAACCGCTGGACGTAAGAGAAGGAGCACCTTAACCATGATCACGACAACACTACCGCGCCGGAACCACGCTCGGCTGGCCGCCGGACTAATCCTCGGCGCATTATTCAGCTTGGCGCTGAGCGGGATCCTGCTGCCCCGCCCCGCCCACGCCCAGGCGGCACCCCCGCTGATGTGGGGGTACGTCATGAACTACGCGGGCCAGTTCGTCCCCGACGCGACGGTGACGCTCTACACCCTGCCGGCCCATAGTGCGGCCGGCACCGTGGCGACGAGCGACGCGCTGGGCCGGTGGCACATGAGCCGGGACACCGGCACCTTTGCCGTGCGGGCGACAGCCCCAGGGTACGATTTCGCGGAACAGACGGTCTATGCCACCTCCAGCCAGACCGGCATTACGTTCATCCTGCGTCAGCTCGGGGCGGTGGCACCCGTGCCGCTGGTGGCGACGATGAGCGGCCGGGTGATCAGCCTCGACGGGGTGCCACTGGGCGGGATGAACATCGTCGCCAATAGTCAGGTGGATACCGGAGTACGCCAGGTCCAGCAACCACCCACGCTGAGTGCCACGGTGACCGCTGCCGACGGCACGTTCACCTTGCCGGTGCCGGCGGGTCCCGTCTGGCTGACGCTCAAGAGCGGCGCGATCTGGGGCTACCAGCGCAAGCCGGTGCAGGTCCAGCCGGGCGAGACCATCACGAGCGCCGATTTTGTCGCGGCGGTGCGCGTGCTCGACCGTAGCAACTTCCCGCTCACTACCCCCGTACCTGTGCCGACCGCACCCGCCACCCCGGTCGCGAATGTCGGCCCGCTGCTCGGCGGTATGCCGGCTACGGGCACGGGTGGAACCCCAGACCTCTGGCTGGCGCTCGCTGTCCTCGGCGTGGTGGCTGTCGGCGCGGGCGGGGCGCTGGTGCGGCATACCCGCGCGCACCGTTAGGCGGTAGCAGGCAACAACCAATGCCGATTACTGGCATTGGTTGTTGCCTGCTTTGGCTGTCTTTGGCTAGTGGATTGTGCAGTGCGCTGGTGCGGCGACCCCGCCGTATCAGTCCTCCTGCGCCAAATAGCATAGGGGCCGGGCGGCGCTCGGCCAAGGGAGTGCGTGGCGATGGACCATCAGATTCTGGTCCCCCTGGATGGATCGGAGCAGGCCGCTGCGGCCCTGCCCCACGCCGCCATGCTGGCGCGGGCGCTCGGGCGCGCGCTGGTGCTGCTGCGCGTGGTCCCTTCAGCCGGCAGCCTGGAACACATGGTCTGGCCCACGGGGGTCGCGGTGGCGAACCCGGCCGGCCTTGAGAACGCGGTGGCCGCCGCACGCGCCTATCTGCGCGCGTGCGCCGCCGAGCAGACCACAGACCTGCCCGTGACGGTGGCGGTGCGGCAGGGCGACCCGGCCGCCGAGATCCTGGCCTACGCGGGGCAGCACCCGGCGATTGATCTGATCGTCATGACCACGCACGGGCGCGGTGGGGTGAGCCGCTGGCTGCTCGGCAGTGTCGCGGAGCGCGTGCTGGCCCAGGTGCCGGTGCCGCTGCTGTTGGTGCGGATCCCCGCCGCCGCCGCCGCGCCTGCCTACCGCACCATCCTGGTGCCGCTGGATGGCTCCGCCTGTGCCGACCTCGCGCTCGGTCAGGCCCAACTGCTGGCGCAGATGCTCGCCGCCCGCCTGCTGCTCGTAACGGTGACCTTGTCGCGGGTAGATATCGCGCGCCTGGGGATGGAGGCGCTCTGGCTGCTGCCGGAATTTGAGCGGCAGGAACGGGAGTTGCGGGCTGCGCTGGCGGCAAAGGCGCAGCACCTACGGACTCTCGGGCTAGCGGTGCAGATGACCGTCGTGGCCGGTGACCCAGCGGCAGAGATCCTGGCCCTGAGCGCCCAGGCGGCCGTGGATCTGGTGGTCATGGGTACGCATGGACGGAGCAACTGGGACCGCTTCCTGGTGGGCAGTGTGGCGCTGAAGGTGGTCCGCCACGCCACCACGCCGGTGCTGCTGGTGCGCGACCCGGCCACCCCGCCGCGCACGCCAGCCTGAGGCCGACCAACCCCCGCATCCAGCCGACCCTACCCCGCGTCCGCACCGGAGCGCCAGGTATGAACAGGGTACAACCAGCCGCCGAGCTAATCCCGCTCACCCGTTCACGTGTACCCGGCAACGCCTCCTTGCGGGACGCGGCCGAGCTGATACAGACCCACAAAGTCGGGAGCCTCCCGGTCGTCGACCGCGGGAATGGGCTGGTGGGGATGCTGGCCGAGTCGGATCTGTTCCGGATGTTGACGGCCCTCTGGGATGCGAGCCTCGCCGCCCTGCCGGCGACCGACGGCACCGCCAAGCGACAATGACCAGATCGCGGCTGACGCAACGGGGCTGCCGGTTCCCGATCGGCCGATGCCGCACCGCCTCGCCACACGGATCGGACCGCGAGCACGAACCACCGGACCGCCGCCGGGGTACTCGTGCCGACAAGCGACCGGCCGCCGGCCGGTCGCCTACTGGAAAGGACTACACCCATGACTCACACCAATGCTCCTTCGCTCCCCGCCGCGCCGACAGTGGACGACCCGGCCTATCTGGAAGGCCGGCCCGCGGGCACCGCCCTCCATCTGCCCGCCACCCGCCTGCCCGCGAGTGCCTATCGCGTCCCGGCCTCCCACTGGCTGGCCGCGCACCATAACAAGCTCACTTCGGCCGCCGCCGCGCTGACCCTGATCCACACGCTTAAGCGCGTCTACATCGGTGGGGGCTGCGGCGCGCCGTCAGTGCTGACCCAGGAACTGGTGCGCCAAGCCGACCGCTTGCGCGATGTTGAAATCCTGCAGGTGCTTACCGCCGGCCCGGCCCCCTATGCCGCGCCGGACCTGGCCGCCTCCTTCCCTGTCAACGCGCTATTCATCGGGGGCAACGTGCGCCTGGCCGTGCAGGCCGGGCCGACTTCACGCCGGTCAGCCTATCCGACATCCCGCAGCTGTTCCGCGCGGGGCAACTGCCGATTGATGTCGCGCTGATCGCGGTCTCGCCCCCTGATGTCCATGAGAGCATGCAAAAGTCGGGGGGTACAAGGCTACATACTCTAGCCCGTACCAGTCTGGCCGCTTGCCCGTTACCTCTCAGGCTGCGGCGCATCTGGATTCCTGGGCGATGGCGCCGTACCTTCCCGCGTGTACTTGTAGTATGTGTTGCGGGAGATGCCGACGATCTCGCAAATCTCGCGGACGCTGTATGCTCCGTTCTTTTTGAGCGCCAGCGCGGCCTTTTGCTTTTTCTGATCGACGCCTTTCGGTCGGCCGCCCAGTCTGCCTCTGGCCCTAGCGGCCGCTAAACCCGCCTTTGTGCGCTCACGGATGAGGTCACGCTCAAACTCGGCCAACGACGCGAAGATGTGAAAGATCAACTTGCCGCCGGCGGTCGTCGTGTCGATCTGCTCCTGTAGACTCTGGAAGCCGATGCCACGTTCTGCCAGCTTCCCGATGGTCTGCACCAAGTCTGGCAATGACCGTCCCAGGCGATCCAGTTTCCACACCACGAGAATATCACCAGGTCTACAGGCTTGCAGTGCGGCGCTGAGGCCGAGCCATTCCGTCCTGATCCCGCTCACTACGTCGGTAAACAGTTGCCCGCACCCTCCGGCTTGCAGCGCATCCTGCTGTAGGTTCAGGCTCTGGTCATTCGTCGACACTCTGGCGTAGCCGATACGCATAGAAACAGCCCTCCCCCGGCGCAACTCAGTGACACCTACAACGAAACTCAACTTCATCCGCCGTGACTGGTACGTAGTTATCATATACCAGTTTTGTGGTATGCTGCAGGGCACAGTTGAGTATATAGGCAAGACAAGTTCTCGCCTCGGCGGCTGTACCAGAAAAACGTTCGTTTGTTTGAGCATCACCGCTCACTGCTTCCTAGCTCCACAAGGCACCGGCACGACCTACGAACACTGCGGGAGCCCTACATGAATACCGATCAGCCACAGCCTAGCGGTCAGGTCTATCAACTCAAGGTGGTGCTGCACGATTGTAGCCCCATGATCTGGCGCCGCCTCCTGGTGGCCAGCGGCACCACCATTGCCCAATTGCATGCCATTCTCCAGACGGCCATGGGCTGGCAAGACTTGCACTTGCATCGGTTTCGCATCTTTGGCAAGGAGTACGGCATCTACCGCGAGGGCGGCATCCTCTTTGATGACGATCCCTATCAGGTCAAACTCTCAGATTTCATGCTGCGACCAGGCGAACGCTTCGAGTACGACTACGACATGGGTGATTTCTGGCAGCATGACATACGCCTCGAACAGGTGCTGGCGCTCGAGCCGCGCAAGACATACCCGGTGTGTAGCGCGGGCAGCGGCAATTGTCCGCCCGAGGATAGCGGCGGTCCACCAGGGTATCAGCGCCTACTCGCAGAGCGCTACTCCCATGAAACGCTGGAGCAAGTGCGCGAGGATGTGCTCCTGGTGGCGCAGCGGCTCCTCGATTTTTATGATGGCGGCCCGCAACCCACCAGTGAGGATATGGAATGGATGGGCGCGTTGGAGCGGATGCGAGAGCGTGAAGTGAATGCGCCGCTCACCTTCAACTAGAGTTTAGACAAACGGACGGCGTGTGACTTGCACACGCCGCCCGGTTAGGGCAGAATGTGGGTATGTGCAATCCTACTCCCTGCGCCCAGTCGCAGCTTACCAACTTACTCCACTTTCGTCAAGCCGTCTATGGGCAGGTGTTGACGCGCCAGCGCGATGCTCAGTTTGAATTGCTCGCTGCCCGGCTGCTCAGTCCGCCCCTGCACTCCTTTCCCACCCTCAGCCAGTCCCCTGTCTTTCATCGCGCGTGGCCCAGTGCCTATGCCGCCATCGCGCAGGGCCGCCAGGATACGCCCGCCCTGCAGCAGTTGCTCCGGCAGCAGTTGCCCCCCGATCAGCCCCTGGTGTTCGCCCTCGATGCGACCGCGTGGCCCCGCCCGGCGGCCGCGACCCTGCCTGATCGCCAGTATGTCCACAGTCCCACCGGCGCCGTCCTCGCCGAGTCCATCATCGTCGGCCAGCCCTATTCGTTGCTGGCGTGCGGGCCCACCGGGGGCGATAGTTGGGCGCTGCCCCTGGATCTGCGGCGCATTCCCAGTAGTAGCAATGCCGGGGACACTGGGGTGACGCAAGTCCAGGAGTTGGCCGCCGCCCGGCCACCCGCCGCGCCGCCCTGGGTGGTGGTCGCCGATGGCGGCTATGGCAACGCGGCCTTCCGCGCCGCCCTGACCGGCAGCGCCATCGGCGTGCTGGTACGTCTACGGCGCGACCGCGTGCTGTACGGCCCACCGCCGCCCTATGCCGGGAGAGGGCGTCCGGCGGTCCATGGACCGCGCTTGGCGTTCCGCGCCCCGACCAGTTGGCCGCTACCCACGCGCGACGTGACGGTCACGGACGACCGTTGGGGGCAGGTGCGGGTGCGCTATTGGGCGGACCAGCATGACCGGGCGGCGGCCGCGACCCCGTTCGGGGTGGTCTGTATCGCCAGCCACCAAGAGCGCAGCACGCCGCCGGAGCCCTTGTGGTTAGCGTGGCAGGGACCGCCCACCGACCCGGTGAACTTATGGCGGGCGTATGCCCAACGGTGGACGATTGAGCCAAGCATCCGCTTTCGTAAAACGGCGCTGGGCTGGACCGTGCCGGCGTGGCAAAGTGTGGCCGCGATGGACCGCTGGACGACGCTGGTGAGCGTGGCGGTCTGGGAGTTGTACCTAGCGGCCCCGCTCGTGGGCGACCGGCCGCTGCCGTGGCAACGGGGGCAGCCAGGGGCGAAGACCCCCAGCCGGGTGCGGGCGGGCTGCGGGGCGCTTTTTGTACAGATTGGCAGCCCGGCCCGCCCCCCGCAACCGCGCGGAAAGCCACCGGGCTGGCCGGTGGGCCGCCGTCGCACACGGCGCGAACGGTGTGCGGTGGTGAAAAAGAGCACCAAGCCGGCAGCGCCGGCGAAAAAAGCGGCCTAAAGCAGCGAATGTTAAGGTGCTAAGGGAACCTCGCTCACGCGAGGAGATCCCTCGTTTGTCTAAACACTAG